>Ga0208788_1000053_pt1 | contig 69124 bp, 57 predicted proteins | sample Wag4_2014_7_11_3_FD_187363 | JGI IMG/M metagenome (GOLD analysis project Ga0208788, IMG submission 187363) | Fresh water mixed with fracking chemicals microbial communities from Ohio, USA - Utica-2 Time Series FC 2014_7_11 (SPAdes) (version 2) ... | reverse complement strand
GTCGGCAGCCACGGGCATGATCCTAGCCCCTGCCGCGTGGCTTGCGCTATGCAGCGCGCTAGACTTGCGGCCTAGATGCGCTGCTTGCACTCCACCCGCCCTGTGTGCTGTTACGGTCTGCGCCTGCTGAGCTTGGCGCTGGTGTGCTTGTTGGCCGCGCCGGGCCTGAGCGCGCAAACTCTGCTGAAGGGCAAGGTGCTGCGCCCTGCTGTGGCCGAGGGCGAGGCCGCCCAGCGCGAACATCTGACCGTGGTGGCGCGTGGTGAAGGCGGCGCAGAGACTGCACGCGCGACTGTAGACGAGTCAGGTGCGTTCGCGCTGACTCTGCCCAGCGAGGCCCATCGCGCTGTGCTGGATGTGGAGGCGCGCTTCTTGCGCCTCGAGGAAGGCGTGCGTTGGCGACATGGTGAACCTACCGACGGCTTGAGTCTGCGCTGTGTAGAAGCGGGCGAGTTGGTGGTGCGTTTCTCCAGCTCGGGTGTGGGGCTGCCACGCTTGCCTGATTTGGTGGGAGCTCGCTTGCGCTTGTTGGGCTTGCCTTCGAGTGGTTCAGGCTTTGGTCTGGAGCGAGTCGCTCGTATCGAAGCCGGCAGCAGTCAAGATCCACGGCCTGTGGCGCGGTTTGGCGGCCTGACACCTGCGCAGGTGTATGAGTTCGAAGCAGCCATCGCGCCCTGGATCCCGTTCCGCGCCGACTCGCTTGAGATCCAGGTGGGCGTGTCCAAAACAGTGGACATGTCCCTCTTTCTGGGGGCCTCTGTGCGCGGGCGAGTGGTCGACGAGCGCGGCGTGCCCATGGCTGGAGCCCGCATCGACGCCTTCTCCACTGGCTTGCGCGACTTGATCTTGGACTTGCCAGGTGCCGATCGTTCCTCAGGCAAGGACGGCACATACGAGATCTCGGGCGTTCCTGAGGGCATGCTGCGCTTGGCTCCAGCGCTGGATGGGTACCTAGGGGTCGCCCGCGATGTCGCAGCCGTCGAGCCCGGTCGTGTCTACGAGGGTGTGGACTTGCTGGTGCGGGATGGCAAGGTCTTCTTGGCGCGTGTGTCGCTTCCCGATGGCACACCAGCACCCCAAGCTGTCGTGCGCTGGCGTCAGGCGGGTGCGTGGGGCGTAGAGCTGGAATCGGAACGAGCGTTGGCCACAGATGCTCAAGGCTTGGTGCGTATCACGGGATTGGTGGATCGTCCAGTTTCCTTGACGGTCGAGTATGCACGCGAGGACTTGCGTGACGGCCAAGCGCGCCGTGTGGTGTATAAGGCCGCGCTGCGTGCGACTCCGCAAGCAGAAGAGCTAGCCTTGCGCCTTGCGCCGACTTGGTCGGTGCGCGGGCATGTGGTGGATGACACAGGGCGTCTCGTCCAGCGCTTTACCGTGGCTTGGACCCGCGGTGATTTGGATCCGGCCTTGGTGCAGGAATCGGATGTGCGTACCAAGCAAGTGCGCAGCGCCGAAGGTAACTTTGAGATTGAAGGCTTGGAAGAAGGTCCGTGGCGCGTCTGGGTGCTCACGCGCACCTTGCGCGGCAGCGAAGCTCCGCGGGTCGAGTTGCCGGCGTACGCTGGCACGATGTTGGTCAAGCTGGAGCGTCGCGCCAAAGTGGGCGGTCTAGTGCGCGATGCGCAAGGCGCGCCCGCCGGCGGTGTGTTGGTTGTGGCGCGTTGGAGTGAGCCTCATGTGCTTGGTGCCGCTGCTTTCGAGGTCACCGAGAGCGTGCGCACCTCGCCCGAGGGCAAGTTTGAATTCGATGCCTGCGGCCCTGGTCGCGTCACCCTAGAGGCCGCTGCCACGACCTCTGCCCAAGCGCGCACCGCGGTGGATACCACGGTGGGTGGTACGCATGTAGATATCGAGCTGCGGCTCAGCCCCTAGAGTCTCAGGCCTTGAAGTGAGCCAAAGCACCTTCCGCGCAATCAAGGCACGCGCGTAGCCTTCGTTTCATAGCCACCTTGCAACAGCACGAGCACTCCATCGCGCAAGCTCCAACGCGCCTCGGGATCGCTCTTGCAGCCAAAAACGCCGCCCGCAAGGGGCACCAGTGCCATCGTTCGTCCAGCGGCTGTTTGGACTAGGCGCGTCTCTTCGGCCCGTAACTCGATCAGCCGCCCTGCCAGCATCCATTGACCAGCGTACGCTTGCGCTTGGGTTTGATCGTATTCAGCCTGTGTCAAGTCGGCTTGACGCAAGTTCTGGACTGCCAGTCCTACTGGTCGCGAAAGTGTCTCCAGCGGCTCGTCCCAGTGCATGGCTTCTACGATGACGACGGCTTTGGACAGCGACCAATACGACAAGTCCACTTGACGCGTGCCGCGTGCAGAAGCCATGCGGTAGCGTTTGAGTCCCATCACCTTGCTCTGCGCGAGTCCATAGCCGCAGTGTGTGGAATTGCCGTCAAGCAAACTGGACGGAGTCATGTAGCGCCGTGTGGAAGGCTCCTTCAACAGTCGCCGTTCCAGCAGAGCTTTCATCCAGCAAGCCAGTACTTCCGGTGAGGCGGCCAGTTCTACGGTAGATTGCTTAGGTTCCAGAGTCGGCAGTTCCACCGCACCGACTGCTTCGGCACGGGTAGCTACGCGCACGCCCACCAACTCCAAAGGGGCTAGGAGCCGCTCCCTGATTAGATCGTGATGGCTCGCTTTGCCGGCCAAGGCACAGGCACGCGCGACCAAGGCCCAACTAGCATCGTCCGGATCGTGGCGCGTGCCCAGCGGCGCGTCGGGCGCGAAGGCGCGTAACCACGCTGCATCCGTAGTTGCTGTTGCACTAGCTTGCACCACCGCGTCTAGTCGCGGCAGGCACGCTAGGCCCGCCATCGCGGCGGCTACTGTGGTCTCACCCAGCTGCGGCGCTGCTTCGGCCCAAGGCAGCTCAGGCCATTGCGCACGCAACGGCATATCCAAGTTCAATGCGCCCGCCTCGGCCAGTTGCAGTGCCAGGACAGCCGTGAAGGAATGTGAGAGCGCTCCTAGAGGTAGGAGCTCATCTACTCGACCAACCTGCGCGCCCACTGCGCAACTGGCGAGTACCCTGCCTTCGTGTGCGATCCACACGCGCACTTCGGCATCTGCATCGCGCTCCTGCGCCGCAGCCAATACCCTCTGCACCGCGGCCGGCAAGGCCTCAGCGGACAACAGTTCAGCCTTAGGCAGTGGTTGTGTTTGGTTCGCTGCAAAGGCGAGTACGAAGGTCAGCATGGAATTCGCGTTTGCCTGTGACGCACAGCATTGCGCGTGCGTCTCTAAGGATGCCATGAGAGATCGCACGACGCACTACAGAGCCCCGAGGGTGGCATTGGCTTGGTTCTTGACCGCGACTATGGTGGCTGCTTCGCACGCGGCTGCATCGGTCGGGACCCAATTCCGGCAATCTCCGCCTTTGGACGAGCTGCAACGGACGCTGAAGACCGGGCGACCGGAGGCGCGTGCGTGGGCGGTGCGGCAGGCGGCCTTGCGCCAGGACGCGCACGGTGACGCGCTGGTGTTACGGGGCTTGCAGGACCCACATGCGCAGGTAGGGGATGAGGCCTTGCTCGCTGTGGCCGCGACTACGGGCGGGCGTGCGCTGGCTGGATTGGAGCCGCTGGTGCGAGCATCAGATGCGCGGGTGCGTGCACGCGTGGCGGAAGCGCTGGGGCGAAGCGACCATCCCGTGCGTCAGGCGTGGTTGGGACTCTTGGTGCGTGACCGGGACCCAGAGGTGGTGCGCTGTGCTCTTTCGGCGCTGTTACGCCGCGTAGAGGCAGGTCGCGGTCCTAATGGTACTACTGCTGGTGAGTCTGGTGATCGCTCAGCGTGGGCATCGTGGGCCTGTACTGCAGCGGAGGGCCGTGATCCGGTGTTGGCAGCTCTCGGTCAACGCATCTTGCACCGCTTGGATCCTCTGCAAGCGCAAGACATCGCTCGCCGTGCGCTCGCAGCGCGAGATCCACAGCTACGCGCCGCAAGTTGTTCGGCACTACAAAGTGCCACTCAAGTTGTGGCGCTCGAGTTGGCTCGACCGCTCCTAGAGGATCCTGATGCCGCGGTGCGTATGGCTGCAATCGCTACCTTAGGTTCTCTACGCCATCGCAGCGCGTTGACCGCCATGGCCGAGCGGCTTGAGCGAGAGGCACTGCCGCGCTTGCGTCATCGCTTGCGAGTAGAGCTGGCGCGCACCTTGGGTGTGGATGCGGAGTTCGATACCGCGGCGTGGTTGTCGCGAGCGCGCGAGTGGCGTGGTGATCTCAGCACGAGCGGTGGTCAGACGGATGTGCGACCGCACACGCAAGCTCACTTCTCAGGTCTACCGTTGGTCTCAGACCGCATCGCCTTCTTAGTGGATCTCTCGGGCTCTATGTGGAGTGCAAAGGTGGGCATGCACACGCGCAAGGAGCTGGTGGATCGTGCGCTTGCTGCTGCTCTGGAGTCGCTGCCCCGCGGTGCCACGGTACAGCTAGTGCCCTACACCGGGACTCCCATTCCGTGGGAGTCTAAGGCTGTGCGTGCAGATGCCGCCAAGTTGCGTCAAGCCCTCGATTGGTTTGCCAAGCGACATGACAACGGCCCAGGGGACTTCTTGGAGGCGTTCGAGCACGTGCTAGCCGATCCAGAGATCGATTCCGTATGCGTGCTCACGGATGGTGTGCCCACTGGTGGCGAGCGGCATGACTTGGGATTGATCTTCGATCGCTTGCTGGACCGCAATGCACCGCGTCAATTGGCAGTCGACGCGCTCTTGGTGGATTGCCCCAAGGGTTTGACCGCGCGCTGGGAGGCCTTTTGCGCACGCACGGGTGGTGTGGTCCGGCGGGTACGCGTGGAGGACCTACTGCCACAAGCCCCAGCCAAGTAAAGCGCAGTTAAGTGACAGCCGTAAGTCTCAACGCAACCAAACACTCGCTATAGACTATGGGCCCTCTCATGACGCGCCTATCGAATCTGTTTCTCGCACTGCTGTCCGGCCTGCTCTCTATGGCAGCCGGAGACCCTGTGGTTGATGCTCGGGTGGTCGATTTGCGCGCCAAGGCCGAGCGGCTCGAGCGCGCAGCGCGGCTCACCGAGGCCCAGACTACCTGGATCGAGCTGGCTGGTCTGTTGACGGCTAGCAGCGAGCGAGAAGAAGCGGGGGATCGTGCACGCTCGTTGGAGTTGCGGTTGTTGTTCCGCCGCGAGATTGCGGAAGCGTGCAGCCTGCGTCGCGAGGCGATGCGCGAGGTAGGAATTGTTAGCGCGAACGAGCGTGACCTGCAGACGACCGCTGCAGTAGTACCTTGGGCGCAAGCCAACTTTGAGTTGCTCGCCAACGCGGCCAAGACTGCCAAGGTGTCCAAGCCAGCACGCACCGGCTTGATGCACGAACGCATGGCGCGTGGGACTCCCAAGGAGATCCGTGCAGGCCTAGCCGAGCTAGGCGACTTGGTACAGAAGGGGGAGTTCACTGCTCAAGAGGCGTGGCCTTTAGTCGCACGGGCGCGCGGCGAGCAGGTGCCGCCGCGCGGCTACCAATGGTCGGGCTCCAAGTGGGAACGCCTAGAGGATGCAGAGGCTTTGGCTGCAGCTACACAACTAGCCGATCTGTTGACAGCGTTGCGCAAGGCCAAGGCCACAGACCGAGACGAGGCCTTTGACGCATTGGTGGCCGCTGGCCCGGAAGGCAAGGCCGCCGCACTGGTGGCCTTGCGCGAGCGTGCAGAGGCAGCCGCAGCGGAGTTGGAGAAGCGCGGCACTTTGGCGCAACTGACCAAACTCGCGGAAAGCGCGCGTGAGCTGCAGGAACGCCGCGATGCAGTGCTCGCTGTCGTGTTTGACGAGGACCGCTACTTCTATCCTTACAACCCGCCTGAGTGTCCACCTGAGCGGGCCAAGCTGTACGCCGCTGTCCAGCGCGAGATTGATGAGAAGGTCGCGCGCGTCAAGGAGTTGTGGGATGCCAACCCCAGCGTCAAGTTGCCCAAAGAGTTCAACGCAGCTCTAGATGAGTTGCGTTGGGCTCAGCGGCGCGCCAAGAACAATGGTGCTGAAGTAGGGGGAGGAGTGGCCTTCCCTAAGTGGATGCAGAGCCTAGACACCACCACTCCTACGCTGTCGCTGCGCAACTTTGCGTTGCATGCCAATCAAAAGGTGGACATTGCACATAGCCGCGCGGTGCAGCTCTTGAACGAGGCTCGCTTTGCACGCTTCCTCAAGGATCCTAAGGCAGGCGGTTACACCGATCCGCTTGCCAAGCTCGAAGTGGCGGAGCGCGATCAAGTCCAAATCACTAATGACTACCGCGTCATGTTGGGACGCCGTGCGCTTGCTTGGGACCCACGCTTACAAAGCGCTGCGCAGGGTCATAGCGATTGGATGAGCTTGAAGGGCATTCTCAGCCACGATGAAGATGATCCACGCCGTCGCACCGTAGGTCAGCGCACGCGACTTGCCGGTTACGAAGCCGGTTCTGGTGAAAACTGCAGTATGGGACGCACGGGTGCGATGGACACGCACACCGGATGGGCGCACTCAAGCGGTCACCACCGTAACCTGTTGTCACCCGCGCATACCGAAATCGGCAGCGCCATCAGTGGCAACTACTGGACCCAGAACTACGGCTCGGCGCGCGATTTTGAGCGGGAGTTTGGCCAATGAGACGGCTTGTCGCAGCAGTTCCGATGCTGTGTGTGCTCGTGATGAGCGTGTGGGCGCCGCGTGCCGCAGCCCACGCGACCTCGCTCGACAGTAGTCCGCAGATCGACTGGCAACGCACCTTGGAGGATGCGCGCGCTGTGAGTCAGCGTACAGGGCGCCCGCTGCTGGTAGCCGTCAATGTGGATGGTGAGAGTTCTTCGGAACGCATCGTCGTCGAGCGCTACCGCGATCCTCAATTCGTAGCGTGGACGCAACAGTTTGTGTGCGCGTTAGGCAGCCCCGTACGCCACAACCCGCGTGATTACGATGAGCAAGGCGTGCGCGTGGAGTGTCCGCGCTTTGGCCAAGTAACCTGTGGTGAGCACATGGCGCTGGAACCGGCCATCTTTAGCGACTACTTAGCCGAACCGCGTGTGAGTCCACGGCATGCGCTGGTGCAACTAGACGGGACAAAGAGCTTTGACCTGTATTACCTGTTTGACATGCGCGAGCTGGATAGACGGCTCGCTGCGGCGGCGCGCACTGCGGCAGAGACTGCACAGGCAGGCAAGCAGGATGTTGCTCTCGAGGTTGTGAATGGTGCCGATGCAGCGACTTGGCGGCGAGTGGCTACTCTGAAGCACGCCCGCGCGCGCACTCATGCAGTGAGTGCATGGAGAGCTCTCACCTCAGAGGCTGATATGGCCCAGGTGTTGCGCGTTGTGATGCCCATCAACGCTCAACTTGGCCTTGAGTTGTGTATCGAACTTGGCGCACGAGCTGTGCCCGTCTCGGCAGAGCTCTTGCAGGCGGCAGTAGCGGAGTTGCGCTCCGCGGGACGGCTCGCAGAGTGGTGCCGTTGGATGCGCTGGATGCAACCCAAGAGTGTGGCTTTGGATGAGTGTTTGGCGGGGCTGGTGGTGGACGATCCGCAGAGTCGCACTTGGTGCTTGGGTGTGCTTGCACTCGGTAGTTCGGCGCGCCGCCAGGCCGTCGAAGTTGGATTGCAGCGCGCATTGGGGGCCGAGACTGTGGGTGCTTTGCTGCGAGCGCGTGCCGCTGCAGGAGGTCCAGTGGACACGAGTGCCTTCCATACAGTCGCGCGCTTGTGGACTTGTATGGATGTATCGACCGCCCAGGTCGAACAGGTTCCTGCACTAGCCGATCCTGCGCAGGAGCTAGGTGATGCCGAAGCAGCACTCGCTGCAGCACCCCAAGACCCAGCAGCCATGGCGCGCATGGGACAGGCCAGCTTGGTACTCGCTCGCCAGCGTATCGAGCGCGGCGAAGCTGGGGTGCAGTTCTTACTCCAGGATGCACACGCGTGGTTGGAACGGGCAGTGCAAGCCGGGGCTGCGGTGCGCCCGCTGGCGTCTGCACGCGCACGCACTGCCTATCTCTTGGGTGATCATGTCGCGCAGGAGGTAATTGCTTTGCAATCGCTAGCGTCGTCAAAGGTGGTGGACACGCGCCGCGCCCAGCGCATGCGCGCGTGGTTGTTGGATCCCACCGCCGTTGAGGCCGCACTGGCGTGCGAGGATCCGTTGTATGCCGAGGATTTGCGCTGGCTGGGCGATGCTGGTCTGCGCCTCTCCCCGGTACGAGCACAAGCGGACGCAGTGACCGAGCTTGAGGGCATCATGCGCTCGACGCGCGCATTGGCGGCAACCTCGTGCTCCAGCTCGGCCACTGAGTCGGATTGGTTGGCCTACGCTAGCGCTGTACAGATGTGGCTAGGCACGCACGAAGCATTCGCTGTGGTGCACGCAGGGGTGTTGCGCCTGCCGGAGTCCAATGCTTTGCGCGGTGTGTTACACCAGACCGCGGTTGCGATGGGCCAGCCGGAGGCAGCGGTGCAGGTCGCACAGCAGGCCGATGCGTTGCATGGCACGGGTGTGTGTGCGTGGTACCTCGGCTCAGCCGAGCTATTGCAAGCCGAGTGGCTACGGCGTGGTTTGCAGACGAATGCTGCGTTGCAGGCGTATGGACGAGCCAGCGCTGCGTTCGAGCGCGCCGAAGCGACCGATTGGCTGGCTGCTAGTGCTCGTCAATGGCGGGCACGCGCCCGCATGGGGGCTGCGCACGCGCATTTTGCATGGCGTCGTGAAAGTCTGGCGGCCGACTGCTTGGTGGAGGCACTCGCGCTCGATCTAGCGCCTTTGGAGGCGCGTGATGGTTTGGATCGGGACATGCCAGATTGCATCGATGGCATCTTTGAGTGGCGCATGGGACGAGCTAGCGCTGTGAATGGCACAGCTCTGGCAGACCGACTCGACGCTGTGATCACGGACTCGGCGGCAGCGGCGCGCGTGCTGTCCATGGTGGCGGATGCGCTGTTGCGTGAAGGACTGCGTGACGATGGGCGTGAGGGCGAAGTACGCGTGATGGAGCAGATCCTGCGCGGGGATGAAGAACCCAGTGCACGCGTGGCTACCGAGGAAGGTCGTGTGCCTACTGCAGCCGGCGATGTGCTGATGGATCAGGCGATCCTTGTTGCCCGAAGAGCATTGGCGCGCGCGCCGGAGCCTGCGCAACAACGCGCTTTGGCCCAAACCTTGTCGGTGGATGCTCAGCGCCACTGGCTGCGTGGCGAGCAGGCAATCGCTTGGCCTATGGTCTTGGAGGCACGACAACTGCTTGGTTACATCACCGCAGGAGAGCAGGACTCTACGCTCCTGCGCTCGTGGCTCTTGGACTTGCGCAATGAGCTAGGCCCTGCCCGTCCAGTGGCGCGCGATGGCCGCTAGACCCCAGTGGTCTAGTTCTTCGGATCGGCGAAGGCGCCCAGCTTCTCGCTGAACTCGATCATGTGGTGGCGTACGATGCGGCCATTCACCACAAAGATCACATCCTCGGCGATGTTGGTGGCGTGGTCAGCGATACGCTCCAAGTTGCGCAAGGCGCTGACTAGGTGCATCACATCGCCAATGCGATCGGGGTGCGTGCGCATGAAGCCAATCGCCTCGCCGATCAATTCGCGGTAGAGCCGATTGGTCTCCGCATCGGTCTTCCACACCTTCAACGCCAAATCCGCGTCGCGCCGAATGAGTGCATCCAGGCCTTCGCGCACCATGCGCTTGACGACGCCGGCCATGCGCGAGACATCGGGACGGAACGGCAGCGGCGGCACCTCGGCCAGCACCTCGGCACGCTCGGCGATGTTGACCGCCAAGTCGCCCATGCGCTCGAGGTCCGAGTTGATCTTCATCATGCCGCAGATGTAGCGCAGGTCTCGCGCCACAGGTGCGCGCAGTGACAAAACGGCTAGACACTTTTCCTCGACCTCGTTCTCGAGGTTGTCGACGACATCATCTCCGCGAATCACCTCGACCGCTGTTTCGCGGTCGCGGTCCAGCAGAGAAATCAGCGCGCGATCAATGGCCGACTCCACCATCCCTCCGATGTGAAGGATCTTCTTGGTGATGTCGTCTAGGTCTTCTTCAATCTGCTTGGACATGGTGGTAGTGACTCAGTGTACGAGGCGTTCGTCGCAGCGCGCGGCTGGTTCAGACTTTCCAGAGTCTAGGCAGTGAGACGCTGAAGCAGGAGCCCCGTCCCTCTTCGCTGGTCGCAGAAACGCTACCGCCGTGGGCTTTGACCACATGCTTGACGATGGACAGCCCGAGGCCTGTGCCGCCCATATCCCGTGCCCGCGAGCGGTCGACGCGGTAGAAACGCTCGAACACGCGCGGCAGCGACGCAGCCGGGATGCCAATCCCAGAGTCCTGGACCTCATAACGCACTTCGCGGGCCTGGGTATGCACCCGCACCGTGACATGGCCACCGGCCGGGGTGTACTTGATGGCATTTTCCAGCAGGTTGGTGAACACCTGCTCGAGCCGCTGGGCATGCCCCGCAACCTGCACCTCGGGTGCTAGCGGCGGCGGCAGCTCCATTTTCACGCCCTTTGCTTCGGCCGCGCCGCTCAGCGCGCCCGCCGCAGTACGCAACGGTAGATCCGCGCGCAGAGGCTCGACCGACATGCGGTCGCCCTCCGCCTCGATCTTGGAGAGGTCGAGCAGGTCATTGACGATCGCTTGCAAGCGCACAGCATTGCGATTGGCGAGCTCCAAGAAACGCTCGGTGGTCGCAGCATCCGTATCCGGCTCCGACACCGTCTCCAAGGCACCCATGATGGCCGCGAGCGGCGTGCGCAGTTCATGACTCACATTCGCCACGAAGTCGATGCGTACCTGCTCGAGGCGCCGCACATCCGTCACATCTGACAACAGCACCACAGCACCAACGCAAGCGCGCGTGACTCCATCCTCCACGGGTGCGATGGAAAGCCCTAACACGCGCCCATCAGCTCGCGGTGCCGCTGCGTCACCATTCCACGCACCATGGCCAGCTAGCACCTGGCGCAAGCGCTTCTCCAATTCCGCATGGCGCACACGCGTCCACAGCGGTGTGCTCGCTGCGAGCGGTTCGTCCAAGGACAACATGCGGGCCGCCGCGCTGTTCATCAGCACGATGCGCTCCTGCTTGTCTACGGCGATCACGCCCTCGGCCATAGAAGCCAGCACGGCTTCCAGATCCGCTCGCGCGCGCGAGAGCGACTCGACGCGCTCGTGCAGCTGGCGAGCCAAACGCTCGGCTGCTTCCGCTGCTTGGCGCACTTCGAGCGGTCCTTCAATCATCAGGGGCAACGCTTCGGCACCCGTGGCCACCGCGGCCGTGCTGGTCGCCAGTTCGTGCAGAGGCTGCGCCACGCGCCGCTGCAGATAGCGATAGGTCAGCCATCCCGCCACCATGCACAGCACTCCAAACCACAGTGCCGCACCACGCGCCGCACTTACATCGCGCGTCAAGGACAGCGTGCTGGGTTTGTACTGCAAGCGACCCGCATCACGGTCGTCGGAGCGGATCGTCAGCTCTAGCGTCTCGGTCGCCAGATGCTCCGCCGTGATCGCTGCACCGCCTTGCGCGAGGTTGCGGCCATCCAAGCTCAGCAAGGTCAGGCGCCCGCCGTTCGCGTTATCCATGAGTCGCTGCGACGCGTCAGGAGCAGTCAGCTCGACTGTGCCTGCATTCAGCAACGCTGCCTGCAGCGTAGGCTCCAAAGTCCGCGCCGCCTGTTCCAGATTCTCCTGCGCCTGCGCTCGCCACTGCGAACGCACGAGATACTCGCCAAGTCCCCAAGCACACGCGGCCAGCACCAATGCCAGCACCCACACCGCGCAGGCCAGCACGGATCGAATCGAGCGGTTATCCAATAGGAGTGGTCCGATGGTCAGTCGGTTGCTTCGGGAGTTTCGCGGAACTTATAGCCTAAGCCGCGGATCGTCAGAATGTGCTTGCCGTACTCGCCTAGTTTCTTGCGCAAAGTCGCCACATGCACATCGACATTGCGGTCGATCACATACGCATCCTGTCCCAGCACCGCATTGAGCAGTTCATTGCGCGTGTACGCACGACCGCGATTCTGGACGAGATGGCGCAGCAACTTGAACTCGGTGACCGTCAGCTTGATCGACTCACCGGCGAGCGCCACTTCATGCTTGACCGAGTCGACGACCAACTCACCAAAACGCGTAACCTTCTGGGTTTCGCTGGGCGCGCGCGGCTCACTTGAGCGCAAGCGCGTGCCGATGCGCGCGATGAGTTCCTTCACGCCGAAGGGTTTGCGAATGTAGTCATCCGCGCCTTGGGCCAAGCCGATGACGGCGTCGGACTCTTCACCCTTGGCCGTCAACATGACGATCGGGATGTGCGCGGTGCGCGAATCACCCCGCAGGCGCCGGCAGACCTCGAGCCCGTCAATACCCGGCAACATCAGGTCGAGCACCACTAGATCTGGAAGCCGCCGCCGTGCCTCGGCCAAGCCCGCTTCGCCATCGTGGGCGACAACGACCTCGTAGTGTTCGCGCTGCAAATGGTGGCGCACGAGTTCCACTAGGTCCGGTTCGTCATCGACGACCAAGATGCGTGACTTCTTCATGGGCGGGGACGCTAGAAGGTGCACATCAGATCTAGGCCAAGTCCTGATAAGGGCTTTGTAAAGACGCAAGCCGTGTAGCAACAGTTATTTATGTTGGTTTGATTGTGCCGCGCCAGCGTGGTTGGTGCCAAGCCCATTGGCTAGCCCAGTTGCGAATCCAGTCTTCATAGACCGCGTTGAGCGCTCGCAGCACGCGTTCGCTCTCTGCCGCGGGTGTCTCGGACGGCGTCCAGACGATGGGGGCCGCCGCCTCCACGCGCCATACGGCCTTCGTCTGTCCCTCTGGCTTCGTGCGCACACACACGAGCGGCACGATTGGCGCACCCGAAAGCCGCGCCAGACCAGCCGGCGCCACCGCACACAGTGCAGGCACGCCCAAGAAGGGCAGCGTGACCTGCTCGCTGCGCGGTGTTTCCAAGTCGGTTAGCACCCCGACGACTTGGCCCTGTGCCAAGGCGCGCAACAGCTGCCGCGGTGGGGCATCGTGGGCGTGCGTCGGCACACCGTTGCGGGTGCGCATGCCTGTCAGCCACGCACTGGTCGGATCCTCGCGTCTGTCCAGCACCACCACGCCGCCGCGCACCCCGCGCCGTGCCAAGTACGCGGCGAGCAGCTCCCAATCGCCGAGGTGAGCGGTGGCGATGATCGCGGCCTCCCCAGCGAGAAGGCGCGCCAGCACGGCTTCTGCTGCAGGGCTGCACTGCACTTCCTGCAAGAGCCAGGTACCGTGCGGGTCATGGGGGTGGTGGTTGCGCGACAAGCGCACCCAGTTCGTGAACTGCTCGATCGCGTGCGCAAGAACCTTGCGCTCCAAGGCGCGTGCGTCCGTCACACCTGCCGCGCGGGCCACGCGACCATCGCCAAGCGCAAGATTCGCGCGCAGCACACGCAGCGCACGCAGGTCGAGCCTACGCACACAGGGTAGTGCCGCGCGTAGCGCTCCACGCACCAGCCACAGGGGCACCCAGCGACTGCTGAGCACACGCAGCATGAGGGCACGCAAGCGCCTGCGCGCGCGCTTCCACGCGTGGTTCCTTCGGGCCTGCCGTTGCGATGCCTCCACGCGGCGTAGTCTACTGAGCTGCGCGCGTGACGCGCTCCAAGGACTCGTGCGGCTCCACCTCTATCTCCTGCGCCTGTTGCTCGTGGCCTTTGCCTTTACCTTCGGAGGCATGGTGGTGTTGTCGCTGCCGGGCGTGGCAGTCGCTGCGGTGCACAAGCTGCGTGGCTTCCCATTGCTTGCGGTGTTGGAATGGGTGCCGCTGGTGTTGGCTGGTCTTGTCCCGTACATGCTGCCACTGGCGTTTCTGTTCTCTGTGGTCGCGGTGTATGGCCGCTTGGCCGCAGACAATGAGTGGACCTCGATCCGGATGTCGGGACGGCATCCGTTGCAGGTGGTGCTCACGGGACTGGGGGTGGCGTTGGTGTTGCAGGCCACAACCTTGGTCTTCGTCTCCGATCTCTTGCCGTGGATTCGCCGCGAGCAATCCACCTTCTTGGCACGCGCGGCTTCGCAGACGATTCGTGAGTTGTCGCCTGGACGCACGGAGCTAGAGCTCGGAGATTTCTATCTCACCGCGCGTCGACGCGACGGGCAGGCTTTCATTGATGCCTTCCTGCACCTGCCCGCGGAGGAGGGGAAACCCGCACAGACGCTGCGCGCCGAGCGCGTGCGCTTTCGCTTTGAGAAGGATCAGATCCTGCTCGAGCTGACGGATGCGCGCACGGTGGTCGAGGATCGCGAGATTCGCAGCGGCAATCCCGTTGTGCGCATCGATACCGCGCTGCTACGCAACGAGCGTGAGAGCGACATGCGCAAGCTCAAGTTCTTATCGAATGAGCAGATCGTGTCCGAGGCGGATGATCCGCGCACGACACCCGAGCGCCGCGACACGCTGATCTACGAGTACCACTTCCGCCACGGGCTTGCGGCAAGTTGCCTGGTGTACTTGCTACTGGGCATCCCGACAGGCTTGCTGCTGCGGCGTGGAAACCAGTTGTTGCCCTTGGCGGCAGCGGTCTTGTGGGCCTTGCTGTTCTACCTGCTGTACCAGCGCCTATCGCGCGAGTTGGCGCTGTCGCACACTTTGCCACCGCGTGAGAGTGCTTGGGCCGTCGTCGTGATCTTCGGTCTCATCGGTGGTTGGTACACACGAAAGGCCATGCGCCAATGATGTCGCGCAGTTTGTTGCCCTTTGGTCGTCTGGACCGTCATGTCGCGAGCCTCTTCGTCGCGTCGTACCTGACAGCGCTATTGATTGTCGTGGGCTTGTTCTTGGTGCTCGACATGGCGGGCAATTTGGACGAGTTCCTTTCACCGCGTGATGGACGCAGCGCGTCTGGCTTGGCGGTGGTGCGCTACTACGCGCTCTCGCTGCCGTTCTTGTATGTGCAGGTCGCACCCTTCGTGACTTTGGTCGCGGGTATGTTCGCGGTCACGCGTTTGGTGCGTCATCAAGAGACCGTGGCTGCCATGGCCGCAGGTGTGTCGCTGCGCCGCATGTTGGTGCCGATCTTGCTGCTGGGATTGGTGTCCTCCGGTTTGGTGTGGCAACTGCGCGAGACTTTGGCGGGGCGACCGTTGGAGCTGCGCGAGTCGTTGCGTCACTACCTGGTGAAGAAAGACCACAATCTCGTAGTCGACAACTTGTGGATTCGCGATGGCAAGGGCGGGGTAGTGGGCTTGCCGCGCTTCCTACCGCGCGGCGACGCGGGGGCGCCGACGGTCGAAGGATTGGATGCTTACTTGATGAACGCGCGTGAGTGGACCTCGGTGCGCGCCACGCGGGCTGTGTGGGATGAGGCCCAGCATGTGTGGATTCTAGAAGGGGGTACGCGCCGCGCCTTGCAGGGTGACCAGCCTGCGGAGCGGGTGACCCGACTGGAGGGGATCGAGTTCACGCCCTCGTTGGCCTTGACCTACCAACGCGCGCGCCAAGCTCCGTTGGAGTTGTCCTTCGAGCAGGCCAAGGAGCTCTCGCGGCGTGATCCCGACAACATCGTCTACCAGACCTTGTTGCAGTACCACGTGACCTTTCCACTGGCGAATTTCGTGCTGTTGCTGGTCGGTTTGCCCCTGTTGCTGCGCCACGAGCGCTCGCAGGGCTCCCGCGGCGTGCTGTGGGCCTCCCTGGCGGCTTTGCTGTACTTCAGCATGGACTTCGTGTGCCGCAATCTTGGCCTCCAAGGCACCCTACAGCCTGAGCTTTCGGCCTGGCTGCCTACTCTCACCTTCGGGGCCCTAGGGGTGGCATTGGTTGACTCTATCCGCACCTGAGCCATCGAACTGGCGGGGCGCGCACCGTATCGTGGCCCATACGGCGCGGGGGCAGGCGGGAAGATGCAGCCGCCTCGGTCGTCTCACCAGCACAAGAACCATGTCCCAGACCCGGTCACTACAGGCTGTTTCGTCCGCGTGTGTCCTCCTCAGCCTCGCGGCTTGCAGCGGGCTAGGCTACGAACGCGACCCGCGCTCTCTAGTCGCTCGTGGGCGCTTTGAAGAGGCGGTGCGGGTGGCAGCCGCCGAGGTGGAGCGTAACCCCGATTCTGCGCAGGCCCAAGCCGACCACCGCGACGCGACGATTGCCTACCTTTTGGAGGAGGGGCGTCAGCAGACCTTCCGCGACGAGGACGATGCCGCGCTGGTGACCTTCGCGCGTGCGCTGGAAGTGGATCCCACGAACAAGCTGGCTGCGGATTGGATTGCGAAGACCAACGGCAAGTTGGCTTCTGTGTGGCGTGCGCGTGCCTTCGACTTGCATGCCGAGGACGAGATCGACGCGGCGTTGGCGGCGTATGAGCGTTCGCTGCGCCACGAGCCTGATGATGAAGCGACGATCGAAGGCCGCGCCATCGCGCTGTCGTTGGTGGCGCACCGCTCGATGCTTGGGCGCACGTACTTCCAAGATGGCTTGTTGGCTTTGTCGGACTTGTGGCTCGACCAAGCCAAGTCGCGTTTCTCGTACACGCTGAAGTATCGCCCGCAAGATGGCCGCGCCAAGCAACGCGAAGATCAAGTCAAGCACCTGATTGCCATCGAACGCATCTCGGCGGCACGCGCGCACGAAGCAGACAAGCGCTTTGGTGCTGCTCGTCATGAATACAAGACAGCGTTGCTACACGATCCGACGAGTGTTGATGCGCTCGAAGGCGCCGAGCGCTGCAAGGTCGAACTGAAGGTGCTCGAGTTGATTGGTCGCGTGCGCATGGAATTGGTGCGCGGTCGTTTTGACAAGGCCGAGACCGTCGCCCAAGAGGCGCGTACGCTCACGAAGCTGCAGACCGAAGAGGTTGAGGGCGCCTTTGCCTCGATCCGCGAAGCGCGCTTCGAGAAGGCCTACAACGAGGCTTTGGCCTTGGAGCGCGACTGGCGCTATCCCGAAGCTGTGCTGCGCTACGACCAATTGTTGGAGAAGGCCGAGTACTACAAGGATGTGATTGCTCGGCGTGATGCCTTGCAGGGCTACATCCGTGATGCGGAACGCCTCTGGGCTCGTGCCGAAGAGGCTACGGAAGCAAGCGTGAAGCTCGACTTGTACCGCCAGATCCAGACTTTCTGGCCCGAGTACCACGACCTTCCGCAGCGCATTGCTGCTCTTGAAGCACAACTGGCCGCGACGGGCGGCTGAGCGCGAGCCCTTCGATCATGCGCGCTCTGCTGCGTAGCATCGCGACGCGCTGGGTGCTGTTGGTATTGGCGGCCGTGGTGGTGCCGCTGCTGGGATTTGCGTATTTCATGCGCGCCCAACTGGCAGAGCGCCATTGGGCTTCGGTGGAGTACTACCTCTTGACGATGGCTCAGGAGATGGCGGATCGCTTGGACACTTTGGTGGCCGAGCGCGTTGCCGACATTCAGTCGTGGGACTCGATGAACCCACTGACGGAATGGGCGTTGGGGGCTTGGGATGAAGCCGAGTCGCCCTTCCCTGGGCAGTTGCAAGGCCAGTTTGATCGCTTCGTTGAGCGTGGTCAGGTGTATGACCTCGTGATCGCAGTCGATGCGAATGGCCGGCTGCTCGCTGCTAGCTCGCGCCGCCCCGGAGGCGGCGCCTTGCCGACTACGGTGGTGGAAGGGCTGCAGCGCAGTTATGCAGGCGATGAGTGGTTCCGCAGCGCGTTGCAAGGCGAGGTGACCTTGGTGGATCACCATCGCTCCGCGTTGCTGGAGGGAATGCAGGCTTCTGATGCGCTGGTGCCAGAGATGCATGTGGGCATCGCTGTGCCTGTGAAGCGCCAGTTGAGCGCCGAGGTCGTTGGTGTGGTCTACGCGCTCATGAACTGGCGGCATGTGCAAACGGTGATCCTCAAGCCCGTGAAGCCGCGCATTCCGTTGCGCATGGGCTCGGACTTGTATGGCTCGACTTATGCTTGGCTGTGGAAGAGTGACTGCGACACAATCTTGGCGCACCCGTCAAAAGAACTGTACATGCAGGCTGTTTCGCGGCCGCCTATCGAGCTGCCTCAGTTGGTCGCAGCCGCTAAGAGCAGTGAGCATGGGCTCTATCCCATGTATGAGTTCCGCGGTGTGGGCAAGAGTGCGGCGTACAAGCACTGTCGCTCAGCCGCCAAGGGTGGCTTGGGGTGGGTCGTGGGGGTCGGCATGGACAACCAAGACATCACGGCCACGCTGGATGAGCTGCAGTCGGTGCTGCTGAAGGCCACCATTGTGGTGGTTTTGCTGGTGGTGCTGGGTACGGCCATCGTGGCGCGTCGGACCACTGCGCCGATCTTGCGTCTGCAGCAGGCCACGCGACGGGTGGCCGCGGGGGACCTGACTGCACGCTCGGAAGTGACCAGCGATGACGAGTTGGGCGACCTAGGCCGCGCGTTTGATGAGATGACAAAAGAAATTGACGAGAGCCGGCGCCAGCTCGTCAAGGCCGAGAAAGAGCGTGCTTGGCGCGAGATGGCGCGTCAAGTCGCGCATGAGATCAAGAATCCGCTCACGCCCATCCAGTTGTCCGTCAACTTGCTCAAGCGTGCGCGTGATGAGGGCAGTCCTGAGTACCCCGTGATTTTCGAACGCACGGTTGAGTTGGTCTTGCGCCAGGTCGACAACATGAAGCGCATTGCCTCGGACTTTGCGGCCTTCGCCGGGGCACGCGCCTCCAGGCCGGAACGCTTGGATGTGTCCGCGCTCTATTCCGAGGTGTTGGATCTGAATGCGGCGTGGGCGAGCGAAGCCAAGGTCGAGCTGCGCCGAACGCTATGCACCGCCTTCGTGCGTGCCGATGCCCACGAGCTGCGCCGAGTGCTGATCAACCTCGTATCGAATGCGATTGAGGCGATGCCTCAAGGCGGGGTGCTGGAGGCAAGCATCACTCTCACCACCGGCAAGGACGGACGCTTGATGGTTCTGGAGCTGCGTGACACAGGTGTGGGCTTGTCGGAGACCGCTCGTTCGCGGCTATTCGAGCCGTACTTCACCACGCGCACGCATGGCACGGGCTTGGGGCTCGCCATCGCGCGCCGTTTGGTGGAGGAAATGAACGGAACGATCGAGCTGCAGCCACGCAAGGATCTGGATCGTGGGACGGTGGCTCGCATCCAGCTGCCTCTTTGTTCGGACAGCGAGGAACTCGCATGAGTTGCGCCCCCACATGTTTTCTCACGGGCGCGACCGGTTTTTTGGGGGCCGTGATCGCAGAGCGCTTGGCTGCACGCGGTGTGCGCCTGCATGTGTTGGTGCGTGATCCAAGTAAAGTGCAAGTCTTGCAAGCCGCGGGCTATGTGGTGCACCGCGGCGATCTGACTGATGCGGTTTCTGTACAGCGTGCGATGCAGGCGTGTGCGGTGGATTCCAATGGCGTGTTCGATGTGATCAACAACGCCGCTTTGATCAGCTACCATGCACGCGATCGTGCTTTCCAACAGGCGATCAATGTGGTCGGCACACGCACCATGGCCGACGCGGCTGTGCGCTATGGTGCCCGGCGTTTCTGCCATGTCTCCTCTGTCGTAACGGTGGCCTCGTCGGAGGACGGTCAGCCGGTGAACGAGAACGCAACCTTCAATCTTAGTTCGTGCCGCGTGGACTATGTGGACACCAAGCGCGCTGCTGAAGAGTATGTGCTGCAACTGTCCACTGAAATTGACACCGTGGTCGTCAATCCTGGTGCTATTTTTGGCGCCAGAGCCGATGGCTCCAATACCGCACGTTTCTTGGCACGCGTCGCCAAGCAGGGAGCGCCTCCGCTCGCGCCACCTGGCTGGCTAGCAGTTGTCGGGGTTGCGGACGCGGCCGAGGGCACCCTGCTGGCGCTCGAGCGCGGTCGTGCAGGCCAGCGCTACCTGTTGGTGGAATCGAATTGGCGCACGCGCGAACTTTTCGCGCTGGCGGCGCGGCTCTCGGGTCGTCGTCCGTCTTTAGGCGTCTTGCCCGCATGGTTGTTGCCACCCGTGGCTGCGCTGGCGCGTTGGCTCGAACCCGTTTGGTCATCCGAGCTTGTGCCGCCGCAAGCACTGACCATGTTGGGCCGCAACTTGATCTTCGATGCGTCCAAGGCGCGCCTCGAGCTGGGGTGGTCGCCGGAACCGTTCGAAGGGGTGTTGCAGCGCTCCTTGGCCTCCGCTGTGCGCTACTAACCACCTTTTTACGGCTCAGACGCGGCGCTGTAGGGGGCGTCCGAGCCTCGGATCTTTAGAGTGGGAGGGCGCTGGACTGCAACAAGTACCGGCGCAGCCTCTGCCCATAACCATGCGCTCTCTCAGCCGTACTGCCCTCGTCGCCCTCTCTCCCAACGCTCTCCAGCTGCCTGCGCGCCACCTACGCGGCGCTGCGCGTCCGGGCGTGGTGGTGCTGACACTCGTACTCGTGTTCGGCTTGGCCTTGGCGTGGTTGTTCACCACCGATGGCAAGCGTGCACCTGGTGCTACCCAGGCTGGCGTCTCTGGTGAGGTCGTGCGACCCGCGAGCACTGGTGCAGAGCTGGATGCTGCTCCCGCGAAGGCGGACTCCGCTGCCGAGCTAGTGACACCGAGGGCCGCCGCGGTTGCGATCGGAGTGCGCGTCTCTGGCGATGGCAACTTGGCTGGACGCGTGCTGGAGCGTGAGACCAACATGGCTGTTGTGGGTGCACGCGTGGAGTTGTTGCCGGTGCCGCCCGCAGGTCAAGCTGTGCTCGGCCGCATGTTGCGCATGTTGGGCACAGGTGATGATCTGTGGAAGCGTGTGCAACCCATCGCTGTTGCGGCCACGGATGGCAATGGTGAGTACGAGTTCCGCGGCGTGCGCCGAGGCACCTACTTCTTGGAAGCTCACGGTGAGTGGCATGTGGCGGAAAGCGTTGTACGCGCTCAAGCCAAGAAGGCGGCAGATAGCGAAGCACCGACTGCCTACATGCTGCCCGCTGGTAAGGTCACCGGCACTGTCTACAGCCCAGACGGTGCAGCGGCAGCCGGCGCGAAGTTGGCACTCGTCCCCGGCCCCGGTTCGTTTCTGACGGTGGCGCGCAATGGTGATGTGCGCTTCCTCGAAACAGAGACTGACGAGACGGGGCGCTATGTATTCGAAGGCGTGATGCCTGGCGATGGCTATGAGATCAGCGTCAGCAGTGATGCGTTCGCATTGAGCCATGCCAAGAACATTCGTGTCGTGGCGGGCCAAGTCAGCTACATCGATGTGCGCGCGCGTGCTGGAGCCAGCATCGTCGGACGCGTTGTGAGTGAAGACGAAGCCGGCAATCGCACGCCCGTGGCCGGTGCGCATCTAGGTGCCGTGCCGCGTGGGTTGCGCAACTTGCGTTGCGTAGAAGAGGTGCTGTCGGCGACGCACTGTGAGACCGATGCCAACGGCGCGTTCACCATGACCAATATCCCCGCCGGGGATGTAGATGTGATCGCGATCTCGACCGAGCACCTGCCGGCGATTGGTGCCCGCGCTTCGCTGGATGATGGCGCGACACTGGCTTTGGATGATCTTGTGCTGCCGCGTGGCGCCAAGGTACGCGGTCGCGTGGTCGATGCGCGTGGTCAACCTTTGCCGGGCGTGGCGATGCGCTGGAACTTGGTTGATTGGTCGAATTTTGGCTTCGATTTCTCGCTCGCTCCGTTGATGGCTCAAGCGGTAAAGGGCTTCGCCTTGCCAACCACGGACGCGGATGGTCGCTTCGAAGCTGGGCCTATCGCAGGCAAGGCGCCGTACTCCATCGACTTTGAAAAGCTTGGCTATGTGAAGACCGAGCTCAAGTGGGACCCCAGCAAGGACGCGGGCGAAGCTCTTGTCACCATGTACATGGGGAGCGCCGTGTCAGGTGTGGTGATGGATGCTGTGAAGAGCGAGCCCGTGGCAGCTTTCACCATCGACTGCAGTGATCGCGTGGACATGGATGAAGGGTCTCCTTCAGCCATGAATCCGTTCTCCGGTGGCCAACTGGTGGAGGACCCGGCAGGCCGCTTCACGCTGGATGGTGTGCGTGCTGGTAAAGTCAATTTGACAATCAGCGCGACCGGTTACTTGCCGAACTCCCTGGAAGTCGAGGTCAAGCAAGGAGAACCACTCAAAGGACTCATCGTCGAGCTGACGCCCGGCGGTGTGGTGCGTGGTCGCGTGGTCAACGAAGATGGCCTGCCTATCGCCGGTGCCCAAGTCGTCGCGCAAACGGACCGTGCACGTGCAGGCAACGACGAGGTCGCGCGTCCGCGTGGACCGAATCGCGAGCGTGACCGTGGTCGTGCGCGCGGCATGGCGAGTGGTATGGCCATGGGGCGCATGGGGCGCGGTCCGCAGATTCCTCCCGGCTTGATGGCCTACGCCTCCAGCATGGGCTTCATGGGTGATCGCATGGTTGCGACCAAGAGCGATGGCACCTTTGAAGTGTCGGGTATCGAAGCCGGCTCGTTCCGCGTGCATGCTTTCCATCGTCAGTACTGTGGCGCTTCCTCGAGCGCGCAGACCATGGGGGAGCAAGGCGAGGTTGCCAATGTGGTGCTCGTGCTGAAAGAAGGCGGGGGCGTCGAGGGCTATGTGCGCGATCCGCGCGGCAATCCTGTGCCCGATGAGATCGTGGTAGCGGTCGCTCCGCAAAGCCTGCAACCGAACTCCTCTGCCTCTGTCGGCGGCATGTACCAAGGCTCGACCGATGCGCAGGGCTACTACCGCATCGAACATGTGGCGCCTGGCAGCTACTTCGTGCTCGCCACGCGTGGTGATGAAGAGCTGAACCCCATGTCGCTTTTTGGCGGCATGAACTTTGACCTCGTCACGGTGCCGGAGAGTGAGACCGTGCGTTTCGATCTGGTGGACACGACCGCGGGAGGTTGTCGTGTGTACGGCACGATCACTTGGCGCGGGGAACCTGTGCCGCGCGGCATGCTGTCGGCCTTGAACTACGAAACCAACTCCATGTTGGGCGTCGAGTGGCGTGCGGCACGCATGAAGGGTGAGGGCCAGTATGAGTTCGCTGGTTTGGCCCCGGGTGAGTACCAGCTCAACTTTGATGGCAATGGACCTCAGTCGCGCATGACGATGGAGGTGCCCGACCTCGCGGAGGTGCGTATCGACCTAGAGCTACCGGAAGGCGGTGTGAAGGGACTGGTGCTCAATGATGAAGGCCGCCCTGTGTCGGGCTCTTCTGTGTCGTTGCGCTCGCTAACGGTCAGCGGCTCTGGCGGCGGCATGTTTGGCTCCTTCCTCTCGCGCGAAAGCCGCACGCGTCGCGCGGGTGTGAACGAACAAGGCGAGTTTGAATTCGATCGCCTAGAGGCCGGTAACTATGAGCTCATTGCCACAGGCAACAAGAGCGACTACTCACCGTCAGAACCTGTGCGCGCCACAGTGGTTGCCAGCCGTGTCGAAGGCGGTGTGGTGTTGCGTCTGCTGCCTGCCTTGGTGATCAAGGGCGTGGTGGTGGATGAAGCTGGTGCGGCGATCGCGGATGCGCGTCTCGTCGCGACCAAGGTTGGCGAAGGAGCGAGTGCTGCACGCGGTGGCGCTACGGCCAAGAGTGCTGCCGATGGCAGCTTCGAAGTGCGTGGCTTGGGTGCCGGTGCGTACACGCTGACCGCGACAGCGCCTGAACGCGCTTCGACGCGCGTGACAGACATCCAGTTGCAGCGTGGCAAAGACTCGCCCGAGCTGCGCATGGTGCTGTTGCGCGGCACGAAGATCGTCGCCCGCGTGCGTGATGCACGCGGTGCACCGGTGATGGGCGCGCGTGGTCGCGTGGTACCGAAGGACTCGGCGAGTGAGGAAGTCGATCCGGAAGTCGCGGGAGCCATGTTGCAGCAGTTCTTCAGCGGCGAAGGCGGCTCCAATGAAGAAGGTCTATTGGAACTTGGTCGCCATGCAGCGGGTGAATGGCGCGTGGAAGTGCAGCGCACGAATGCGCGTGGCACTAAAGTCGTGAAAGTGGACGGTCGCGATGGTGAAGCGACGGTTGAGGTGGAATTGCAGTGATGCTCGCTCTCTTGTGCAGCGTGTTCCAAGCCGCACCGGCCTTGGTGGCGCCCATGTATCTGGAGAGCACGCCGCCACCGGTGCGGTGTGCCCAGCACATTCTCTTGACACCACGCGCCAGCACGAGTGATGCCGATCAACTGCAAGCGTGGAGTGAACTGGAGGCCGAGGCCCAAGCCGTCCTCGTGCGCTTGCGCGCTGGTGCCGACTTCGGTGCGGAAGCTGCCCAGGTGTCTGACGCTCCTGATGCACGCACGGGTGCGTGCTTCGGAGCCATGCCGCGCGGTGTGTTGCATCCGCAGTTCGAGTCCTTCCTTTGGAGTGCCGCCGTCGGGGACCTCAGCGCACCCATTCGTACGGATGCCGGCATCACTGTGTTGAAGCGCGTGCCCGAGCGCATCGGTGTGCGCCTCGTGGTCGTGCCGTTGGACAATCGTGCTCGTGCAGCGGAAGTGGCACAGAGCCTCGCAGCGGGGGCTGATTTCCTTGAGTTAGCTGCGCGCTATAACGAGGACGCTGGCCTGCGTGAGCGTCAAGGTGCGTTTGCTGTGCTGGAACGCGGGCCGCGCGATGTGTTGTTGAAGAAGCTCGCCTTCGAGCTGGCGCCCAAGGTGGTCTCGGCACCGCAACAGTGGCCTTCTGGCCTGACTTGGGTGCGCACCGAAGATCCGGCGGGCTTTGCCCCCGAACTGGTGGAGCCTTCTTTCGTGCGCTTGCGTGCGTTGTTGATCGCGTACGAAGGCGCGCGCCTCGCTCCTGCGGGGGCGCGTGCACAGCCTGAGGCCAAGCGCTTTCTCGATGAGCTGCGTTCGCGCGCACTAGCGCAGCGTCAAGCGAATGAGACACACGATCCGGCCGCCTATGCGCAAGATGTGTACGCGCGCTTGTGCGCCGCGTTTACCGATGAGCCCGGTGGTCGCGAGCGTTCCGGCGACCTAGGCTGGATCCATCGCGATTTGCCGAACTGCCCCGATCCGCTGCTGCGTTCGCTGGTCTTGCCGGTAGGCGGGCTATCCGAGGTGCTCTCGGATGCGCGCGGCTTCTGGCTGGTGCGACGCGAGCGCTGAGGCCCCAGCCTCGGCACGCCGGCTTACTTCTCGAAGCCCCAAGTGCCGCGCAAGCGTGCGCGACGCACCGAGAGGATGTCGAGGAACCAGTCGAACCAACCCAAGTACGGAGCAACTTGCGTTTCGGTCACCACCGCATTGGCGAGCCCCATGTTGTTGACATTCTCGCGCGCCGCCACGAGCGCGCCCTTGGGGATGTCAATCGCCAGGATCGTGACGGTCCAAGCCGTCGACTCAAAGGTGCCCGAGGTCTGTGTCTCGCGCGTCAGCTCGGTGCTGGCGCAAGAGGTCGCGGCGAGAGCGACAAGGGCGGAGGCGAGCGCGGTGCGAATCATGTTCATGGCCTGAGGAACGAACCTAACCACTCGCGGGCTCGCAGTCCAAGCCAAAGCGCGCGAGGCTTGCTAGGCTGCAGACTATGACAGCCCACTCCAGCGCCGCTGCTTTGGAGGCCCACGCAGACGCCTTCCAGCGGCGCTTTGGTGCGTCGCCCTCGGCCGTGTGGTTCTCGCCAGGCCGCGTCAACACCATGGGCGCGCATCTGGACTACAACGGCGGGCCGGTCATGCCCTGCGCCATTGACCGCGGCACCTTCGTGGCCTTGCGCTTGCGCTCCGATGGAGTGGTGCGCATGGCCTCCAGCTCGTTCGAAACCGTGCTGGAGTGGCCTTTGGCGGCTCTGCCCACGCGCCGCGAGCAGCGTTGGAGCGACTATCCCTTGGGTGTGCTGCAGGCCCTGCTGGCTCGCGCCGTAGCACCGCCCGGCTTCGACGTCCTTTACGGTGGAGATCTCGCCATCGGTGCCGGGCTGTCCTCCTCGGCCTCCGTGTGCGTGGGCACCGCTCGCGCCGTGGCTGAAGCGTGGGGCCTGACGCTGTCGGCCGAAGCGGTGGTGGAGACCGCACTGCTGGCCGAGCGCGGGTTCGTAGGTGTGCGTTGCGGCATCATGGATCCCTACGCCATCGCCATGGCGCGTTCGGATTCGCTCTTGTGGTTGGATTGCCGCGATCGCAGCTGGGAGAGCGTGCCTTTGGACTTGGATGCGGTTTCGATTGCCGTGGCGGACACGCAGGTTCGTCGCGAGTTGGCGCAAAGTGCATTCAACGAGCGTGTGCACCAATGCGCCTCTGCGTTTGAGGTGCTGCGGGCCTTGCAGCCCGAGGCAACGTGTTTGCGTGACATCACGCGCGAGACCTACACGCGTGGTCGGCCCATGTTGGAGACTCCGCTCGCTCTGCGCGCCCAGCATGTGGTCGACGAAGTGGAGCGCACCTTCGCTGCGCGGGCAGCTTTGCAGCGTGGGGATGTGGGTGCCTTCGGCGCGGCGATGACCGCGGCCCACCACTCGTTGCGCGATCTGTTTGAAGTCTCCGTGCCCGAGTTAGATTGCTTGGTCGATGCAGCGTGCGCTGTATCCGGTGTGCATGGCTCGCGCCTCACAGGTGCAGGTTTCGGCGGTTGTGTAGTGGTGCTATTGCAGCGCGGTCGCGAAGATGCGGTACGCGAGGCGTGTACCCAAGCGTTTGAACGGCGATTCCAGCGCGAGCCGTTGATTGAGATCTATCGCCCCAGTGGTGGACCTGTGCGTTGGGCGTAGAGCGGAGTCGCGGTTGTCAAAAGAGCCGGACGGGCCAGGCGCCCGTCCGGAGTGCAAGCTCGACTAGGTTTGGTGTGTGTCTCTATCTACTGTGTCTACTTGCTGGACCGCGCGGCGCGGGCGCGTTCCAGCACCTTGGCTCCCGCCGGTGATTCGCGCACCGCAGCACTGAAGGCGCTCTCCAACAGGGCTGCTGCCTCGTCGTGGCGGCGTGCGCAGTGGTAATTGAAGGCCAGCACCAAGCGCGCATCGTCATCGAGGAAGTGGTCCTCGAGGTAGCTCTCCGCGAGAGCCAACTGACGATCGAACTCAGCCTTGTCGCTGTAGAAATCGTGCTTGTCGACATCGGTGTCGAGCGCCTTGGGATCCAACTCCAACGCGCGCCGCAACGACCAAGCGCAGTAGTGGTAATCGCCCGTGGCGAATAGCGCATCCGCCAGCACCAGGTGAAGGCCAGCATCATTCGGCGAGCACTCCAAGGCACGCGCGTAGTGATGCACCGCATCGGCGTAACGGCCTTCACGGAAAGCGGCATCGCCTTCCTCTAGGTGCTTCTGTGTCGCGACAGCAAGAGGAGCTGTGATCTCTGTGGCGGGTGAGGGCTCCGCACCTGCGACCACCGCTTCACCTACCGCTACAGGAGCTGCTCTGTGCGCATCGGCGTCTTCGTACACGACCACTTCGCGTTCCACCACGCGCTCGATGACAACAGGATCGTAGCACCACACCACACTCGGGTACCAGTAGTACGCCGGATAGTACGAGTAGCAGTACGGCGAGTAGTACGAGCTGTAGTTCCAGCACGGGTTCCAGCAGGAGGACCAACCCAGTCCGAAGCTCCAGCCGCAGCTCTTGGACCAACTCAGGTGCCAGTTCCACCAAGGATTGGTCCAGTCACAACTCTTGTCGTAGGCCGGCCACCACCAGTTCGTGTTGCAGCCAGTCCATGCGCCCACGGCGACGCCCAAAGTGACGCGTGAGGCTACATGCGTTGTGTTGGCTACTTGAACCGCGGTGCGCTCGATACGCCGTGCGGCTTCGGGCTGCACACGGCGCAACTCGTCGACATGCTTGGTCGCTGCGCGTTGTGTGGCTTCACGATGTGCAGCTTCCCCGCGCGTGCGTGCGCTGGTCTCTGTATTCGTGCTCCGTTGTGCTGTGCTTGCGACGGCCGGCGCTGCAGCAGCAGCCTGTGCGCGCGCACCACGCCGATACGACGGGCTTTCGCTCGGAGCTAGGCGCGTCGTCGTCTTGGCAGTCGTCTCTGCATGAGCACGCGTGCCACGGTAGCGATCGAGCACTTGCTTGGGTTCGATTGCGGTTTGGGATTCCAACGCGGTGTTCGAGTTGCGTGTGCCTGCAAGCCCTCTAGTTGCAGGCATCTCCTTGGGTTCGACCATCGATTTGGGTTCGACGCGTGCACCGACTCCGCCCACCAACGGTGCTCCATTCACGCGCTCTAAACGCGCGCGCGACAGCGATGCGTTGCCGTCCACACGCGACGAAGACGACACGCGCGGGATCGGTGCCGATTGCGGTTTGGTGCGCCACACCAGCTCCGCGTCCGAGTCCCACACACGCGGTTGGTAGCGTGACGGTGTGGGCGCGGGAGCGTACGACGCAGGCTCGCGATCCGGTGCGGAGCTCGGCTGCACTCGCGGCGTGGTGGCAGGAGCGGATGTAGTCGGAGTAGGCGCCGCGGGCATGGGTGCCGTGTAGCGCGTGGGCGCAGGATTCGCGGCAGGGGAGGAGTTGCCCCGCGCGCGCACAGAGCCGGACCCCCATCCGGAATCTGAAGGGCGCGCAGGGCTCTCGTAGCTTCTACCTCGATCGGTTGCGGGGGCTGGCGCGGGCGCGCTGTAGCCGCGGCCGGAGCTGCCGAAGCCGGAACCTAGGGACGGTGCCGAAGGACGCGTCGGTGCGGGAGCGGAAGGTGCAGGTCTGGTAGGTGCAGGCCTAGAAGGTGCCGAAGGACGCGGGGTACTGGGGGCGCTAGATGAGCTGGATGGACTCGGCCGCGACGGCGTTTGGCTGCCACGGGAGCCACGATCCGCCGCTTCTACCGAGGCGGCAAGAACCAAGGTCGCTAGCAGCGACACATACAGGGGTGAGGAGGCCGAGCGCGGGGTGCGTTCCATAGGGGGATCCTGTGGGCAGGAGAGCGGGGAGGAGGCAAACGGCGTGCCAACCCCTTTGCCGGAGTCTCATGGCCTTTTCGAGGTCCTTACAAGGCATGTGCTGACCTCTGGGCGTGACAGCGTCCACTGCATGGGACACTTCCTCCCGCAGCGTGCACTGCCGCGGCGCTCTACGGAGCGACCGGTTGCACCACCACGAACGACGCCACAACTGCGTCGGGATCAAAGCGCACATAGGGCGCGGCGAGCGGGGCCTCGCTGCACGCCTCCTTCAGCTTCTGCAGCACGGCGGGATCCGTCGGCCACTCTTTCGCCAGCGAGGCATAGCCCACGCGCTCTTCAATGGCGACCCACGCCTTCGCTTCCGAGTTCGGCGGCGTTGCGAGTCGCAGCAACAAGTGCGTGGGGCGCAGCTGCGCATCGATCTCGACCGTGACGCGATTCTCGAGCGTGGTGCCGAGGGCGGTGAGTTCCTCGGTCGCTGCTGCACGCTCGGCGCGCCACAGCTCGGCCACTTGCGCAAAGCTCGTGTCCTTCGGCAATGCAACGCGCTTCATGCGATGCGCCGGCAGATCCAGCGTCTGCACACCTTGCGGCGGAGTCGGTCGTCGATCCGGCGGCAGAAAGAACGCATCGAGCAAACGCACATCGCGCGACAGCGACACCAGCGTCTCGCTCCACACCTTGGCGTCCGCGACATACAGATCGTGCGACACCGGCAACCAACGGCCGTTGCGTTCGCGCCACACAATGGCGCGCAAGCTCTCGACGCTCATGTCTTTGGCGTCGATGCTATCCAAGCGCGCCGGCCGTCCGTCCTTGTCCAAAGTGATGCGCAACCGCCCCAAGGCCGGCCCCTCCGGCGTGAGCGCCGGCAGCACAGCTTCGCGCTCGCGCTCATTGCCCTGCCACGCAAAGCCACTCGGCCACAGGTACAAGGCGCGGCGCGCCTCCAAGGACAGGATCAAGGTGTCGCGATCCTCGAGCTTGTACTCGACGCTCTGCGGCTGGCGCGCCTCTTGGGCATAGATGCGCGTGCCCATGCGATAGCGCAGGCGGCGCTCGCCGACTCCTTCGGGCCCGCCTACGGACATGTACAAGCGGGCGCGGTCGGGGAAGGCGTAGCTGACGCGCAGGCTGTGGGTGCGACCGGGGGCCGAGGCGTAGACGAGTTCGGAGACGGATTCGAGGGCCTGGGCGCCGTCGATGGTGGTGCGGGGCGCTTGGAGCCAGGGGAGGAGGGTGAGGAGGAGGAGGGCGAGAGTCATGGCGGGGGCGAGGCCCAGTGATACTGGCCCCGATGAGTGTGCACAACCTCAGGCGTTTTCGGAGAGGACAGTGCTCAATCACGGCCTCTAGTTCGCGTCAGGAAGGCCTGGGACAACCTGCGGCCTCGTTTACGCGCTTTTTGGCGTCGACTGGGGCACGGGGCGGGCGTGAAGGCTCGCGCCCGACTGCGTAAGGGATCCGTAGGATCATGTGCGTACCCAGCTCCGCTTGGCTCTGAAGGCCTTACGAAGCCGAAGCGGGTTCCACTTCGTGCACACTCAGTTGGGCCAGTATCTCCTCAGGGCAGCCGCAACGCCCATTCCACCCACTCCTCTTCCTTATCCCCATAATTCCGCGGCGGCTCCAACAACAACATGTTGCGCATCAACCCCTGCTTGCGCGGCCCCTCCGCCTTGGCCCAGGCCTCGACCAACGCCCGCGCACAACGGCCCTTCTCTGCCGTCAGTTCCCGGCCCATGTAGGACAGGGCCCGCGCCGCCGCCAAGGCCACCAGATTCGTCTGGTCATGCAACCGGTCGGCGATGGGCTGCAGGGATTCGGCATCCTTCAAGTTCGCCAGCAGCAGGATGCATTGCGATTGCACGCCCGGCGAAGGATCCACGAGACCGATGCGGGCCGAAGCCAGCACGCAGTCGCTCTTGGCCCCCGCGCGCACCAAGGACACCAAGCACAGGGCAGCATTGTTGCGTTCCTCTTCCGAGGTCGAGGTGCGCAGCAGATCACACACGCGGTCGAGCGGTGTGTCGGAGCGCCCGAGCAGCCACAAGCCCATCAAGGCCGAGGAGCGCAAGAGCTCGTCCGGCTCCGAGAGAGCTGCGAGCAGCGGACCTTGCGCTGCGGCATCGCGCGTGAAGCCCAACGCGGCGGCGGCGACGATGCGATTGTTGGGAGCACCGGAAGCGAGCACCTCGAGCAGCTCGTCGCGCCGCTTCTTGGTCGACGACATCAAGTTCAGCTCGAGTAGGCGCGCCTTACGCTTGTCCTCATCGGTTTCGCCCGAGAGAAACAGCCGGTTCCAAGCGCGGATCTGCCCATCTAAGTCGGTCAAGTACGCGCCGATGGGCTGCTCTTTGGCCTGCTTGGTGCGCGAGGATAGTTCCTCGGGAGTGATCGATTGCGGCGTGCCATCGGAAGGCTGGTTGCTGGTGCAGGCGCTAACCAAGAGGAGTGCAGTGAGTGCACTCGCAGTCGCCAGATAGGGGAGCAGGCGTTTCATGCGTGGGTGAGACGCCGCAGGGGGGGATTCCTTCCCGTGCGGCGCGCGTGCAGCGTAGAGCATGCGGTGGTACGGATGCAGAGACTTGCACAGGAATTTCCTGTCGTGGCTTTCGCTCGAGCGTGGGGATCGGCACGATTCAGCTGTGGAGCCCATGACGAATCCGACGGTGGCTGGAGGCGCGCGTCTTGCGCTGTTGCCTTTGGTGGCGGCGCTGACATTGGTGTATGCCTGCGCGACGCCCCGCTCGGCACCGCCCGCACCTGTGGCAAGCGGCGTGGACGAAGCGTGGTTTGCGCGTGAGGCGGAAACTGCGCCGGTGCACCAGCCAGTGCTCGAGCCGATTCCAGAGTTGGTTCTACAGCCAGAGCCGGTGCCTGTACCGGAGCCACAACCCGAACCACAGCCCGTTGCACAACCGACCGCTGCACCTGTCACCGTTGCACCCGTTCCGTTTGTCACGGTGGAAACAGCTCAAGGCCGCGAGTGGTTCGTAGTCCAGCGCGGCGAAGGCTTGCAGCCCATTCAGATCCTGCCAGGCGAGTTGTTGCGCTTTGATGTCGAGATCGACTTGGGTGTAGGTGATCTCGATGTGGGCGATGTGGAACTCGCATCAGGTCGCGAGGATCTCGTGTCCAATTTGCCTGACGCGCGCGCAGAGGAGCGTGGTGTGCAGACACTGGAAGCCGCCTGGGTGCGTAGCACCGCTTCCGGTGGCTACATGGGATATCATGTGGTCCATACGCTGGAGACGCGCTTCTTGCCACAACGCTGGCCGCGCATTCTGCATCGTGACCAGCAGCGTGGCAGCGAGAACCGCAATCGCGAACTCAAGCTCGGCTGGGTAGACGACGAGCATGTGCTGCAGTACCGCACGGACGGCCACTGCAAAGGCTGCGCGAACAAGGAGCACTTTGTAGAGCCGTCCTTCGTGTGGCAGAAGGCAGCGCACTGCAAGAAGTGCAAACTGCTTGAGCACCGCGCGTGGAATCCGCCTGTACAACAACCGTTGCCACAGGATGCGCTAGACATGTTGGGTGCTGTGTGGATTGCGCGCGCGCTGGTGCGGGATGGCAATCCAGCCGCGGTGTTCCCGATCGCTGATCGTCAGCGCTTATGGGAGGTCACAGCCAAGGTCGGTGAACGCAAGGACATCGAGGTGCCCGCTGGAGTGTATCGCTGTCGACGCGTGTCGCTCGGCACCAAGCTGTTGCGAGGTAGCCCGGGTGATGCGGCCAACACGCATTTTGAAGGCCTTTTTGGTATCCAAGGCACGCTGAAGATCTGGTTGGATGAAGCGACGGGAACTCCCGTGCTGATTGAAGGTGACTTGCCGATTCCAGTGCCGTTGGTGGAGCGGCTGAAGGTGCGTGTGGGGCTTAAGTCCACCAAGGACGCTGACCCCCGCCTCAAGAAGTTGCGCTGAGTTCGCTACTCGAAGTCGCCGGTGGGCAGTACAGCATCCGGGCGCACGGGTGTGGGCACGATGGTGGCTGTGCCGCCTCCTTCGAGTTCAAAGACAGTGCCGACGGCTTGATGGCGGCGTTTGACATACGCCAACACTAGGCCTCCGTCGAGCACGAACGACCAGGCCCAGCTCGTCACCAATCCCAACTCGCGCCGCTCGCCATCTTCGACCTTGATGAGCTTGCCACCACGCGGGACAGGATCTTCGTGCGAGATGCGTAGCGCCACCAAGCGCTTGTTGAGCCCGCCGTAGGTGTCGATCTTGGCCACGACTTCTTGGCCGATGTAGCAGCCCTTATCCAAGGCAAACGCACGCTCTAGGCGTGCCTCCTGCGGATAGACACCTTCATCAATGTCGAGCAGTGCCTCTGGGTGGCAGGCCTCCACGCGTAAACTATCCTTGACAACGCGGCCAGCAAGTTGAGCGCCCGCAGTCTCCAGAGCGGTCACCACTTGCGGCGCAGTCGCACGTGGCACATCCAAGGTCCAGCCGAGGCTGCCCGCGACTACGGCGGCGGCCAAACGACATGGCACGCCGGCAATCTTTGTGTCAACTACATGTGACAGGCCCGACGATAGCGTGGGTAGCGCTGCCGTTTGCACGGCTTGCAGGACCAGTCCCGTCTGAGGACCGCACAGCTCCAAGCGCGCCCAATCCATGTTGACAGCGAATTGGACTTGTTCGCTGAAGTGGTACATCTCCAGCGCATCCGCCAGCAGCTTGGCCTGACCATGACTCGTGCACACGAGGTACTCAGGCCCGCACCGCTCGACAGTGAACGAGAAGCGCACCTTTCCCTTCGCCGACAGCAACATGTTCTCGCGGCGCGTGCTGTCCGGCTGAGCCTTGACCTCATTGGCTAACAGGCGATGCAAGAAGGCCGCTGCTTCCGCTCCGCTCACGATGACTTGTTCACGATCCGTGGTGTCGAAGAGGACGCACCGCTCTCGTGCTGCGGCGTACTCTGCGGGCACCGCACCCATCGTCAAGAGGAACGGAGCCTCGTCAGGGCCCGCCACACGGGCCTGACGCTGTCGGAAGAGGTCAAGCAGAGCGCTTTGGGTCATGTGTGGGTGCCGCTAGGGCACAGAAGTGTACGACTTGGCGCATGAGTTGCGCAGAGCGGTCCGCGCGTTCCTTGACGCATGCAGCGCGGGACTCGACACTACCAGATGCCCACCGTCCGATGGACACCGCCCCCGCACCGACGACCACGACGCTGCTGAAGCTAGCGGCAGTCGCCTGCTTGCTAGCGCATCTTCTAGCAAGCTGTAGCGAACCGGAAGTACCTGTGCAGCCGTGGCGTGCCAATCCTCTAGCACTAGAGAAGCTTGGAGAGGACACGCAAGCGGCTGCGCAGCTCGCTCAGTCCTTGGAGCAGTTGTACGGTACGGCAGCAGTCCCGGGTGGCGCAGTGGGCGTTGCGGGGCAATCCGAGTTGAGCGCCGAGCGCGCACGCATGGTGCGTGTCTCCAACGAGGCCCGCTATGCGCGCGCCTTGGCGGCGTTGGAGTCTGGTGCATGGGACTCGGTCAAGCCGCGTGAGGGCAGTCTCGCTGCCTCGTGGAGGGCACTGCGCGATCGTCACACGCGCGGCGAGTTGAGTGACGCTGCTTTACGCGCCGAGGGCCGCGAGCTGCATCTAGGCTGGTACCCCACGCTGGCCGATTCGGCGCACCTCTATCGCATGGAGTGCCAGCACTGCCACGGCACGGAAGGTGGTGGCGATGGCTCGACCGCGCACTTCCTCAAGCCACGGCCGCGGGATTTTCGCTTAGGCGTCTACAAGTGGACGGCGCTTGCATCGCCTGCGCGTCCACGTCGCGATGACTTGCGCCGCACGCTGCACGAAGGAGTGAACGGCACATCCATGCCGAGCTTTGCGCGCCTCTCCGAAGCACAAGTGGAGGGCCTTGTCGACTACGTGCGCCTGTTGTCTCTGCGCGGTGAAGTGGAGTTGCGCATGGCCGCCACTTTCGAAAGCGACGGCGAGTGGGAAGAGGACGCAGCGCAAGTCGAGCACGAGGCTGTGTGGTCTCGCTGGCAACAGGCGGAAACGAAAGTGCTCGCCTACGAAGGTGTCGTGCCACCCAGTACGCCGGAGTCCATTGCGCGCGGCGCGCAGCTCTACAACGACGCGACCAAGGGCAATTGCTCCTCGTGCCATGGTGTCGATGGCCGTGGCGATGGTCCCGCAGCATGGAAGATCGATGCGCGCGGCGAGCGCGTGCCGGCGTATCTAGATGCGTGGGGCGATCCTATTTTGCCGCGCAACTTGCGCTTGGGGATCTGGCGTGGTGGTGATCGGCCTATCGATCTGTGGCGTCGCATTGCCAATGGGATTCCCGGCGGACCGATGCCTGCATTGCGGGACACAAAGGACAAAGATGGTGTGCGCGTTGTGACCGATGAAGAGATCTGGTCGCTGGTGCACTATGTGCGCTCGCTCTCGCAGGAGGGCGGGGCATGACGCGCGTCTGGGCGAGTGGCTTGTTCGTGGCGCTGCTGGTCGCCGTGGTGTGGTCATTCGTCGCGGCCTACGACACGGAGCTGTGGCTCCCGCAGCAGGCGTCTAGCTTCGCAGGCGAAGTCGATGCGCTCTTCAACAGCATCTTGTTAGCTCTGACCGTGGCCTTCGTGGCCGTGATGGCGATCTTGATCCTAGCCGTATGGCGCGGCGCTGCGCGCACCGAACGCGCTCGCACCTCGCACGGTGATGTGCGTCTAGAGTTGCTGTGGACTCTAGTCCCCGCAGCGGTCTTGGTGTGGATCGCTGTAGCCCAAGGTCCCACCTGGCGCGCCATGAAAGGGGACGCAGCCCTGTTGGATCGTCCAGCCCTTGCCCGTGTAGAAGCAGCCCAATTCGATTGGCGCTTTCGCTATCCCGGCGCTGATGGTGTGTATGACACTGCAGACGACCTGCTGTGCGTGCACGAGTTGGTGGTGCCTGCAGGCGAGCCAGTGGTGCTGGCAATGCGCACCCGTGATGTGATCCACAGCTTCTTTGTGCCTGATTTTCGTCTCAAGCAAGACATCTTGCCCGGGCGTGACACCAAGTTGTGGTTCCAAGCCCCCGCGAGTGGACTACACGAGTTGGTCTGCGCCGAACTGTGTGGCTGGGGGCATTACAAGATGGCGGGTGTGGTACGCGTTGTTGCACGCGAGGATTACGCGGCTCATCTGGCTGAGCTTGCACTGCGCTTGACGCACAATGGCACCGAGGAGCGCCCATGAGTCGGTTGCGCCAAGGTTGGTCGCATGTGTGGTCGCTCGATCACAAGACGATCGGTGTGCAGTTCCTCATCTCGTCGCTTGTGATGTTGCTACTCGGTGGCTTGTTGGCCATGGCGGTGCGGTGGCAACTCGCATGGCCGTGGACCGAGATGCCCATCGTGGGGCGGGCGCTGTTCGGAGATCACGGACGCGTCATGAGTCCTGAGGGCTACACAGCTCTCTTCACCATGCATGGCACGGTGATGATCTTCTTTGTGGTCATCCCGCTCCTCACGGGCGCCTTTGGCAACTACTTGATCCCGCTGATGATCGGCGCGCGCGACATGGCCTTCCCGCGCCTGAACGCCTTCAGCTTCTGGATCATGGTGCCGGGCATCGCGTGTGCGCTGGCTGGCTTTGCACTGGAAGGTGGTGCTGCCGCCGCTGGCTGGACTGCCTACCCGCCTCTGTCAACTGTACTTGGCGCCGCTCCGGGCAGCGGTGCAGGCCAGACCTTGTGGTTGTGGGCCTTGTTCTTCAGCGGTCTTTCGTCGCTCTCAGGCGCCATCAACTATGTGGTCACCATCGTGACCATGCGTGCACCGGGCATGTCGCTGATGCGCATGCCACTCACGGTGTGGGGCTTGTTTGTCGCAGCCGCGCTGCAGTGCATGGCACTGCCGGTGCTTACTGCAGCGACTGTGCTGCAGTACTCCGATCGCGCCTTGGGCACAGGCTTCTACTCTGATGCGGGCACGCCGCTCTTGTGGCAGCACCTGTTCTGGTTCTACAGCCACCCCGCGGTCTATGTAATGGTCGTGCCTGCGATGGGCATGGTCAGCGACATCTTGAGCGTGCACTCCCGCAAGCCCGTCTTTGGCTACAAGCCAATGGTGTGGGCGATGGTCGCCATCACGGGGCTCGGCGTGTTGGTCTGGGGCCACCACATGTTTGTCTCGGGCATGAGCCCCATCGCCGGCACGGGCTTCATGTTGAGCACCATCCTCATCGCCTTGCCTTCGGCGGTGAAGACCTTCAACTGGCTGGGTACGGTGTGGGGCGGTCGTTTGCGCTTGAATGCAGCGCTGCTCTACGCGCTGGGCTTTGTGTCGATGTTTGTCATCGGCGGGCTGTCGGGCATCTGGATGGCCGCGACACCTGTCGATGTCTACATGCACGATACGTATGTGGTGGTCGCGCACTTCCACTACATCGTCTTTGGTGGAACCTTGTTCGGTGTGTTCGCTGCGCTGCACCACTGGTTCCCCAAGATCACCGGCAAGCGCTTGGACGAGCGTCTGGGCAAGATCCACTTCGTGGGCACCTTCGTCTTGACGAACGCTGTCTTCTTGCCGATGCACCAAGCCGGCTTTGCAGGCATGGTGCGCAGGATTGCCGACCCGTACGCGTACAAGGCCTTCGAGCCTCTGCGCGAGCTGAATGTCTACATCACCATCGCCGCGCTGTGCCTCTTCGCGTGGCAGATCTTCTTTGTCATCAACCTGATCAAGAGCCTGTGGGGAGGAGCGCCGGCCGGCTCCAATCCGTGGGAGGCAGCCAGCTTGGAGTGGGAAGCCTCTTCGCCGCCTCCGCATGACAACTTCGATCGCGATGTGGTGGTTGTGCGCGGTCCGTACGAATACGGCGATGCAGCCGGCGAGAAGGACTGGTTGCCGCAAGCGCAACCACTGGAAAGGAGCACCCCTTGAACATGCACACCGGATCCAGCTCCACAGATGAGACGTGTCAGAGTCCTTGGCCGCGGCGCGCCGCGTTGGCCGCAGCGCTGCTCACCGTCCCGATCCTCTTGATCGGTGGCACGGTCACAACCTTGCGCGTAGGCATGGCTGTGCCTGATTGGCCGACCACCTTTGAGCAGAACATGTTCACGTACCCGCTCTCGGAAATGCTGCGGGATATGGGCGTGTTTTGGGAGCACAGCCATCGCCTGTGGGGCGCATTGGTCGGGTTTGCCGTGCTGTGTACCTGTGTGTTGACCTTGGTGTACGAGCGCAGCGTGCGCTTGCGTTGGTTGTCCGTGGTCGCCTTGCTCGCGGTGAGTGCGCAAGGTGTGTTGGGTGGCTTGCGCGTGCTGGAGAACAGCCAGCACTTGGCCTTCCTGCACGGCACCTTTGCGCAAGGCTTGTTCACGCTCTTCTGCGCGCAAGCTTTGTTGCACAGCACCGGTTGGCGCCAAGCGGTGCCGCGTCCGAGTCCGCAGGTTGCGTTCCTCAAGAAGTGGGGCCTTGTTACAGCGGTCGCTATCTATGTCCAGATCGCTCTCGGTGCATGGACGCGCCACAATGGCGGTATGCATGCTCTGTTCGCGCACATGGGCCTGGCGTTGCTGGTCACGGGACTGGTCGTGGTGCTCGGTGCTGGCTGCGGCAAGGTTGCCGATGAAGGCGCAGCCGATGCACCACGCTGGCGCGGGCTCAAACGCCGTCTGCACTTGCTGCTCGGTGTGCAGGTTTTGCTCGGGATTCTCGCCGCAGTGTGGGTCTATCTCGTGACTGGGCCGCACAATCCCGTTTCGGTCGGCGAAGCGGTCTTCGCGACGCTGCATGTGGCCGTGGGAGCCCTGCTCCTGTGGTCTACGGTATCCTGCTGGCTCTGGACGCAACGCTCGCTGCGCCCGCACTGAGCACACCTGCACCACACCTCGGACCATGACCCATCCCCGCAGCGAACTTGTGGCAGCACCCGGCTTCGCCGCCGATGTCGCCACCCTGTTCAAGGCGCGCATCGCGGTCTTTGTCTTTGTGGCCGCCTTGGTCGGAGGGCTAGTGGCTCCTGCCACGGACTTCACTCTCGCTCGCGCCTTCGAAGCAGCTGCTTGGGTGACCGTTTCCGCTGCAGCCGCCAGTGCGTTCAACCAAGTCCTAGAGCGTGACACGGATCGCTTGATGCAGCGCACGCGCAATCGGCCTGTGGCCGCTGGCCGCATGGCCCCGCGCGATGTGTTGTTAGTGGCCTCTCTGCTCGCCGTCGCAGCAGTGCTGGGCTTGTCGGTGCGCTTTGGCTTGGTGTCGGGACTACTTACGCTCGGCACCCTGTTCGCCTATGTGGCGGTGTACACGCCGCTCAAGCGTCACAGCACCTTGAACACTCTGGTGGGGGCTGTGCCAGGTGCCGCCCCGCCGCTCTTGGGTTACGCAGCTATCGCAGGCTCTGTCGACGGGTGGGCCCTGATCCTGTTCGCCATCGTGTTTGTGTGGCAGTTCCCGCACTTCATGGCGATTGCTTGGCTGTATCGCGAAGACTACACACGCGGCGGCTTGCGCATGTTGGCTAGCGAATCCGATGGCGAGCGCATGGCTGCTCGCTCGGCGTTCATGCATGGCTTGGTGCTGTTGCCGGTGTGCATGTTGCCGTCGTTGCGCGGTGATGCGGGCCTGCCGTTCACGTTGTCGGCCCTGGTGTTGTCAGTGCTCTACCTTGCAGCAGCCGCACGTTTTGCGGTTAGGCCCGAGCGCAGCAGTGCGCGGCTCTTGTTGTACACCTCCTTGGTGCACCTGCCCTTGGTGCTAGTTGCTGTGGTTCTCGACCCGCGCACGGGTGCCTTGACGCGCTTGGGGTGGAGCTGAGACATGACGGTCGATCTCACACACACACCTGATCGTGCTCGTGTGGGCGTGTGGGTGTTCTTGGCCACCGAAGTGATGTTCTTCGCGGGCTTGTTCAGCGCGCTGGTGGTGCTGTCGCCAGTGAAGTCCATGCAGCTCGACCTCCCACTCGCGAGTGCGATGACCGCCATGCTGGTTGGGTCGTCCGTGGCGTTGCATGTTGCCCTGTTGCGTCGCACTGCTGCTCGTGCACAAGCGCTCCTGCTCGCCTTTGTTGCGCTGCTCCTTGGTGCGCTGTTCCTCGCAACGATGACCTACGAGTGGAGTGTGCTGCTCACCGCTGGACACCTACCCTCGTCAGATCTGTGGCACGCCTGCTTCTATGTGTTGACGGGCGTACACGGGCTGCATGTGCTGGTGGGCGTGCTGTGGCTGGCGGCCGGTTGGGTAGGCCTTACCCGCGGTTCGCAAGGTCGCGCGTTGGAGCTCGGCGCGCTCTACTGGCACTTTGTAGACGCAGTCTGGCTGTTGCTTTTCTGGAAGCTGTACCTCGCCTGAGGCCCTTATGACCGAATCCACGCAAGCTGCACCGTCACCGCGTCCGTCTCAACCGGTTCCCATGTGGATCCTAGGTGTGGCCCTGTTCAGTCTCGTGCTTGTGGTGGTGCTCGGTGCTTGGCTGGCCTCGGGGGTGATCCCCACGAGTGCCGCCGATTCACTGCTGGCCCAGCCCGCGGAGTCGCCGGAGCGTTTCAACGCCATCGCACCGTTCGAGTTGGTTGAGCGTTCAGGCCGCAGCGTGACGGACAAGGATTTGCGCGGCAAGCCGTGGGTGGCCGGGTTCATCTTCACGCGTTGCACGGGTCCGTGCCCGAAAATCAGCGGCAACATGAAGCTTTTGTCTAGCAAACTTGACGGTGTCGATGCGCGCTTGGTCACCATCAGTGTGGACCCCGAGCACGACACGCCGGAAGTGCTCGCAGCGTATGCCAAGAACCTCGGCGCTGACGAGTCGCGCTGGTGGTTCTTGACCGGCACGCCCCAAGCCATCCAAGACGTCTCGGTCAAGAGCTTTCAACTGCCGGTAGAGAAGGACCCAGCAGCTCCTGTAGGCCAACTGGTCACGCACCGTACCGTCCTAGTGGTGGTGGATGCCGACGGGTTTGTGCGCGGGTACTACGACGGCGAGGGCGAAGAGGGTGTCGCGCAAGCAGCCGCCCGTGCGGCTTATCTTGCTCAGCCGGCAAAGTAGACCCACAGTCAAGTACACCTGACAGCCACCATCACATGACAGAGCTATCCGCACCCGAGCAAGCGTCCGTGCTCCCGCTCGTCAACGCCTGCCTCAACGGCACTGCTGCGGCATTGCTGGTGTGGGGACTGTGGGCCATCAAACGTGGTCAGCGCGAGCTGCATGGCCACTTGATGAAGGCGGCCTTCTTCGTGTCGACGGCCTTCCTCATCTCGTACTTGTGGTATCACTTCGGCGCGCAAGCCGAGTTGGGGCCGACCAAGTTCCACGGTACCGGGCTGTCCAAAGTGCTTTACCTCGTGATGTTGGCGACGCATGTGTTGCTCGCCATCGTCAACTTGCCGATGGTGCTGCGTACGCTGTGGTTGGCGCACAAGGAACGCTGGGACGCTCACCGCCGCTTGGCGAAGCCCACCTTCGCCATCTGGCTCTATGTTTCGGTCACAGGTGTGTTGGTCTACTTGTGCCTCTACCAATGGAACCCAGTGCCATGAAGCGACAGCTGTGGTGCGCGCTGGTGTTGGTGCTGCTTGCACGCAGCGGTTGGACATGACCCAGCTGCCGCGAGGCGGTCGCCTCGTCTCACGAAAGTGTGCGCTCCGGCATTGCTGATGGGGTCTGGTTCCTGTTGGGTGCTCTGCTGTTGGCTCTAGGCGTGGGCGGACTGGCTGTGCGCAGGGCGCTGCATGGCAACCGTGGCTGAACGCTGGTCCTACGCCACGGCTTCAACGCCCATCGGCCCGCTGTTGGTTGCCTGCACGCCGCGCGGCGTGGTGCGTGTGGCTGGCGCCTCATCCGCGGCCGACCTCGCCAAACAAGCCCAGCGCAGCGGCCGCGTAGTGGACCTTGTCGAGGACGCGCGCGCGGTGGCTCCTGCGCTGCGCTGCTTGGAACAGTGGTTCGCGGGCCAGAGCCGCAGCTTTGACCTCAGGGTCGATCTCATCGGCACCGAGTTCGAGTGCAGCGTATGGCGCCAGTTGCAGCAGATTCCGTTTGGTAGCACGCGCACCTACGGGCAGTTGGCGCAAGCCCTAGGCCGGCCAGGCGCGGCGCGTGCGGTCGGCACGGCGACTGGGCGCAATCCATTGCTGCTGGTGGTGCCGTGTCACCGTTTGCTGGGGTCTGCAGGCTTGGGCGGATTTTCGGCGCCCGGCGGCGTGCGCACCAAACAAGCGCTGCTGGAGTTTGAGTCAGGCTTGTACAAGTTTCGTTGAGGTGCGCGTTTGCGTGGACGCGCGGCCCATCGCGCGCGTCAGGCAGGTGTGAAGCACTTCCATACTCTCGTACCGTTTGCCGCGCGGTTGCCGGATCACACGCCTTGGGTGTTGTGTGTGCCGGCCTTGGCGTGGTGCTGGATGTCGTTGTTGGGGCCTATCTCGCAAGCGCGTGAGGTGGGCGAGCCAGTGATATGGGTTGCCGATCGCGATCGATCGCGTGTGTATGGACTGGATGCCGACTTGCTGCTGGTCCAGCGACGCGAGGTGGGCTGGCCTTTGCAGGTAGTCCCGCGCAGCGATGGAGGTTTGTGGGTTGCGCGCTCGGGCAATGCTACGCCGGACTTTGGTGCGCGTGTGACGCTGTTGCTGCCGAGTTCGGGCCTATCAGGGTTGGATCAGGCAGGATTGAATCAGGTCGGTTGGCAGGAAGCGGGCGAGTTGTGGCTGGATGCCTTTGTGGATTGCGCGCTCGCACCCGACGACACGCTGTGGTGTTTGGAGCGCATTCCCGATGGCAGCACGCGTCTACTGCATGTGCGTTCGGATGTGACCTCGGAGTGCGTGTTGCAGGGCCAGTTTCTACAAGTGCGTGTGAATCGCGCGGGTGTGTGGTGTGTGACGGCGGATCAGCGCCTGCTGCTTGTCTCGTTCCAAGGTGCTGTACAAGGCGCCATCTCGTGGGGACGACCGATTGTGGATCTGGTACCGGAGGGTACGGCACACCATGGAATGTGGGTGCTGTTGGGCGGCGAGCAGCATGCACTCACCTGCGTGCAAGCAAACTTGACAGCTCTGTGGTGGCGTGAACTGCCGGTACGCGCCACGGAGTTGGCTTTGGACCCTGATGTAGGTGGCGGCCTTGATGGATGTGGAGGCTGGCTCTTGGATCCGCGTGGTGGGACGCTGCTGCGTGTCACGCAAGGTGCAGGGGCTACGCCGGAGGTGACATTGGCGATCGTTACGCCACAGGTGGCTCTAGCTGCGCCACGTTTGTTGCTGGCAATGCCAGGCGCCGTGGCAGTGGTTGCTTCACCGGGCGGGCTGCTGCGCTACGACCATGCGGGCCAGATTCTGCCGGGACAAGGAGGCTTTGGTTGGATCAGCAGTCTTGCCAGAGCCGTGCGAGACTGAGGGGCTAGAGGTCTCGCTAATCCGGCAGGGGACGCGTGTCGTGCACGCGCAACAACAACACCGCGGCCGCGATCAGCGTCTTCGCATCGGTGGTGGCGCTCAGTACTTCTGCAGGAGACAAACGCACCAACTCAAACTCCTCATCCTCATCGGGCTGAGCCGCATCCGCACCAGCAGGCACCAAGCGCGTGGCTAGATAGATCGTCAAGCGTTCACTGGCAAAGCCGGGCGCGGGATGGATGTCTTGCAGTAACTCCCACTCGGCTGCACGCAGACCTGTTTCTTCTTCCAGCTCGCGGAGCGCGGCCTGTAGACGATCTTCCCCGGGCTCTAGGCGTCCAGCTGGGATCTCCAGTAGGTCCTGACGGATGGAATGGCGGTATTGGCGTACCAGGACCAGTCGCCCGTCATGATCCAGGGCAGCAATGCCGACGGCACCGGGATGGTCGACCCAGACCACATCTTGGTGCTTACCGGAGGGCAGAACGACTTCGTCCCGCCGCAAGCTGTAGCGCGTATTGGTGTGGACAAGCACGCTGGACAGAAGCTTGGGGATGTCGTTCATGGCGCGGCACTCTGCCTCGGTGGGCAGTATGGCACACGCCCTTGGCATAGTGGCCAAGGGCTTCGATTTGACGATCTGCTCCTCAACGGCGACAATGCGGAGCTACCCATGACTGGCTACTGGCTATGACGGTACACGACGACATCGAACGCGTTCTCTACGCAGAGGACCAGATCAAGACCGGCATCGACCGCGTGGCTGCCGAGGTCGCTAGGGCCTATGCAGGGCGTGACTTCACGGTGGTTTCCGTGTTGAAGGGCTCCTGCGTATTTGCCTCGGACCTGATCCGGCGCATCCCGAATCGGCTCGAACTCGCGTTCTTGGCAGCCTCGAGCTACGGCGCGGGCACCGAGTCGGGTGAGTTGCGCATCGACTTCGTGCCCACCGGCTCGGAGATCGAAGGCCGTGACTTGTTGTTGGTGGACGACATCCTCGATACGGGGCGCACTCTCGCGAAGCTGAAAGTGGAACTGCGCGCGCGTGGTGCGCGTGATGTGCGCACTTGCGTCTTCCTCGATAAGCCCTCGCGTCGGAGCGTGGAGATGGAAGCGGACTTCAAGTGCTTCGAGGTCGAAAACCTGTTCGTCGTGGGCTACGGCCTCGACTACGCCGGCCGTTACCGCAACTTGCCCTATGTGGGCGCGTTGCGGCGCGAGCTGTACACGACCTAAATCGGCAACCTACCTTAGACCTGCATCGCCCGCCGTGGCCTACTACATCCCTATCCCCAAGGAACGCACAGGTATGGAACTCGATGAGTTCCTGTGCCTGCAGTTTCCCTTGCTCAACAAGGGCTTTTTGCGCCGCCAGATTCGCGAGCGCAAGGTGACCGTCGACGGCAACCCCGCCGATCCGGGCCAGCGTTTGTCGGAAAACGAAGTGGTCATCGTCGACTTCGAGGAAGACGAAGCGCTGCCCTCCGCGCCGCAAGCTCCTGAGACGGAGGTACCGGTGCTGTACGAAGACGACGAGGTCATGGTCGTCGACAAACCGGCCGGCTTGTCGGCGGAGCCGGAGCGCTGGGCCCGCGAGGCGGGCTGCTTGTCCGGTGCAGTGTTGGCGATGGCCCTCAAACGCAGCGGCGTCGAAGTGCAGCTCGAAGACGGCGCGACGCCTGTCGAGGGAGTGAGCTACCGGCCGCGCTTGGTGCATCGTCTCGACAAGGACACCACCGGGGCTGTCATCGTTGCGAAGACCCTAGAGGCCGAACGCCGTCTGCGCGCTGCGTTTGATGAGCCGGGAGCTGTGCAGAAGTCCTATCTCGCCTTGGTCGAAGGGGAATGGCCCCTTGCAGACGGGGAGAGCGAGTTGGTGGACCTGCCGATTGGTCCTGACGAGCGCCGCAGCGGCCGTATGCGCGTGGATCGCGCCGATGGCAAGCCCTCGCAGACACGCTTCACAGTCGAGGAGCGCTTTGAAGGCTACACCTTGATGCGCGCCGAGCCCCTTACCGGCCGCACGCACCAGATCCGTGTGCATGCCCGCGAGGTCGGCTTCCCCTTGGCCGTGGATGCGGTGTACGGACGCCGTTCCACCATGGCTCTGTCCGAGTTCAAGCGTTCCTACAAAGCCAAACGCGGCCATGTAGAAGCACCGCTGATGCAGCGTCAAACGCTGCACGCGGCCTCCATCGTATTCCCCGGCGTAGATGGTCGTCCGGTGCGGGTCGAAGCACCGCTGCCCAAGGACTATCTGCGCCTTCTCAAACAACTCAGGAAGTACCGCGCCACATGAAGCTCAAGCAAAAGCCCGGGGACTTCCGCGTAGAAGAACTCCTAGACGACTCGATTCTTTCGGAACGCGGCAAGCATCGCGTGTACCGCGTGTCGAAGCGCAAATTGACCTCGATGGATGCGGTTGCGCTGGTCGCGCGCGAGGCGGGTGTGGCTCCCGGTGAAATTTCCATTGCGGGTCTCAAGGACCGGCAAGGCGTCACCGTGCAATACATGAGCGCGCCCGGTGGTCGGCGCGTGGATACCAACACGCCGCACATCAAGATCGAGACCATTGGCTCATGCACACGGCCGCTGTCGTCGCAGGACAGCGGTGGCAATGCCTTCGCCATCGTGCTGCGCGATGTCAGTGCGGATGAGGCCGCCACGCTAAGGCGCAATCTGGATCCGGTGCGCGAGCACGGTCTGCCGAATTACTTTGGCGAGCAGCGCTTCGGCAATTTGCGCGGCCAACAAGGCTGGATCGCCCGCGACTTGGCTATGGGGCGCTCAGAGATCGCGCTCAAGAGCCTGCTGGCTTCGCGGAACGAGCACGACGATCCTGACACAGCCAAGTTCAAGGACGCGTTGCTGGCGCGGTGGGGCGATTGGCGTGCCTGCCGCGACATCGCCGGCCGTTTCGGTGCACACATGCGCGTGTTCGAGCACTTGGCGCGCAATGAGGAAGACTACGCGGGCGCTTTCCGCTACATCGCGTCCAAGCTGCGCTTGATTCACCTGTATGCGTGGCAATCGCACCTGTGGAATCGCGCGGTGGCGAGTTGGGTGTCGAACACGGTCGCCAAAGTGGATCGCTTGAATGTCAGCGGTCCCGAGGGCCCGTTGTCGTTCTCGCGCGGTGCCTATGCGTTGGATCCCAGCATGAAGGGGGTATTCCGCCTTCCCGGTGCGGGGTTCGCGGATGTCGAGCACCCGCTGCAGCGCGACCTGCTGGCTCTCGCCCTGCGCGGCGAAGGCTTGCAGCCCGGTGAGTTCCGCATCCAGGGCGTGTCGGGCTTCGCCATCAAGGGCGAAGATCGCCCGCTGTTTGTGGTGCCGCGCGCGCTGCGCCTGGCCGAGCGCGATGAGGGCGCGGTCGTGCTGTCGTTTGAGTTGCCGCGCGGTGCGTATGCCACGTTGGTGGTCGCGCGCTTGGCCGAAGGTGCTTTGGAGCGTGACTTTGGCGATCGCGGCGGCGATCGAGGTTATGACCGCGACCGCGGCTATGACCGCGGCCCCAATCGCGGTGGCGACCGCGGTGGCGACCGCGGTGGCGACCGCCCCCGTCCGCCCCAAGGGCGCTATCCGCCGCGCAACCGCTAGGCGCCCCCTCGCGCGGCGCGTGCGCACACGCCATCATCTGCAGACCTACCATGGCTCAACCGCAGACGATCGGCGTAATCGGAGGCTCCGGCCTCTATGAACTCGAAGGGCTCCAAAATGTGCGCGAGGTCGAACTCGCGACGCCCTTTGGCGCGCCCAGTGACGCCTACATCACCGGCGTTCTCGATGGCGTGCCAATGGTGTTCCTCCCGCGCCACGGCCGAGGCCATCGCATCTCGCCGAGCGAGATCAACTTCCGCGCCAACATCTGGGGCCTCAAGAAGCTTGGTGTCGAGCGCATCCTCTCGGTGTCCGCTGTGGGCTCGATGCGCGAGGACATTGCGCCCGGTCATTTCGTAGCCATCGACCAGTTCTTCGATCGCACGCGCCATCGCACGGACACCTTCTTTGGCGGTGGTGTCGTCGCGCATGTGATGTTCGCTGATCCCGTGTGCGAGGCGCAGCGGCAGTTGGTGGTCAGCACCGGCCGCAGTCTGGGCCAAACGGTGCATGACGGCGGCGTCTACATCAACATGGAGGGACCGCAGTTTTCGACGCGCGCCGAGTCGCGCATCTACCGCAAGTGGGGTGTCGATGTGATCGGCATGACGAACTTGCAGGAGGCCAAGCTCGCGCGCGAAGCAGAGCTCTGCTACACGACCATCGCGATGGCCACCGACTACGACTGTTGGCATGAAGGTCATGACGCTGTGACGGTCGAGCAAGTCGTGGCCGTCATGCACAGCAACGTGGGCAACGCCAAGAAGTTGGTAGCAGCTTTGGCGCCGCAATTGGCCCGCGTGCCGCGCACCTGTGGTTGCAGCAGCGCGCTCAAGTACGCCGTGATGACGGCCAAGGACAAGATCACTCCCGAGGCGCGTCTGCGTCTGGAGCTCTTGCTAGGAAAGTATCTGTGAAGCACTGGGGGGCACTGGCGCTGGTCGTGCTCTCGGCTTGTCGCGGCACGCTCTCGGATGAGGAGTTGCTGCGCATGGCGAATGCAGCCGCAGCGGCGCGTGAGGGCGGCATGGCGGCACAGGACGCTGCTGCAGGGGCAGCTGATCGCATTCCTGTGCGCTTGGATGATTCGGGAGCGGTGCGTCACACCAAAGCTCTGGACGGCCGCTTCGATGCCGCGCGCATGCTGCAAGTGGTGGCCGATCTGGAAGGATTGCGGCGCGAGACCGGCAATGACGACTACGAGCGCGCCATCGAGTTGATCATCGCACGCTTGCAGTCGCACGGTTTTGGCACACAGGACGGCCTGGAGCTACAGGTCCACAGCCAAGCGCGTACCGTGCCCAGCTGGAATGCGCGTGCAGCGCGGCTAGAGCTGCTGCCCCGTGCGGGCACGAAGGACACAGCGGTCACATTGGCCGCTTTCCAGTCGTCTGCGGATGCGCAACGTCTGCTGCTGCCCACGAATGCCCCCTCGGCTGCTGTCGAAGGCCCGATCGTCACCCGCATGGAGGATGTGGTGCCGGGCAGCGTGTTGGTCGGTGCCGAGCCGCTCTCGACGACCCGTCTCGAGGAAGCCAAAGCACGCGGCGCGGTGCTCGTGATTGCGGCCGATGCAGCGCCGTACACCATCGATCCTTCCGGTCAAGCGCGTCACATGGACGCCATCGGCTATCGCTCGGTGCGCCATCCCGCGGTGTTGCCCGTGGCTCAAGTCTCGCCGCGCATGCTGGAACAGCTTGTCAAGCATACTGGACAGGTGCGCTGGACTGCCGAGGTCACTTGGACGGAGCGTCCGCTTCGCACGGTGATCGCCGTGGTGGTGGGGGATCGTTATCCCAACGAAGAAGTCGCCATCGCCGCCCATGTGCAAGAGCCGGGTGCTTGCGACAACGCCAGTGGTGTCGCCGGTACGCTCGAAATGGCGGCTGCATTGGCGGACCTCGCTCGTGATGGTGCCAGCCCGGCGCGCAGCGTGGCGTTCGTCTTCGGTGACGAGATGGATCAATCGCGCGTCCACTTGCAGACCACGCAACGGCGCGTGGTGGCGGCCATCGCCGCGGACATGTTGGGCGAAAGCCATGAGCGCACGGGTGCCGTTGCGCTGCTGGAACGTGCGCCGGATCCCGGTGCTCTGCGGCCTTTGCCGCCTGATGCACACACGGCGTGGGGTGCAGCCGAAGTGCAGGAGAGTCAGTTCGCCTCTGGCGCGCTGGCCGTGGCCGTGCGTCAAGCGTTCTATGCAGTCGCTGCTTCCGAGGCGCAGTGGCAATGGAACGAACATCCCTTCGAAGGTGGTAGCGATCACATCGTCTACCTAAAGGCCGGCGTGCCTGCGGTGTTGGTGTGGCACTTCCCGGATTGGACCTACCACACCTCGCTCGATCGTTTGGACATGGTCGATGCCGAAGAGCTGCGCCGCAGTGCCACCACGGTACTGGTGGGTGCGCTAGTGGTTGCCGATGCACGCGCCAAGGACATGGAGGGCTGGTTGCGGTCCCTGCGACTGGAGACCTCTGAACGCATGCGGCGCGCGAGCGAAGCAGGTGACAATGACCTGGCGCGCTTGTGGCGTTTGCATGAGGAACGCGCACGCGAAGATGTACGGCGCTGGTGCTTGGGGATCGAACCCGCGCCAGCGCAATCCAAGGAGAGCTCTCAATGACATCACGCACTTCGGGCCCGGATCGTCGCGACCTGTTGTCCGCACTCGCCGCTGGTGCTGGTTTGGCTGCCTGCGCCAGCGCGCAAGCACCCGCGCCGACCGCGGTACCTGCCGCGGTACCTGCTACAGGGCCGCGCAAGAGCCGCACAGGCTTCCCAGTGCTGGTCGGCAGCGCCAATGCTCTGGCTGGGATGAAGCTGCACTACCAGCGGTTGCTGGATGGTGCCGATCCGCTCGACATTGCGATCGACACGATCAAAGTCACCGAAGCCGATCCCACGGATGATTCGGTAGGACTCGGTGGTTTGCCGAATGAAGAAGGTGTGGTGCAGCTGGATGCAGCCTGCATGTACGGTCCGCGCCACAAGTCGGGCGCCGTGGGCTGCATCGAGAACATCCTGCATCCGAGTGAAGTCGCGCGCTTGGTGCTGGAGCGCACCGATCATTGCCTGCTGGTTGGCAAGGATGCGTACCGCTTCGCGCGTGCACATGGTCATGAACATGTCGAGCTGTTGACCGAGGCCTCGCGCAAGAAGTGGATGGAGTGGAAGGAGACGATGTCGACCAACGATGATCGTCTGCCTCCGCCGCCCAAGCTGCCGCATGTGGCTGCTGCGCGCACACGCTCGAGCTTCTTGCGTGATCGCGTGACCGGCACCATCCATGTGTCGGCCTTGGCCAAGGACGGCGCGATCGCGTGCTGCACCTCGACCTCGGGCATGTCGTGGAAGATCCCCGGCCGCGTAGGGGACTCGCCCATCATTGGCTCGGGTTTGTACTGCGACCAAGAGGTGGGCAGTGCCGGCGCGACCGGGCGTGGCGAAGCCTGCATTCTCGCGCAAGGCAGCGCGACCATGGTTGAGTTGATGCGCAACGGAGCATCACCATTGGACGCGGGCTTGCAGACTTTGGAGCGCGTCGTGCGCCAAACCAAGCGTCAAGCGCGCTGGCAGCCGGATCTGTTAGATGAGCGCGGTTGGCCGAGCTTCAACCTGGTGTTCTATGTGCTCGGACTCGACGGCACGGCTGCAGGTGTGGCGCTGTACCAGCCGCGTGAGGGAGGCGCTTTGACCTATGCTTTGGCCACACCGGACGAAGGCCCGCGTTTGGTCCAAACGCAAGCGCTCCTGACCTAGCGCATCGAGGCTTCCAGCTCGGCGGGCGTGATGCGCCCGTCTCCATCGGTGTCGATGGTCGACAGGATGGCTTGCGGCCGCACAGGCATCGTGGTCGGGCGTTGCAGCTCGACCAGATCCTTGACCGTGATGGCACCATCGCCATCTTCGTCCAAGCGCACAAAATCGCGCGCCGGCCCGGCAATGCGCGCCGGTTCACGGCCGGCAGCCGTCTTGGCTTCGCGTGGAGTGCGCGTCTCAAACAAGTCCGCCAAGGTCTTCTTGCTGCTGGTGTCGGCGCTGCTGGCTTTGGAGTCCAGCTTGGCTTTCATCTCCGCCAACTCCGCACTTTCCAAACGCTTGCTCGCGTCGCGATCAAACGAAGACAGCAAGGTGGCGGGGTCCAGATCGCGATTCTTCGAGTCCGCGACAAAGCGCACGAGTTCGCTCTCGGAGAGGCCGCCGTCCTTGTCTTCGTCGTACAAGGCGAGCAGTTGCTCGGGGCTTTGCGTGTCAGGTGCTTTGGCCTCGGGCTTCGGCGTAGGCGCAAGGAACACACCACCGCGCTCCACGATCGTGGTGTAGCGCGCAACGAACTCGTTCAGCTGGATGCGCCCGTCGCGGTCAGTGTCAAATGTCGCAAACGCTTGACGGTCGAGGCCCATGCTCTGCTGGGCCTCCTTGAAGGACACATGTCCATCCGCGTTCCAATCCGCCATCCCGAAGTACGCGCCCGCAGCTCCCGCCGCATCGTCACCGCCGCGCTGGGCAGCGAACGACAGCGTTGCAGTGGCAGCGAGAACCAACGACACAGAGATGCGATGGGTGTGCATGATGGCGATGGGTCTTGTCGACTCGATCCTGCTGGCAGCGCGAGGAAAAACTTTCCGTGCGTGACTCTGCGCCCGAGTGGCGAGCGCCGTTTAGCGACCGTCCGCAGCCAGCATCAACTGCTCGGCCACGCGATCGACATCCGCATCCGTGAGGAACGGATGCACCGGCAAACACACCACTTCCTTGGCGAGGCGCTCTGCGTTCGGGAAGTCTCCGGGGCCATAGCCCCACGGCTTGGCGGCCTCTTGCAAGTGCACCGGCGAGGGATAGTGAATCTGCGCGAAAATCTGCTGCGCCTTGAGGCGTTCGAGCACCGCTTCGCGCGTGACATCACCGACAATGCGCACCGTGTACTGGTGGTACACATGCACGCTGTTGGGACGACGCACCAAGGGCAACACGCTCTTCGTGCCCTTCAACGCGGCGTCGTAGCGCGCGGCGATCGCGGCCCGGCGCGCATTCCAACCTGCGAGGTACGGCAGCTTGCAGTTGAGCGCCGCGCCTTGCAGGCCTTGCATGCGCGAGTTGGTGCCCAACTCCGTGTGCGTGTAGCGCACCGGCGAACCGTGCTCACGCACGCGCCGCGCTTTGGCCACGACCTTCTCGTGTCGTGAGAGCACCATGCCGCCTTCGCCGCAGGCACCCAAGTTCTTGGTCGGGTAGAAGCTGAACGCGGCTGCATCGCCGAGCTGGCCGCAGTTGACGCCATCGCGTGATGCACCGTGGCTTTGCGCACAGTCCTCGACCAGCGAGATGCCGCGCTTGTCGCACAGCGCGCGATAGCCCTTCATGTCGACCATCTGGCCGTAGAGGTGCACCGGCAGGATCGCCGTAGTCTTGCTGTCGCACGCGGCGGCAGCTTTGTCCAAGTCCATCAAGCCCGTGTCGAGCTCTACATCAGCAAGGCGCGGGATCGCACCGAGCCACGCGATCGCACCAGCCGACGCAAAGAAGGTGAACGGTGCCGTGACCACATGATCACCGGGCACCACACACGCCGCGCGCAGCGCGACGACCAACGCGTCCGTGCCGTTCGCGACTGCGACGCCAGCATGCTGCACGCCACAGAAGGCGGCGAAGCTCTTCTCGAAGGCTTCCACCTCGGGTCCGAGGATGTACTGGCCGCTGCGCAGCACGCGCAGCATGGCTTCCTCGAGCGCGGGACCGAGCTGAGCGCGTTCCGCGGCGAGATCTACAGGACCGATGGGACGGAGGACCGGGGTAGCTGTGGGGCTAGACATCGCCGCACATCGTAGCGCGGCGATGCCCGTCATTCAGCCGCCAAGCGAATCCGGCGGCTTGACTACATGGTCATCCGCTGGCGCGGTGAGCACCTTCTTGAAGCACCAGAAGGTCAGTCCCCAGACGAACACCAGAGACAGGACCATGAACAGGAATCCGAAAGTAGTCATGGCTCAGCTCCTAGCCTGTTGGCGGGTCGGTTGTTGGGTCTGTTGGAGGTCTTCGTCGGGCAAGCGTTCGCCGTCCACATCCAGCCCCGCCGCGCGCCAACGGCGCACACCGATCGCAGTGCACACGACAAGGAACGCAATCACGACCCCGATCAAAAGGACCGAGTTGCGCGCCACTTCGTTCTTGCCCAAACCTTCAATCCAACCAGGCAGGGTCTGGATCACAAAGCGCCCGATGGTGATGAGCAAGTAGAGCGGAGCCACATACTTGATCACGAACCAGAACAGGCGCGGGATGCGCATGGCGGAGCCGTGGTGGGCTTCCTTCATGCCGGCGTCCATGCCCCAGATCCAGCCGAAGGCCACGACCTGGACCAGCGCGAGGACGACGATCAAGAAGGTGCCGACCCAGTCGTCAATGGTGCCCAAGGCGACCATGCCGCCTGAGAACCACACGCACCAACCGGAGCCGATGGCCCCTAGAGCCACGACCATGCCGGCAGCTTGCTTGCGCGTCACGCCTAGCGACTCCTCCAAGAAGGCCATCGTCGGCTGGTACATCGAGATCGAGCTCGTGATCGCCGCTAGGAAGAGCATGAAGAACCACAGGAACCCGAACAGGTTGCCGAGCGGCATGTGCGCGAACACGATCGGCAGCGTCGAGAAGCCCAAGCCAAAGGTGCCGCCGCTGACGGCCTCGGCTGTGCCTGCAATGCCGAGGAACACCACCGCGGCGGTCAGCGTGATCATGCCGCCAAAGCCCACTTCGAAAAGTTCGTTCGTGGCAGAGGCTGTCAAGCCTGAGAGGACCAGGTCGTCCTTCTTCTTCATGTACGAGGCGTAGTTGATGATCACGCCGAAGCCGACCGACAGGCTGAAGAAGATCTGTCCGGCCGCCGCGATCCAGGTCTTTGGATTGGCGAGCGCGTTCCAGTCAGGGTTCCACATGTAGCCAAGCCCGGCGGAGACAGAGCGGTCGTCGCCGTGGGAATCGAGCGTCAGCACGCGCACCAGCACGAACAGCGCGCACACCGCCATGGCCGGCATGGCCCACTTGCAAAAGGTCTCGATGCCGCCGGACAAGCCGCGGATCACGAGCCAGATGTTGATGGCGAAGACACAGAAGAAGACCCACACAATCGGCGCAAGTCCGCCTTCGAACAGCGAACCGTGACCCGCTGTGCCTGCAGTTGAGGCAAAGAAGCTCTTCGCAGCAGCCGTTTGGGCTTCATTGCTGGTGTCGGGGTCGATGCCCAGCGCCGGTGCGCTGCCCATCATCGCCTTGAGGTACTCGATCGCATAGCCGAGGCACCATGCTTCGATGAACACATAGTAGAAGCTGACAGCCAGAGGGATGAGCACCCCGATGATGCCGAGGTAGCGGAACACAGAGCCCTTGCCCACCGCACCCATGATCGCAGGTGCTGAGTGGAAGCCCTTGCGACCACCATAGCGGCCCATCGTCCACTCGGCCCAACCAATCGGGATGCCGAGGAAGATGAGCGCCGCGAAGTAGGGGATCATGAACGCGCCACCGCCGTTGTCGGCCGCCTGCCCTGGGAAGCGCAGGAAGTTGCCTAGTCCGACCGCGGAGCCCGCGACGGCGAGGATCACGCCGAGGCGGCTGCCCCATTCTTGTTTTTGGCTCATGGGGAGGAAGCCTAGCCCTGCGTTCACCTATAGGGCAACGCTGGGCAGGCAAAAATACCTGACAAGGAGTAGATCGCGCGCCTAGCCTTCGGCTTCGCGGCGACGCGCGTCCTCGTCACTGATGCGCTCCATCGAGATGTTGAGGAAGCCATACGCGATCGACACCAGCGGGCAAGCCCAGTTGAGGATGGCCCACGGCGCATAGGCCATGGTCGAGACACCGAGCACCGTCGCCATCTGTACACCGCAAGTGTTCCAAGGCACCAACGGACTGGTCACCGTGCCCGAGTCTTCCAAGCACCGCGACAGGTTCTTGGGATGCAGGCGCGCCTTCAAGAAGGCCGATCGGAACATGCGCCCCGGCACCACGATGGCCATGTACTGGTCCGAGGTCAGCACATTCGTGCCGAAGCACGTGACGATGGTCGCAGCAACGAGCGAACCGGTGCCACGCACCAACGAGAGAATCGAGTTGGCGATGGTGCCGAGCATGCCGCTTCGTTCCATCACTCCGCCAAAGGACAGCGAGCAGAACACGATCGCGATCGTGGCCATCATGGCCTTCATGCCGCCCTTGCCGGACAGCAGGCCTTCCACGGCTTGCTGGGCTTCGCTGCTGCCGAAGGCGCGCTCGTATCCGCCCCACAGCACGCCGAAGTAGCTCTTGAGCTCGGCGACGAGGCCAGCTTCTCCTTGCGGTTGCAGCCACAAGCCGAGGAGCACGGCCGTGATGGTGCCGAAGAACAGAGCCGGAATCGCGGGCTTCTTGAGGATCACGAGCGCCAAGACCAACACCGGCGGCAGCAGCAACCACGGGGTGATGGTGAAGCTCTCGCGCAAGGTTTGCGTCACACCCACGACGCGCGACATGGACTCGGCATCTTGTGCATGTGCGTCGAGACCCAGCACCGCGTAGGCTCCCAAAGCCAACAGCAGCGCAGGGGTCACAGTCCAGACCATGTGACGGATGTGCTCCATCAGCGTGGCTCCTGCCATCGCAGGTGCGAGGTTCGTCGTGTCCGAAAGAGGCGACATCTTGTCGCCAAAGTACGAGCCCGAGACGATGGCTCCCGCCACCATGCCCGGAGAGATTCCCATGGTGATGCCCACGCCCATGAGTGCTACGCCTACTGTGCCGGCTGTAGTCCACGAGCTGCCCGAGGCGAGAGACACCACGCAACATACCAAGCACGCGGTCACAAGAAAGACAGCTGGCGAAATCAAGTCCAAGCCCCACACGATCAGGGCCGGTACCACGCCAGCTTGGATCCACGCGCCGATCAACATGCCGACGATGGCCAAGATGACGATGGCTTGCATCGCCTGACCGATCGAACGGAACATTGCTTTTTCGAGTTCTTCCCACGGCATTTTCAGGCCCCACACGGCGATCGCCGCAGCAATCGCCGTCGCGATCGCAAGAGGGACTTGATTGTCGGCAGAATCAAACATGCGGACGTTCAGCACCAAGAGGCTCACCAAGGCGATCACAGGGATCAGTGACAGCCATAGAGAGGGGCGTAGCGAGGCTTGGTCGTTCATGTCGCTGGGTAGAGGTGCTGGATTAGGGGGCTTTGGGCGGTGGCTTGATGCTGTAGTCCGGCAAGGGCGGTGGGCCAGCGATGGAGGCTAGGAGATCGGCCTTGTCGTAGGTCTTGGTGCGCGTCATCCAAGCACCCAACTCCTGCGCCATGGCGCTGGCGCTGCTGTCAGGATCTTTTGACAGGGCAAGTAGCGGCGTGCCGGAGGCGTGGCTTGCTGCTGCTGCGGCGCGCTCCATGCCGTGCAGGGGCACAAGCGCAACGACCTTGTCGCTGTACACGAGTCGTTCCAGCGCCGCAGCCATCCCCTCGGGACGGCCTTGATCGTCATAGGCGAGCAATCGCACCGCGCGCCCGCGCGCACCGCCCAATGCGTTGAAGCGCGCAAGTTCGGCGTTCATGGCGCGCAGGCGCGTGCCGCCCTCGCCTTGCAAGTCCCCAAACGCACCGACCACGATGTCGTTCGTATCGCGTGGCGTGGTCGGCGCTTGAAGCGCAGCCCAGTCAGGGCCACGGTCACAGCTCCCCATGAGGCCTGTCAGCAGGCACATGGTGGCGATGACGCGCGGGAGGGGGGGGCAGATGTTGCGCAAGCCTTGCAGTGGTGGCGCTACGGGAAGCGCTCACCACCGCGTAGCATGGTACGCCTCGCAGCCGCGCTGCGCGACCCGCACCATGCACGCACTCCTCCTCGCTACCCAACTACTCCTTCAGAATCCCACCAGCACGCCGGCCGGAGAGCTGGATCAAGCGCGCCTTCAGGCGGTCTCCGCCGAGGTGCAGGCACAGGTGGAAGCACTGCGGGGCACCAAGTTCCCCAAGCCCGTCACTGTCAAGCTGGCCGGACAAGCGGAGTTCTTGGCGTACGCCAAGAAGCGCCAATTAGAGACCAGCAGTGCTGGCCGCATGGCGCGCGACCAAGCCGTGGCCGCCCTCTTGGGCTTGGTGCCCGGCGACATGAACTTGGAGCAGGTGCTCATGGGCATCCTCGAGAAGCAGGTCGGCGGCTTCTATGACCCGGCTTCGGACACCTTCTACTTGATGAGCGGCTTCTCGGGCGGTGTGGCCAAGGTCATCTTGGCGCATGAGCTGGCGCACGCGCTCGATGACCAGCTGTATGACCTCGATGCCTATGCCAAGCGTTGCAACGAAGAGACGGATGCCGAGCTTGCGTGGCGCTGTGTGGTGGAAGGCTCGGGTACCTCGACGATGAACCAATGGTTCTTGGCCAATCGCGCTCAGGTCGACCCGGCCGACCTAGCCAAGGCGCAGTCCTTGGGTGGACCTGAGCTTGCTGCTGCGCCCCCGTACATCTGGAAGCCGCTGGTCGGCAGCTACCTGCGCGGGGAAGGCTTCTTGGTGCGCCAAGGTGGTCTCAATCTGCTGATGGCCAAGCCCAAGCCCGCGGATCTAGATCTCGCCCTGCGCACGCCACCGCGCTCGACGGAACAAGTGCTGCATCCCGAGCGCTACTGGGATGAGGCGCGGCGTGATGAGCCGGTGCGCCTTGCGTTTGCTGATGCACCTGCAGGTTGGTCCGTGGGCGGTACCGATGTGTACGGCGAGATGATGTTGGCGTTGCTGACGACGCCGCCGAGCAAGCGCACGGGCTTGGATGTGTCGAATCCTACGAGCATCTTGGGCGTGGAGTACACCAACGCCGCGGCCACAGGTTGGGATGGTGACCGTGTGCTGTGGTTGTCGGCACCGGATAAGAGCGGTGAGGCTCTCGTGTTAGCCAGCCGCTGGGACAGCCCTAAGGATGCGGATGAGTTCGCGGAGGCGGCCCGTGCGCATCTGGTGGCTAAAGCCGATGCGGTGGGCATGGCCCCGAAGAGTGTCCTGATCGAACGCCGAGGCGAGCACGATGTGCTGCTGGTCTCCTCGACGATGCTGATGACGAATGATCAGCTTCGCGCACTGGCTCCTGAGTGGCGTGTGGTCGAGCGCTAGCCGAACGCACCGCGCGCTTTGGCTTGCGGCCCTGGCAAGCCACCGCACACGCGGCCTACGAAGAGGAACACGCCTTCAATGCGGGCGCCTACCTCAATGCGCGGCAACTCATCCTGCTCGCGCTGCCATTGGCTGACGAGGGCGCGCACCGGGCGCGCCGGGCAATCGAGCTCGAGCACTTCATAGGCTTCGTGGGTCAGCGGATTCGTCTCGCGCAGGATGCGTGACACGCGTGCCGACAGCTCCATCGCGCCCACAGGCGAGTCGGCTCCTCCCAAAGGTTCAAGCCACGCGCCGCGTTCGTTGCCGAGTGCCTCGGTATGGGTGCAGTGCGCGTCGTCACCCACATACGAGAGGTCCAGCGCCAAAGCACATGCCTCTAGTGCCAACACATGGCCCTTAGGCAAGCGCGCCGGCAACTTGCGCGCGTCCACCAAGCTCGCAGCGATGGGCCACGAGCCGCGCGGGTCGGTGCTGGGCTCTGCGCCCCATTCGGGCGCAACCCAACCGCCAATTGCTGTGTCAAAGCGTGTGTCGGCCGTGCGCATGCGTCGCTCGACCGCCACACGCAGGCGGTGCGGTGTGGCGCACAGGGGCAGGGTGTGCCAGTGACCCTTGTGGTCGCGCTCAACGAGGACCTGCACATCCGCGCTCAGGCGGATGCTGCGGTGGTGGCTGGCTTTACCGCGCCAAACGGCCCCTTCGCCGTTCTCCACGGCCTCGGCAACCAGCCGTTCCAGCGGCCAGTCAGGGGGGAAGCCCACGCACTCAAGCAAGAAGTCCATGCAGGCGCGCCTAGTCTAGCTAGGATCGTCGCCGATGAAGCCCCTCGTCCTTTGTGTCGCGCTCTTCGCCGCAGCCTGTACTGCCACGCCGACCTTCCGGTCAGCGCGGGAGATTGTGGCGCGACGGCCAGCGTTTGATGTCGAGCACTATCGCATCGAGCTGACTCTCAACCCAACTGAGCGCAGCTTGGAAGGCGAGTGCCGCGTGCGCTTGTGGCCCACGCAGGATGGGTTGCAACAGGTGGAGCTCGATCTCCAAGGGTTGCAAGTGCGCGAGGTGCGCGATGAGCGCGAGCGTGTGTTGGCTCACACGCACGAAGGCGATCGCTTGCGCGTGCAACTGGCGCAAGCGTTGCAGCGCGACCAGTGGACGGAGGTGCGCGTGCGCTACGGTGGGATGCCGCGCACGGGCCTGCATTGGGCCGCACCGCGCGAGGGGCAGCCCACGCAAGCGTGGACCCAAGGCGAGTGCGATGAATCGCGTGGCTGGTTCCCGTGCTTGGACGAACCGTACGAGCGTGCGACACATGAGTTGTTGGTGACTGCTCCCGCCGGTTGGACCATCGTTGCGGCAGGTGAACGCATCGAGCGCGTTGAATCCGCAAGCACCGTCTTTGAGCGCTGGCGCACGACGTATCCGCATCCTGCGTACTTGACGACTTTGGTGGCAGGGGAGTTCGCGCAGGCCTCCGGTGCCTATGGCTCGACGCCGTTGTGGTTCGTGGGGCCGCGCGAGCTGGAGAGCGAGCTGCTGCCGGCTTTCGAAGAGACGGATGAAATCCTGGCGTACTTCTCCGAGCTCACTGGTGTGCGCTATCCGCATGCCAAGTACGCACAGACATGTGTCGATGACTTCCACTACGGTGGCATGGAGAACATCTCGGCCACCACGCTGACGGAGACAGCGTTGCTGGACAAGAAGGGGCGCGCCGATCAACCGGCGACAGGCTTGATTGCGCACGAGGCCGCGCACCAGTGGTTTGGGGATCTGCTGACCTGTGCAGAGTGGTCCGACATTTGGCTGAATGAAGGCTTCGCCACATACCTCACGCACTTGTGGACGGAACGCTCTCGCGGGCGTGATGTGTTCTTGTGCGACATGCGTGACACGCAGTTGGCGTACTTGTCTGCGTCGGGATCTACTCCGCGACGCGGCATCGTCCATGGTGTGGCGCGCGAGCCGATGGAGCTGTTCTTCTCAGGCCATGTGTACCCCGGTGGTGCGGCACGCTTGCACTTGTTGCGCGGGATGATGGGGGATGAGGTGTTCACCTCCGCCATTCGGCGCTGGACTGGTATGCACACCAATCGCGCGGTGACCACCAAGGACTTGATTGCTTCCTTCCAGGTGTCAAGTGGACTAGACTTGACGCGCTTCGAGCGCGAGTGGTTGCGTGCGAAGGGCCATCCGATCGTCGTAGCCCAGCATACGCGTACCGATCGAGGGGTTACGATCCAGCTCGAGCAAGTCCAAGACGCGAGCCAGGGCATTCCTCGAGCCTTCGCCTTCCCGCTGGACATCGAGGTGGGAACAGCTACGGGTAGTGTTGTGCAGCGTTTCGCGGTGGACGCTGAAGCAGAGAGCTTTGACATCGCCGCCGACGAAGTGCTGTGGGTGCGATTGGATCCACATGCTTGGGTGCCGATGGAATTGCGCCATCGCCGCTCAGCCGATGAGCTGTTGACGATGACGGCGCGCGTCAAAGATGCTCATGGTCGGCGCGAGGCCGTGGCGGTGCTGGCGAAAGAGCTGCGCGACGGCACGAATGAGCCGCTCAAAGCCCAGATTGCCACTGCGTTGCTGGAGCGATTAGGACAGGAGCGCGACGAACGCGTGCGCCGTGCCTTGGTGCAAGCTCTGTCGCCTCTGACAGGGACTTCGGCGCTCGAGTCGACCTGCGCCGCTGCTCAGTCGGATGCCTCACCGCTGGTGCGCGTGGCTGCGCTGGAGAGCTTGGCGAGTGCTGTGGCCAACGAGTCGTCACGCCCCCGCATGGTGAGTGCAGCGCGTGCGGCTTTGCAAGGCGCTCCTTCGTGGGCCGTAGAGGGCGCCGCGGTGCAGTTGCTGGCGGCTTTGGGTGTGTACACGCTGGCGGATCTTGAGCGTGAGCTCCTTGTAGCCAGTCCCCATGGTGTCCGCGAGTCACGCGTGATGGCAGCGCTTGGACGCCTCACGACACCGGAAGCGCGCGAGTACCTTGCCGACTATGCGCTTGATGAGTCGAAGGAAGATGCACCGCGTAGCATTGCGATCGCAGCCTTGGCTGCCGATCTGCAAGCTGACGCAGGACTCGCGCGTCGCCTGCACGCTCTGCTGGAATCACCGCGGTACCGTGTGCGTCGAGCCGCCATCGATCAGCTAGGTCGCTTGACGACTCCACAGGCAGCGCAAGCACTGTTGGCCTTGCATGCGCGCACGGCCTATGACGACGAGCGCTTGCGTATCGAAGATACGGCCAGCGTGCGCGGTCTCAAATGACGGTCGATCAAGCGTTGCTTGAGGACATGCGTGTGGCGCTCTTGGCTGAGTTCGGAGCCTGCGCTATCTACCGTGTGTTGTCGCGCACACTAAAGGAAGCGGAGCTGGCGACTTTGTTGGGTGAGTATGCGCGGGAGGAGGAAGTCCAAGTAGCCGGTGTACGCGAGTTGTTGCGCCGCTTGGGGGCTCAGAGCCCCGTGCGTTCCCGGCGTCGTCAGGCTTTGGCGTGGTGTCTGGCGCAGTCCACGCGCTGCGGTGGGCGCGCTCTCACTTTGCGCCTCTGCTACGAATCAGAGCAGCAATTGGCTCGTTGGTATGCAGGTCATGCGGCCTACTTGAGACGCGTGGGGCTGGTGCATGAAGCGCTGTGTGCGGAGGACTTGGCGTTGGTCAAGCAACGACACGCTGGCGGTTTGGCGGCCTGGGTTCGGCTCTAATCACGGGGCACTCCGGCTAGGATTGTTCCCGCTTTCTGGATGCAGTCGCTAGGCTAATGGTCATGAGTCCGCTGCTCACGACCACCTCACTCCCTCGCATCGGTGATTCGGCGCCTGACTTTGAAGCACAAAGCACCCACGGGCCGCTGCGCTTCTCTGCGTGGCGTGGAGACTCGTGGACGATCTTGTTCTCACACCCGGCGGACTTCACACCCGTGTGCTCGACCGAGATGGCCGAGTTCGCGCGGCGCTACGCCGAGTTTCAGCAGCGCGGTGTCAAGTTGGTCGGACTCTCTGTTGACTCCATCCACAGCCACCTAGCATGGCGCGAGAATCTCAAGTCGGTGCTGGGCGTCGACATCGCCTTCCCGATCATCTCGGACTTGAGCATGGATGTCGCTCGCCTCTACGGCATGCTGCACGATCGGCAAACGGCGGTTGCCACCGTCCGTGCGTTGTTCGTGATTGATCCCAAAGGGATCGTGCGGGCGCTGGTTTACTACCCCCTGAATGTAGGCCGCAATCTCGACGAGATCCTCCGTCTGGTAGACGCGCTGCAGACCGCTGATCAACACGGCTGTGCGTTGCCTGTGAATTGGAAGCCGGGTGAGTCGGTCATCGTTCCGCCGCCGCGAACCGTTGACGAAGTCAACGAGCGTATGCAGCGCAAGGACACCGAGCGCATCGACTTCTACTTGTCGAAGAAGCAGCTCTAGTCGGTTGCGCTAGTTCGGCTCGGTCACGACGATCACACGGTTCACTTCTGTGATGGTGTGGGTCGATTCGCGACCGGAAGGCCAGCGCACGGTGTAACTGTCCACGCGCGTCTCTTTGCCTAAGCCAAAGTGCAGCTCTTGTGGGTTGCCGCTCAGGTATCCAGTGCCTGCACGCAGCGTGCTGCGTAAGCGCTTGTTCGCAAGGGTCAAGGTCACCTCGGCTCCAATCGCGTGCGTGTTCCCACCGCTGCCACGTAACTGCATCACCAGCCAGGATCGCCCGCGTTGCGCGTCGCTGGTTGTATTCACCAGCAGACGAGCCGGGCCATTGTTGGCGGTTAGCACCACATCGAGATCGCCATCGCGGTCGTAGTCCGCAGCGCAAAGCGCTCGAGAGGCTAGGGGACGAGCAAATGCGCGTCCCGCGCGCTCGGATGCAGGTGTAAAGCGTCCTTCACCATCATTCTCGAAGTAGTGGTTGGGTTGGCCCACGCAAATGCCGGTGCCTTCGTAGTCGGGTCCTGTATAGCCATTCGCGACGGCTGCATCCAAGTCGCCATCATTGTCAAAGTCGGCGAGCTCGACGCCCCAACCTGTCAGCCCTACGCTAGGTCTAGCGAAGCCGGCTTCCACGGCTTTGTCGCGGAAAGTTGCTACACGGCTGCGCGCTGAGTTGTGCGACAGCAAGTTGTTCACATACAGGGCGTTCGCTTCGAGTTGCCAGTTGGTGACGAACAAGTCCTCATCCCCATCGCCATCGATGTCGCCAGCAGCCAATCCCATCGAACCGCGCGGGTCATCGAGTCCAGAAGAGAAGCCCACATCTTTGAACTGTCCACCGCCCTCATTGCGCCAGAAGCGATTGGGCGAGACATCGTTCGCTAGCGACAAGTCTTGGTCTCCATCGCGGTCAAAGTCCCAGAACAGTGCCTGCATACCGCGTCCGGCTGGATCATCAAGCTTGATGGCGGGTGCTCCATCGCGGAAGCGGCGTCCAAACGACTTGACAGAGCTGTCGGTGGTGGGCTTGTCTGCAGGCTCATTCAGCAACAACGACTTCACCTCTCCTGGGAATGCATAGGGCAACATCGCAACGGGGTCTTCACGCTGGTAGCGGCTTTCTTCCAGCGGAGGCATCGCCGCCTCGTCATAGCGCAGGTAGCTAGTCACATAGAGATCCAAGTCCCCGTCGCGCTCGATGTCGGCGGCTGCTACTGCGGTGTACCAGCGTCCCTCCGGCAAGCCGAGCAAGGCACTTTCTTCGTGAAAGCGCCCGCTTTCATTCACATACAGCCGCGCACGCCCTCGCTCTAGTGCCACCAGTTCCACATCCGTGTCCCCATCCAAGTCCACAAACAAGGCACCCATACCGGCACCGCTCAGCGCCAGACCGCGCGCTTCGGTCTCATCGACAAAGCTACCATCGCCGCGGTTGCGGTACAGGCGCGCTGTTTGCGACGCGAGACCGCCGCGGCCTTCGCCTTGAGGCAAATACAGATCCATCAGCCCATCACCATCCACGTCGCCCCATGCCGCACCTGGTCCCATAGTGGGGCGAATGTCGAGCTGCAGATCCTCACCTTCAGCGTGCACCATGCGGATGCTTGCGCGTGCGGTTCCATCGACGAACAGCGCATCCGTTTCGGCCTTGGTGGCGCGCGGTTCCGGTTGTTGAGCATCGCGCTCACTTCCGCGTGCTTGCACATCGAGTAGCAGAGTGCGCACTCGGCCCTCGCTAGGTTCCGTGCCCGCGTTCCAGCTGCACACCACACCTCGGCCCGCGCGTAGTTCGAAATCCGTCTGCGGCTCGGTGGGTGCGCTTTCTTGCAGGATTGGCCAGCCATGCTCTCTGCCAGGCAATGCGGTGCGGCCAGTAGCTGTCAAGGAAACCGGACGCACGCTGGCTGGGGCCGCAGCCGGCAGCATTGCGAGGTCGATGGTGGTGGTGCGGGCCACCTGCACTTGGTCTAGGCCGCTCCCGCTGACTTCCAGACGCAGCACCACACGCTCGCCCGGGGGCAGTGGCAGGACGATGGCATCGGTCGCACGCGAGCGGGATACGCTGTGCTGTGGTCCGGCCTGTCCTTGAACATGGGCCACTACCATCAGCGGTGCTTCGTTCGCTGCTTGTGCTGGGACCAGCAGCAACTGTTCATCTGCTTGGACTCCGCGCAGTTCCACTTCGAGCTTTCCTTGCAATGCCAAGTGATCTTGGCGCAACACATAGGGGGAATCATCGCGTCCTTCGAGTTGGACACGCCATGCACAACGCGTGCCGGCGACCAAGCGCAGCGCACCGTCCGGTGTGTGCACAATGCGCTCGTCACTCGCATGTTCCACCGCACGCAACAGCGGTGGTGCCATGCGCACCGCGTCTCCGCTTGAGAAACGCATGGTCCAACCATCGGCGCCACGGACCGCTCGCGTGACGACCTCCGAGCGCGCATGCAGCGGCACAACGATCGTGCCGGTGCTGAGTGCGCTCACCGGGTGAAACCCATCTTCGGTGCGGGCCTCTACGAGCGGACCGGCGGACTGCAGGAGCACAAGCGAGGCGCACGCGAGGAGGTCAAGCATGGAGGCAGTGTGCAGCTGCATCCTCGGCCGCTCAACCGTCTGCATGCGGAGCGTGTGTGGTCATGGCAGGCCATCAACCAACACCGCGCCCCGCTGCGTCGGTCAAACGCAGCGGGGCGCGGGTGATTGTCCAGTGACTACGCGTCGCGCGTTCACATCTTGAGATCGCGGATCTCATCGATCGCGAAGTCCAGGCTGACTTCTTGATCGATGTTGATGATGCGGCCTGTGCCCTTGAACGGGTTGAAGATCAAGGCGCCCGTGACAAGACGACCATCCTTGAAGTGGATGGTGACTTTGTCCGCGGTCCTAGCTCCGAGCAACATGTCATAGATGCGGTCGGGCAGGAGTTCGCGGCTCTTCTTGGTAGTGCTCATGTGGTGTGCGGTGCTCTGCGGTACGAGTGTGTAGCGGTTAGGCGGGTTGCGGCTCGCCGCGAGCGGCGAGGGTGGGGTGTACGGTGGCAGCGGCAAGCAAGTCGATGCGCTCGATCAGCAGGCGCGACCAAGTCTCAAGATTCGCGCCGCGCGCAGCCAACGAGCGGAGATCTTCGACCGACACGAGTCGCCCTTCCAGTCGATCGGTCTCGCGGATGGCGACCGTGCCGGTCACATCGACTACCTGCACGAGTCCTACGTGCACGGCACCGACGGCGTTGGTGTCGTCGTTGATGAGCCCGATGCGCTGCACGGTGTAACTACCCCGCACATCCAGCTCTTCTTCAATTTCCCGCCGCGTTCCCGCATCGAGGACGCTTTCGCCCTCGGCGCGGTCGATGGGGTTGACATGCCCTCCAATCCCGATCGAGTACTTGTCTGCCAAACGCGCCTCGCCCCCCCCAGCTAGACGCCGGACGAGGAGAATCTGCCCCTCACAGCGGATCACGTTGTACGGAATGACCTGCTTGACGCTCGGCTGGCGCTCCGCCCAAGGCCTCTCGACAAAGTAGGCTTCCGAGGCCAGCAGCGCCGTAAAGCGTTGCTGGTCATAGTGATCCGCGCCCGATCCAAAGGGCAGTAGGCCCAAAGGGTAGCGGTCGGGGAACAGACTGGCGCGGGGCAGGACGTAGACGAATTCCATCGAGTGGGCGGGGGGCGGTGTTCCCCGTTTCTCTGTGCCCTATGCTACGCCACACTACGAAAAACCGTCAAGATCAGGAGTGAGGTTCGTCCCAAAGCCACAACCTATTGTGTGGCCAGTGCTAACGGCCTACTTGCCCCGAAGGGTGATGCGAGTGGCCCTGTACGCCGGATTCTGTGCCCTCCGTTACCAGAGGCGGCGACCATTTCTCTAGGCCCGCACTTGCGCGCGGCCTCTAACGACCTACCCGAGGCACTGTGGGTGCGGGTCTCACCGCGAAATGCCCCCTATTTGGTCTTTCTCCGGATGGGGTTTGCCCTGCCAGCCCCGTCGCCGTGGCTGCGGTGCGCTCTTACCGCACCGTTTCACCCTTACCGCGCGAGCGCGGCGGTTTGTTTTCTGTGGCACTTTCCCTAGCCTCGCGGCCGGTTGCCGTTAGCAACCATCCTGACCCGTGGAGTCCGGACGTTCCTCTCCGAAGCCGGTGAGGGCTTCGCAGCGGTCGCCTGGGCCACTCGCATCGGGGTGGATCGTAGCACATCGATACTGGTCCAGAAGATTGTGCACGATCGGAAGAGCGTCGAACGGGTTCTGAGGCCGTTGCGCAGGCATAGGCCGCGGATTCCGAGAAATCTCCCCACGCTGTAGCGGCGAGGCCAAGGCCGGGCAGGAATTCAGTGGTGGTCGCTGGGGGCTCGCCGGTGTGCTCCAGGCTGCTCCTAGCCCCTCCGAATGGCTCTTGGTGGCTCGCAAGAACAGTCCAAGTTCAGAGGCCAATACATGTAGACGCACCGCGCGCTGGCTTTGTCCACCCGAAGTGCGGAGACCACTCGATTTTTGCCGGAAACACTCTGTAGGTTCTGCACAACCGACGGGACCAGTATCCTTTTGGGCGGTATGAGCGACACCACCGTCACCTACCTTGAGCTCCGCGAAAGTGACGCCACCGGCGCCGCCGCCGCCGGTCTATCCCACACCTCCAAAGGTCTCTTCCTCCTCCATGTCCTCGAACTCGCCGCCGCCGGCGAACCGAAGGGCACAGTCACCATCGTCCACGATGCTGGTGAACACGGGGGACGCTACCTCGAGCTTGCGCGTAGCCTCGCTGCCGCCGGGTACGCCGTGGCATTGCCTGACTTGCGCGGGCATGGGAAGAGTGAAGGGCCGCGCGGGCACACCAATGGGTTGCGTGAAGTGTTGCGCGACCTGACCGATGTGCAGGACCACTTGGCGTATCGCCTGCCCGAGGCACCGAAGCTGCTGGTCGGATTTGGTCTGGGCGCCAATTGGTGTGCCGCGTACGCGGGAGAGAAGCACGGTGATTTGGCCGGGCTTGTGCTCGTGGCGCCGTTGGTGGAGCCGCGCTTTGAGGAACCCAAGAAGCCCGGCGGCCTGGGCGGTCTATTCAAGAAGGTCGGCCCCACCTCGGAGGGTCGCACTGGCTGGACAGCGCAGCAATTGACCACGGACGCCCAGCAGCAAGAGGCCTTGCGCAATGATCCGGCCTGTCATGGGCTCGTGACACTGCGTCTGTGCGAGGAAGCGCGCGCCTCTGTGGTGGGGCTTCGTCAGGTAAACTTGACAGGCGTGCCGCTGTTGGTGGTCGGTGGTGAGCAAGACATGCTCGCGCCGCTGGCATCTCTTCAAGCGCTTGCGCCGCAGGTCCAGTCCGTGCCGGGTGCCCACGCGCTGGCCCACGATCGTGGAGCCCAGCAACTGGTACAGCTGCTGCTCGCCTTCGCGCAGCGCCACGCGCACACGCTCTAGCGCGGTTCGCCGCTCTCCAGCCAGTCCTGCAGGAGCACGAGCGCTGCCCACGCATCGCGCCGTTCCTTGCGATCGCGCCCCGTGTGGCCCGCCTCCACCAAGCGCACATCGGCCTCTTTCGAGGTCAGTCGCTCATCGTGAAAGACCACCTCCACCGCGGGGAAACGCGTGCGCAAGCCTTCGGCAAAAGCGCGCACTTCCGCGGCGCGCCCACCGTCCTTGCCGTGCGCATCCAACGGCAAGCCCACCAAGAAGATGGCGATGGAGCGCTCCTCACAGAGCTTGCGCACATGCGTGTAGAGCGCCTCGCCGGTGGCCGTCACGGTTTCGAGAGGGCGTGAGGCGATGCGCAACGGATCCACCACCGCAAAGCCGGTGCGTTTGGTGCCATGATCGATAGAGAGCACACCGCCGCGCATGGGTTCATTGCTCCTGCGGAGCTTCGCGTTCCAATCGAGCGACCAGGCGGCGTACCTCTTGAGCCCGATCCTTGCTGCACACAAGCATGCACTTGCCTGCGCGCACAACGATCAAGTCCTTCACGCCCAGCAACGCGATGAGTTGACCTGCATCGGCGTGCACGATGTTGCCGTGTGACTCTTCTGCGAGAAGCTGCACTCCACCCGAAGCACAGTTCTGCGCATGGTCCGGGGTGACAAGGTCCGCGAGTGCTGGCCACGAGCCTACATCACTCCACGACCAAGTGATCGGCAGCACGGAGACATAGGGGTAGTGCTCGATCACACCATGATCCACCGAGATGGAGGGCAGTTGGCTCCATCTGTTTTTGGAGACGGTTCGCTTGTCCAAAAGACTTGACAGCGCGGGCGCATGCGCGCGCGTGGCCGTCAAGAATTCATCGACGCTCCACGCAAACATGCCTGCATTCCACGCATGCTGGCCACTGCGCAAGAATCGCTGTGCACGCGCGAGCTTGGGCTTCTCTACAAAACGTCGAACCGCATGAAACACATGCTTGCCCACGCGCGCGACCTCATCGCCGCGTTCAATCCAGCCAAAGCCCGTGGCCGGCATCGTGGGAGCGACGCCGAAGGTCACCAACGAACCTTCGCTCTGCACAAAGCGCAGCGCTGCCTCCAACGAAGCCCTGCACGCCGCAGCGGGCGAGACCACATGATCCGAGGGCAGCAACACCTGCACCGCTTGCGGATCCCGCTCCGCAATCACGCGCGCCGCCCACACCGCAGCCGGCAAGGTGTTGCGCGGCAGCGGCTCTGCCAGCAAGTTCTCCCGCGCCAGTTCGGGAAGCTCCCGTTTCACCAAAGCCGCATGCGCCTGCGCACAAACAACCAAGCGACGCTCCGTGGGAATCAGGCCGTCCAAGCGGTCCCAAGTTTCCTGCAGCAGCGAGCGCTCGGAAGCGATGCGCAGGAACTGCTTGGGATGCGTCTTGCGACTGGCTGGCCAGAAGCGGGTGCCGGATCCACCGGCGAGGATCACGGCCCAGGCGTGGTGG
>Ga0208788_1000051_pt1 | contig 73858 bp, 69 predicted proteins | sample Wag4_2014_7_11_3_FD_187363 | JGI IMG/M metagenome (GOLD analysis project Ga0208788, IMG submission 187363) | Fresh water mixed with fracking chemicals microbial communities from Ohio, USA - Utica-2 Time Series FC 2014_7_11 (SPAdes) (version 2) ... | reverse complement strand
GATCCATTCGGCGCTGAGATATCGAAGTGACGACATCTCAGCGCCGATTTGGAACGCCTAGTTACTTACGCTGCGACCATGCTCTCGGTCTGACGACGCGAGAACGAGATTGCGGCAACCAAGATTGCAAGTGAGATGCCCGAAATTGCGAAGCGAACACCATCGTTGTCTTGGTACTTAATGATTGCTGGGAGAATCAACAATGCAACCAAGTTCATCACCTTGATGAGCGGGTTGAGTGCTGGACCAGCGGTGTCCTTGAATGGGTCACCAACGGTGTCACCGATAACAGCTGCCTTGTGTGCATCGGAACCCTTGCCACCATGGTGGCCGTCTTCGATGTACTTCTTGGCGTTGTCCCATGCTCCACCAGCGTTGCTCAAGTAGTTAGCCATGAGCTGGCCGGTGAGGATGACGCCTGCAAGGAACGCACCAAGCGCTGCGTAACCAATACCGAAACCAACAACAACCGGCGTGAGTACCGCCAAGAGTGCTGGGGTGGTGAGTTCGCGTAGCGATGCTGCGGTGCAGATGTCGATAACTGGGCCGTAGTCAGGCTGCTTGGTGCCGGCCATGATGCCGCCATCTTTGAACTGACTGCGTACTTCTTGAACAACAACACCAGCGGTGCGTCCTACTGCACGAATGGCAAGTGCCGAGAACATCATGGCAACGGATCCACCAATGAGTAGACCAATGAAGGTCTTTACATCGGAAACGTTGATCTGTGTTTCTGCGGCTTTGAAGATTGCTGAACCTTCAAGCGGTGCACCAGCGGCATCTTTCAAGCCGAGTTCACCAGCAATGGTTTCGATGTACGAAGCAAACAATGCAACTGCTGCAATAACTGCAGATCCAATTGCGAAGCCCTTGGTAACAGCCTTTGTGGTGTTACCTACTGCGTCAAGGCTGACCAAGATCTTGCCAGTTTCACCGTGCAATTCGCCAGCCATTTCAGCAATACCTGCTGCGTTGTCCGAAACTGGACCGAACGTGTCTTCAGAAACGATGACACCTGTTGTTGCGAGCATTCCCATGCCGCACAATGCAACGAGGTACAACGAGAACTGAATGTCTCCGCCACCCATCCACAACGTTGCACCAAGTGCAACTGCGATGCAGAGAATTGCGTAAACCGATGACTCAAGTCCTGATGCAGTTCCCGAAAGAACCACAGTTGCTGGACCGGTTTCGGTGCTTTCTGCGATTTCCTTCACTGGACCGTATTCGGTACCGGTGAAGTATTCGGTCAAGCGACTGAGTACCTGAGCAAGGATCAAACCAACAACAACAGCTCCGAACAAACGAAGACCGATCCACGACATCATTACTTCTTTTTCGCCAAAGCCTGCAGCGCCCTTGTCTGGGTTGCCAACGTATTGGAAAGCCAACCAGAAAGTTCCGATAACGGTTAGCAATCCTGCAACAGCAAAGCCACGGTTAATTGGCTTCAATGCATTCGTTTCGCCTTCCTTTGCGCGCACGGCGAACACGCCTGCGATGGATGCGATAACGCCAATTGCACGTGCGGCAAGTGGGAATACCAAACCAAGTGCTGGGTTGAGTCCAACTGAGTTGAACGCAGCAACACCAAGAATGATTGAAGCAACAAGTGTTACTTCGTAGCTTTCGAACAAGTCAGCGGCCATACCTGCGCAGTCACCCACGTTGTCACCTACGTTGTCAGCAATTGTTGCTGGGTTACGTGGGTCGTCTTCTGGAATTCCAGCTTCAACTTTGCCCACCAAGTCGGCGCCGACGTCGGCTGCCTTGGTGAAAATTCCACCACCAACGCGGAGGAACAATGCGAGCAATGAACCACCGAAGCCGAAGCCCACGAGCATTGCTGACGAAGTGTTTTGGAACAATGCGATGATCGCGGTTGCGCCAAGCAAACCAAGACCAACGGTGAACATTCCCGCAACACCACCTGTGCGGAATGCAACTTGCAATGCATCTTTCATCGATCCACGACGAGCTGCTGCTGCAGTACGTACGTTGCCGCGAGTTGCAAGTGTCATACCGATGTAACCGGTGAGCCCTGAAGCAACGCAACCAAGTACGAATGCAATGGTGCGATACAAGCCGGACTGAACTTGGCTTAATGCTTCGCCGCCATCACCTGGTTTCGTAATTGCAACCGAGGTTAAGAACACGACCGCACCTACTGGAATGAGAATCATGCCGATGGTGCGGAACTGGCGCGTGAGGTAAGCCCCTGCACCAACTTGAATCGCGCGAGCGATCTCTTGCATTTTTGGTGTGCCCTGATCTTCTTTCAAGACCTGGATGGCGAGGAACCAGCCAACGAGCAAAGCGAGGATGGCTGCTGCGCCGGAAAGGCCCAGGATTGCCCATTCACCACCCTTAAGGGTGAATGTCTGCCAACCGCCTTCTGATGCGAGTAATGACGTCACGTGTAATTTCTCCGATGGATTAATAGGGCACGCCCCGATTGAGGGTCCCTGTGGAATGTGTCTTGGAAAGTGTAGATAATTGGCACCCCCCAAGGTGAAATGGTCGGTTTTCACCTATAAGTAGGTCAATGTCACAGGGCTGGGGTTCACGGCCGGTGGGGCAGCAGAACTAGCGTGAGGTTGATCCTTATGGCAACAACTTCCTCAACACTGGGTTCCAAGCGGCAGCCAGCAACGGCAACTGCCATCGGTACCCGCCGCAAACGTCCATTCCTCCTCGACCTGTACTCAACAGCCGTAGGCAAAAAGTACGTCATGGCAATCAGTGGTATCGCCATGATGGGCTTTGTTCTGTTCCACATGATCGGCAACTTGAAGATGTATCAGGGCGCCGAAGCCTTTGATAAGTACGCAGAGTTCTTGAAATCTTTGCTCTACCCACTTGCGCCAAAAAATGCAGTGCTGTGGATTCTGCGTGGTGGTCTTGTCACCATGTTGCTATTGCACTTGCATGCGGCGTGGTCGCTTACACGCTTAAACCGCTTTGCACGTGCAGTCAAATACCAAGGCCCTCGCGATTATCAAGTCGCAAAGTTTGCAAGCCGCACCATGCGCTGGACCGGAATCATCGTTCTCGCATATTTGGTGTGGCACCTGTTCGATTTCACCTTCGGCACAGTTAACGCAGTTGGAACGGACGGCACGTTTGTGCGCGGCGAAGTGTATGCAAACTTGGTTCGCAGTTTGGATCGCCCTGTCGTGGCAGCGTTTTATGTACTTGCCAACGTGTTGTTAGGCATTCACTTGTTTCACGGTGCGTGGAGCATTTTTCAATCGCTTGGTTGGAACAATCCGCGATTCAATACTTGGCGCCGCGGTTTTGCAACAGGTTTTGCAACCATCGTTGTTGTAGGCAATGTGTCATTCCCAATTGCGGTTATCGCAGGAATTGTGAAATAGGACTTATGAACACGTTTAACTCCAAAATCCCAACTGGTGCGTTGCATGAAAAGTGGGACAACTACAAAGCAAACGCAAAGCTTGTAAACCCGAACAATAAGCGCAAGTTCAAAATCATTGTTGTCGGAACAGGTCTTGCTGGCGCTTCAGCAGCTGCAACGCTTGCTGAACTCGGCTATCAAGTTGATGCCTTTACTTTCCATGATTCACCGCGTCGCGCGCACTCCATCGCGGCACAAGGTGGAATCAATGCTGCCAAGAATTACCAAGGCGACGGAGACAGCATTAACCGTTTGTTCCAAGACACCATCAAGGGTGGTGACTTCCGTTCACGCGAAGCAAACGTGCATCGTTTGGCTCAAGTGTCGGTTGACATCATTGACCAGATGGTTGCTCAAGGTGTTCCATTTGCGCGTGAATACGGCGGATTGCTCGATAATCGCAGCTTTGGTGGTGCACAAGTAAGTCGCACGTTCTACGCGCGCGGTCAAACAGGCCAGCAATTGCTCTTAGGTGCCTACCAACAGATGGCCCGCCAAGTTGGATTGGGTGGAGTTCGTCTGTTCAACCGCACCGAACTTGTCGACACCGTCACCATTGATGGTCGTTGCGCGGGAATCGTTGTGCGCGATCTCTTGACAGGCGAAATTCAGTCGCATGCTGCTCACGCAGTTGTGTTGGCAACTGGTGGATACGGAAACGTGTTCTTCTTGTCAACGAACGCAATGAACTGCAACGTCACTGCAGCATGGCGTGCGCATCGCCGTGGTGCTTTGTTCGCAAACCCGTGTTACACGCAGATTCACCCAACGTGCATCCCACAGGCCGACGAAACACAGTCAAAGCTCACACTCATGAGCGAGTCGCTGCGCAACGATGGGCGAGTGTGGGTGCCAAAGCGCGCAGACGACAATCGCCAGGCAGATCAAATTCCAGAAGATGAGCGCGATTACTTCCTTGAGCGCCTGTATCCGTCATATGGCAACTTGGCTCCGCGTGACATTTCATCGCGTGCAGCAAAGCGTCTTGTTGACAAGGGCCAAGGAATTGGGCCTCTGAAGAATGGCGTGAACCTTGATTTCTCGGCAGCCATTGATCGCCTTGGTCGAGAAGTGGTTGAAGAGCGTTATGGCAACTTGTTTCAAATGTATGAGCGCATCGCTGGTGAAGACCCATACAAGACACCAATGCGTATTTACCCAGCAACGCACTACACCATGGGTGGTTTGTGGGTCGACTACGAGTTGATGACCACCATTCCTGGTTTGTATGCAGCAGGAGAAGCAAACTTCTCTGATCATGGCGCAAACCGACTTGGTGCATCTGCATTGATGCAAGGTTTGGCGGATGGCTACTTCGTCTTGCCGTACACCATCAGCAACCAGCTGTCATCGCTACTTGGAAAAACTATTCCAGGCACCGATCACCCAGCGTTCAAAGAAGCTGAGAACGAAGCTAACGCTCGGTACAACGGCTATCTCAACGTGAAGGGTAAGCGTTCGCCAGATTGGTTCCATCGCGAACTCGGCAAGATTATTTGGGACGAATGCGGTATGGAACGTACGCGTGAAGGACTGCAGAAAGCACTTTCCGATCTGCCAGCACTGTACGAAGAATTTAAGACCGATCTGCGCGTAACGGGAACCGGCGACAGCACCAATCAGACACTCGAAAAGGCTGGTCGTGTTGACGATTTCTTCCAATTGGGAATGGCCATGTGCCAAGACGCCTTAACACGTGAAGAAAGCTGTGGTGCTCACTTCCGTTCCGAGTATCAAACAGAAGAAGGCGAAGCCCAACGCAACGACGAAGACTATTGCCATGTGGCTGCATGGGAATGGACAGGCGATGCAATGAAGCCTCAGCGCCACACAGAGGATTTGGTATTTGAATCGATTCACCTTGCAACAAGGAGCTACAAGTGAGCCATCTCAAGAATCTCAAACTGAAGGTATGGCGTCAGAGCGGACCAGCCGACTCGGGTCGCTTTGAGAACTACACCATTGATGAAATCAGCGATGAAGCTTCATTCCTTGAAATGCTTGACGTGTTGAACGAAAAATTAATCCATGAAAACAAAGAAGCAGTGGTGTTCGACCACGATTGCCGCGAAGGAATTTGTGGAACGTGTTCGCTCATGATTAACGGTGTTGCCCATGGTCCTCAGAAGGCAACAACTACTTGCCAATTGCACATGCGTACGTTTAAGAGTGATGACACCATTGTGGTGGAGCCTTGGCGAGCCACTGCATTCCCAATCATCAAAGACCTGATGGTTGATCGCAGTGCATTTGACCGCATTATTGAATCTGGTGGATTTATTTCTGCAGCAACGGGTGGAGCACCAGATGCGAACCTCATTCCAATTCCAAAGCCAGTTGCTGATGCTGCAATGGACTCAGCAGCGTGCATCGGTTGTGGTGCTTGTGTTGCTGCTTGTCCAAACGGTGCAGCCAGTTTGTTTACTGCAGCGAAGATTTCACACCTCAACTTCCTTCCACAAGGTCAAGCAGAGCGTTACAAGCGCACTGAAGCCATGGTGGAAACGATGGACGAGCATTTCGGTTCGTGCACAAACCACGGTGAGTGTTCAGCAGCGTGTCCAAAAGAGATCTCAATTGATGTCATTGCGTTAATGAACAAGGACTATCGCGCTTCGAAGTTTAAGAATCGCAAAGAACTCAGTCGTTAGTAGTCGCTGACTTGTTGAGTTCACTTGCCCAATGGGTTCAAGATGTCATTGAACAACTTGGCTATGTCGGTGTTGCACTACTGGTTGTGCTTGAAAATGTATTTCCACCAATTCCGTCGGAGATCGTTCTTCCTTTTGCTGGCTTTGTAGCCCAACAGGGAAGTTATTCAGTTGTCTTGATGATTTTGGCCGCAACCGTTGGGTCGGTTATCGGTGCGCTCATTATGTATTGGATCGCCGCGATTATTGGAGACGAGCGTCTACATGCGTTCACTCGCAAGTTCGGCAAGTGGGTACAGATTCGTGAGGCAGATTTAACTCGTGCCGAAGAATGGTTTGACCGTCACGCAATGAGCGCCGTTTTGGTTGGGCGCTGTGTTCCACTGATCCGCTCTGTGGTGTCAATACCTGCGGGCTTTAGGCGAATGAATCTGGTTCCGTATATCGCTTACACATTCCTAGGCAGCTTGGTTTGGAACATTGCGCTTGTCGGTGCTGGTGCAGTGCTTGGTGAAAACTGGGAAAGCGTTGGAAGCTACGTGGAGGTTTTCCAGTGGGTTGTTATTGCCGTGGTGATGGCCGTGGCTGCGCGCTTTGTCCTGGGTGTGTATCGCCGCCGAAATCAATAACTAAACGGCAAGCGCACCAGAGAAGATTTGCCAGGCAAGTGCAGACTTAGCAACCAAACTCAGCACGATGTAAGCGCGCTCGCCGTACAAGTAATTTGCCCACTTGCCCTGCGCTTTGTATTGCTTCCACTGAACAAGTGCAAAACTGTTGAACAAGAGGAACAGTGAAATCACAATTCCATAGACGAAACCAGGTGTTGCTGATTCCTTTGGTCCATTAGGCGAAAAAATGTTGATTGCAATCATGATCCAGGGAACTGCACCAGCAATGCAACCAAAGTAAAACGGCAACATGTCGCCACTTCCTGGTTTTGCGTATTTTTCCTGTAGCAACCCAAACAGAATCATGGATGCGTTCACGGCGAACATGCCAGAAAGTGCGATGTAATCGGCAACGCCGTTGAGCTGCAAAATGACCACGATCATGAGAGATGAAGAAAGCGAATACTCAACCCAACGGAAGTAGTTGTGTCGAGCCTCGAGTCCTGCGGTGTATCTTGGGAAAAACTTAGGGCTGATGATTAAGAAATGGAAGAACGCTGATAGGGCCAAAAATGCGCCAATCATCCAACTGATATTCAGGTTGAATAGCTGAACGGGGTCGGAGAATGCATCAAGTGTTGGGGCATCGGTCAAGTACGTAGCCCGGACTGGCATTGCCGCGTCATTAGAAAGCGCAATGATTCCAACGAGGGAAGCTAGGTGTAGCAGTCCTGCAATCAGGTTAAGCCTGCGTAATTTGCTGATTTCTATGTTCATGTTTCAAGTGTGCCATGCCACAGTCGCCACCTGTGGTTCTCGTAGTCTTGTAACGATGAATTCATTAGCCGTTTTGATTGCCGCAACTGGACGAGACACCGTTTCTCAGTGGATCCGGGTTGACCTCGTTGCGATCATCATGTTTATTTCTGGCGCACATGTTGTGATGCGTTTGGTCGCTTTCCTTGCTGACCAGCAGATATTGAGCGTAAAGAATCGAAATCCAGATAATTCGGACATGTCGGCACTGTCCACGGGGGCACATCGTGCTGCGGTGCTTGGCGCACTGCGCTGGGGAATCAATTTCATCGTCATTGCCGTAGCTACAACTTCGGTCTTTTTGCGACTGAATTTGCCACCATCTGCACTGGTGTTTCTCGGTTCTGTTGCAGGTGCCGGTTTGGGTTTTGGTGCCCAACAAATGGTGGGCGACATCATCGCTGGTTTGTACATCATCGCCGAGCGGCAATTTGGAGTGGGCGACATTGTGCGCCTTGGACCATTTGGCATCGTCGGTTGGGCGGAGGGTCGCGTAGAAGAAGTGACACTTCGAGTAACGAAGATTCGCACCTTTGACGGCGATCTCATCAGTATTGCCAATGGGCAGTTACGTCAAAACGTGAACATGTCGCGCGACTGGTCACGTGTTCTCGTAACGGTTCCCCTGCCGCGCGAAAGTGATATTGAAAAAGAGATCATCCGCATTGATCGCGTGTGTGCAGAAATGGCTCGCGATCCAAAGTTCGCAGAAATGTTGATCGAAGTTCCAAGCGTGCAAGGCGTAGACAACTTGGGTGAAGCAGATGTTGAAGTACGTGTTGCGGGACGTTCGCTCCCAGTTCAGCAATGGAAGGTTGAGCGTGAACTTCGCCGTCGTATTGCTGCAGAGCTACGCAGCACGTATGCGGCAATCAAGGTAAGCGGAGGGGTAACGGCATGAGATTACGTCGACCGCGCAATTCAACGTTGTTCTCGATTCTGATTTTCATGGTGTCGTTCGCATTCTGGCTTGGTCAACCTCAGCCTGCGAAGAACTATTCGTATGTCACTATTCCAGATGTAGTGAAAACTGATCCACCAGCAACTCTTCCACCAGAAACAATTGTGGTTGAAACGACGATTCCGGTGGAAACGACGATTGATCCAGCGGAAATCACCGTTCCTACTGAAACCACTGTTCTTCCGTAGCGAAGAACTATTTCGTATCTACAACTAAGAAAGCCTCGGCGGTTCTTCCCGCAGGTAGACCACCAGCTTGTGCAATTTGCTCGCCCCATCCGCGCATTCGCATTGGTAACTCTGCTGGTTCTTGATGCTGGCTTGCATGACATAGCAGTGCTTCAATTTTTTTGTGAAGCACGTCGGTGGTATCAACAAAATGCTTGGGGTTTGGGCCAGCCATGATCCATGTTTCAGGAACACTGTGCGGTGCGAGTCCGCGTTCGCTGAGCAACTCTGGAAATGCAAATTCATTTCGTGCATCTGGGTATACGGCACATAACGCTGCTTCACCGGTTGCAAGGTGATCGGGGTGTGATGCATAGATGCGGTCGTATCGACGTTCAGATGACTGTGTGAGCACGCGGTCAGGTTTGACCGTGCGAATGACTGCACTGATTTCACGACGCAGGTTCAGGTCGGGAACGACCGCTCCGTCAGGGAACCCCAGCCAGTGCAGCTCGGTTACTCCAAGAATGTTGGCTGCCGCAGTTTGCTCGCGTCGTCGAATGCGCGCCATTTCATCACGAGTAATGGTGTTGTCAGAACCACCAGCCTGACCGTCAGTAACAAGGCAATACACCACGTCATGACCTTCAGAAACCCACGTTGCTACTGTGCCGCCGGCTCCAAAGTCAACATCGTCAGGGTGTGCGGTAATGACAAGAATTTTCATACCCTTCACTGTAGATGCGCACTGAAAATATGCGCAGTTTGGGGCGATTTATTGAGCTATTACAGGGGCTTGGTTAACCACAGGCCAAACCGATGGATGAACTTTGCTCGCAGATTCTTGCTCAATTTTTCCATCATTGATGACCGCAAAGACAATAGACATTGCAGCGAATCCTGCAACCGCGCAGGCGAGCACAGCCGAATAACTCAGCGAACCGCTAAGAGCGATTCCGATTACTCCACCCGCAATGAATGCCAAGTTGTACAGCATGTCGTAGGCAGCAAATACATGACCAATATTGGCTTGCGAAACATTGGATTGAACTGTTGCGTCAGACCTTACGCGCAGATTTTGAAACAGGAAGGAAGCAACGGAAACTGCAATTAGGCCAACTCGTGGTGTTGAAGCGAATCCTGCAATACAGATCACGATTGCCGAACCACCGAAAGCGAAAACCGTGATGGAGCGGCGCGGGAAATGTTCAGACATCCATTCGGCAGTGACAGAACCGATGAATGCACCAGTGGCAGAAAAACCGAGCACCGCAACGTAGCCCGTGGTGTTTAGTCCGTAAGAAGCGTCTACAAGCAATGAAATGCTTGCGATACACATGCCCAATATCAGGCGGTGACTAGCAGTCGCATAAATCGCAAACTTGGTTTTCTGCTTCTTTAGTTGCTTTATTGCTGAAAGCAAATAGCCGCGTGACTTCTTTGAAGTCCCCTTACCAAGTTCTGTTGAAACCATGCCAAACAGTCGGGAAGCAATGAGTTGTCCGCTGGCTGCAATAAGCAGTGCAACGAGTGGATATCGATGTGCAGTAGACATGCCGATACCCGCACCGATTGAGCCTGCAATAACAGCAACAATCAAAGATGTTGAGTCAGCAGCAACCAACTCATGCTTACGAACGAGTTGTGGAAATGCGGTTGCCCTAGCGGTGTACAAAATTCGAGTTAAGCCAAGCAGTAATGCGAATGCGACATAACCGTATGCGTGGAATCTTGGAAGTATTGATATTGCAGCGCTTGCGGCAATTAAGGACCTGGCTATGTGACCGTTGACCAGTAGTGATTTTCGATTGAATCGATCTGCGAGATGTCCAGCGATTGGGCCGACTACCACGAGAGGAATTGCACTAATCAACAACGTTGAAGCCATGGCAATTAACGATGGACTTGAGTTGAATGAAAAAACCAAGATTTCTGCGAGCGTAAACGAAGTAAGCGCATCTGAAGATTGGGACAGTAATTGCCCGCCAATTGCGAGTCGAAAGTCTGGATAAGCGAACAAGTCACGACGTCGAACATGAACCGCAGTGCTGGATCGACGTATGCGGATCACATATTCATTGTGACATTTGATATATGTTCGCAATCAAGTTTCACATTAATAACAACTGAACAGTTGATAACATCTTGATTGACGTGAGAAAACTACTAGCAACACTCCTGCAAGTTCAACTTGCGGTTGCAGTAATTGCAGTACTCGGGATTGCCTTCGTAGCGTTTGGAATCCTCGTAGGAATGCCACCTTTTGCATACATCGTCATTGGTCTGCTGATTGGCTTGCCAAAAGTGATGTATGTGTATAAGCCGCGGGTAAATGCCATAACCAATGCAAAAGCGCTTACGTTTTTCTTTGGAGCAACGCTGGTAACAATGCTGATTATTCAACTCATTCCATTTGGCAAAGACCATTCAAACCCGCCCGTAAACGGCGAACCGGCATGGTCATCACCGCGCACGCGTGAGCTGATGGTTAACGCTTGTTTCGGATGCCATTCGAACTCCGTTGAGTATCCGGCATATGCATCGGTTGCCCCTATTTCATGGACCGTTCAGAGTCATATTGACGAAGGCCGAGAGAAGGTCAATTACCAAGAATGGAATTCGCAACAAGGTGAAGCTGAAGAAACGATCGAAGTAATCAGGGAGGGCTCAATGCCTCCTAGTTTTTACACCATGTTTGGCATGCATCCTGAAGCAAAGTTGACCGACGCCGAGATTTCGGAACTCATTGCTGGATTGCTTGCAACACCTGGGTTTTCTGAAGGCGACGGGGATTAGGTTTTGACAGTAAATTAAAGGTTTCAACAAATACGTCAGGAGCCACCATGTCAACCATCAATCTCACAGTCGAAACCTTTGAAGAAACGGTCATGGCAGACGGAATTACGTTGGTCGATTTCTGGGCCGAGTGGTGTGGGCCGTGCAAAATGTTTGGTCCTATTTTTGAAAAGGCTGCCGAAGCAAATGCCGACATTCGTTTTGCCAAAGTTGATACTGAAAACAATCAGGAGCTTGCCGGTGGAATGGGCATTCAGTCAATTCCGACCATCATGGCGTTCCGCGATGGCGTAATGCTGTTTAGCCAACCAGGTGCAATGCCTGCTGCTTCTCTTGATCAACTGATTGAGGCAATTCGCAAAGTAGATATGGATGATGTTCGTAAGCAGATCGCCGAAGCAGAGGCTGCAAACACCAACGAGTGATTACTTCATTGATGAGTTGATGAATATTCCAAAAACGGTGAACATGGCACCCATTGTGCCAATCGTGGCTCCAAAGAACTTCCATCCAGTGGCATACATATAGTCCTTTAGCGAGGACTCAAGCGACGTAATTCGCTCGTTCGTGGTGGAGATGCGTTCGTTTGTTTCAGATATTTGGTTGCTTAGGCGTTCGTTTGTTTCTGTTATCCGACTCCCTAACCGTTCGCTTGTTTCTGTTATCCGACTCCCTAACCGTTCGCTTGTTTCTGTTATCCGACTCCCTAACCGTTCGCTTGTTTCAGATATTTGGTTGCTTAGGCGTTCGCTTGTTTCTGTTATCCGACTGTCTAACTGATCTCTCACTGCGAAGATGCGCTCAATAAGTGCGGATTCAGATTTCATAATTCGCAGCTCTACTCGAAGTGCGAGATTTCGAACGTCACCCCTAGTAGCTGGTTCATGTGAGTTGTCATTGAGGTCTTCGTCGACCTGACGCTGGAATTCGTTGTCCATGAGTGTTCCTATTGCTGTTGGGTTCATGTGGCACATGTGTGCAAGGACAACCAGAGTTGACTGCCAAATTGTTGCATATGTGGTGCTTTGGCTGTCAAGTACTAGTTGAAGGAGCAAGAATTACTCCATGAAAGAACCTCGTTTGGTGCCACTGGAGCATGATGCGGTTTTGGCTTTGTGTCAGATACTGGGGATCATGCTTGATCAATTATTTGATGGTGAAGGTGCGTATGGCTGGAGTTCTGAAAAAATTCTGGACTTAGAGTCACGACTCATGGCACCTGGAGAAGACGAAGGTGTCCTATTGGGAATTGATGATGCCGCACTGCTCTTGCAGGGTATGGCCTTTACTGAAGTGATGTCTCAGGAGTTTCCTTGGATCGACACAGTCAGATGGGTGACTGACTTTGTTACTGAGGAATTACGAAAGCATTGGTCGGAAGAAGAGTGGCGAAGTATTGCATAGCCCGTTGCTAGTTGGTTCGGTCTGCAGCCCACGTTGACAGCACAATCCACACCGCACAGATTCCACACACAGTCCATGCAAGAGTGCGAATGAAATTCACCGTCATCAATTGATCATGAAGAGATTTGTCAAAACCGTCAGCAAGTTTTGCGTGCGTCGGCGCTGACCAAAATCCACTGATCACCAAAACCACGGCCATTGCAGCACCGTTGATCACTGCTGGAACTCGCAATGCCTTGCGACCACCAAGAAAGGCGAGCGCAAGAATTCCAAGCAGGGTGATGCCTTCAGTTAGCCACGGTACGAAAAGCAATTTTCCAATTCGCTCAACGTGTTCTGCTTGAAAGCTGACGTATGTCGACTCACCAACATAAGCAAACAATGGGTAATGGACATAATGAATCGTCCAGATGAGCCCAACCATAAACATTGTCGCAGCAGCATGAATCACAATCAACGTGCGTAAGTTGCGTTGCAAAAATTCCATGAAACGAGACTAATTGACTACTGGTGACGTGCGATGCTGTCGAGAATATGGGCAACTCGGATTGAATCTGCACTTGGCACGACCCAACCCGCTTCACCTTCAATTACGCGGCTGACGTTTTCAACCATTTCAACGAATGCGTTGGTTACGGCAAATTCTTCAACTGCATCGTTGATGTGAAGTGAACTTTCTTCGTTCCACGTGGTGAACGATTCGCCTGCACCGGTGTGCATGCTTCCGCTTGACCCCTGAACAATGAATTGTTGCTGGCTGGGTAGGTCAAACGAACTTACTGCGTGCGCGGTGATTGAATTGTTGATACGTACCGAGACATCAGTCGTGAGATCAACACCCGTTGGCCCAATAGTGCACGAAAGTTCATCAATTTCAACATCTTTCGCACCGTTAGCGAGAGCCACCCATGCGTGAGCTTGGTAACACCCAACATCAAGTAGAGCCCCGCCGCCCATTAACGGGTTCAGTCGATAGTTGTCGGTCATCTCCGAAGTGAATGTGAAGGCGGTTTCAATGTGTTCAATGTTTCCAATAGCCCCACTGGCAACAACTTCGACCATGCGTGAAAAACGTGGGTGCCACCTGCCCCACACTGCTTCAGTCAGCAGTCGGTCACTTGCAGCGGCGCTAGCGAACATGGCTTCTGTCTCTGTCGCGTTTAGCCCTAGAGGCTTCTCGCACAGAACATGCTTTCCGGCCTCCAGAGACTTCGTTACCCATTCACGATGTTGGCTATTTGAAAGGCTGATGTACACGGCATCAACACGATCATCGGCCAGGAGGTCTTCATAGGTGGCGTGCACTCGTTCTGGTTCAAGGGCTGCAGATCGCTGTTCATCGCGGCTGGCAACGGCGTACAAGGTTGCTCCGCGTGAAGCATGTACTGCTGGGGCCAGTCCGCGACTGGCAACGTAGCCAGCGCCGAGAAACCCCCAGTTAACTGTCACTGGTTATGACCGCCGAAGCACTGGCACAACTGGCAATGCATTTTGAACAGCAGATTGTTCGGCAGCTTGCATGATTGCTACAACATTGCGAGATTGCAAGGCGTTTACTTCCATTGGTGTTCCGTTGTTTATGTACTCAACGATGGAACGATGGAACTCATGCGGTGCAAGTGGCTGCAACGGTGCAACTCGTGAAGTCCCATCCGTGTGGTGCACAGTCAAAACTGCGGGCAGGTCTGCAACTGCTGGTTCGCCTGCTGGGTCCCAATCGCCAATGATGGCTCCTTCAGTGCCCAGAATGTAGAACTTTGGTTTGCGAGCAGCAGCAAGATCGGAATGAACAAAGGTTGCTTGCTTGCCCGTAGTGAAAGTGACTGTGACATGTGCGTGGTCGGCATTCGTTGCATGTGTCCAGACACGCTTATGGTTTTGTCCGCTTACATGAGCGACATCGTCGGTAATGATGTTCAGAATTTGGTCGAGGAAATGGCTTCCCCAATCGAAAATTGCACCGCCAGACACTTCGGCATTCGAGTGCCAGTAATCGCATGGTCGTGAATATCCGCCAACAAAACTGTCGTAGTGATACACATCACCAATTTCGCCTGAACGAATGATTTGGCGCAACGTTACAAAGTCGGCGTCAAAACGGCGGTTCTGATACACCACAAGCATCAGCTTTTTGCTTGAAGCCAGTGCAATCAACTCGTCGCACTCGTCAGCGGTAAGCGCCATCGGTTTTTCAAGTACGACGTGAATTCCGCGTGACAGTGATTCCTTTGCCCACTGAAAATGGCTATTTGGTGGGGTAGAGATAACCACGAGATCAAGAAGCCCGGAATTGAGCATTTCGGTTGCGTCGCTAAATGCCGTTGCACTTGGCGAAAGTGCGAGAGCAGCTGCAACGCGGTCTGAGTTGGTGTCGCAAACAGCTGACAGTTCAAGGCCGCTGGTGTTTTGGACTGCAAGGTTGTGTTCGTGTCCAATTGCGCCATAAGCAAGGAGACCAACGCGAATGTCGCTGTTTTTCATCGTTATTGAGATTATCTCCCACCGTTGGAGTTGGACGAAACATGCTTATTAATTGTCAGTAGTTGACGACGCAGCATGATTCCGTCACCTGGGCCAAGGATGAGTTTTTCAACAAGTGAACCGAATGGAAGTTTGATGTGAGACCGCATGCGCGTGACCAAACGCGTTCCCTGTGGGTCATCACGCAACTCGTAGGCAAGTGTGAAGTGCAGTTTTGGCGATTTCTTTCCAAAAGACTTGATTTCAAGAACAAAGTGTCGCGGTGCATTAACGATTGCTGCAGTGAATGAAATTGGGCCAGAAGGTACTGTGTCGCCCGATTCAACAGACTGCCATTCATCGTGCACTCTGGTTGCACTTTTGCGACCAAGATTGTCGAGCCAGTCATAGCTGTACCAACCCGCACGCCCGAAACCCATTTGGCGAATCCATGGAAATACAACTTGTGGCGAAGCCTTGATTGTGATTGATCGTGTTGCAATGAGCGTTGCATCAGCACACAAGTCGTCGCCAATAACTGAACTTTGAATCTCTTCGCTTGTTGCACCCCAATATTGGAAGATCATGACTGTATTGAAGCGTAATATGAGAATTCGTGAGTGCGCCGTTGTTCTTCGCCCAAGAAGTAGGGCACACGCTCATTGGTGAAAGCGTGTGGATGCCTACGGTCACCATCGATGTATCACAATCTCCCGAAGTTGCAGACCTTGCGCGAGTACATGCGGTGGAGGGAATAGGTGATGTCAGCACACATGCGATTCGCCAAGATGACGCCATTGTGGTTGGAGTGCAACTAACAAGTCCAGTGCAAGCAATGTTCGCTGTTGCGTTTAGTTTTGCGCTGCATCGAGATTTTCTCAACGAAGTGGCCGATGCGAAATCGCTTACTTTTGCGACAACAGATACAGGTTCCGCACATGAGGAACAGCCACTGTGGCTGAGCGTTGATATTGATGGAGAGGCTTTACGTCAAATAATGAATCTGGACGTTGACTGACCGCCGATCAATATGGGTTAGTAACCTTGTACGCCGAGGCCCCCGTAGCTCAGTGGATAGAGCGACGGTTTCCTAAACCGCAGGTCGCATGTTCGATTCATGCCGGGGGCGCTGTTGAAGCGCCTGCAAAACAAGGGATTTCCTTTGCTTTGCAGGTGTTTCTGTATTCACTAGCTGTTCGGAGATTACCGACAATGTACGGCTGTGTCCGACATTTCGCGGGGCAGGGGCGGGGCAGAACTGGCGGACATATCGGAGAGTGCCGATCTAGGTTTTGTGATCCCACTTATTTACTGGTGGTTTTTCTCTGAGACGAAGCGCTGCGTAGAGGTGTCATAAATAACTAGAAGTTCTCGCCACCATCTGGAACGAAGTAGCGGTAGCGAATGGGGATGAGAGAAGAATCTGTTGGTTCAAGTTCCCAGTGCCGCCATACTCGCTGTCTTCCACCAGAGGTCTCTACTCTACCGCGATAGATGACGAGGAGCTTCCTTTCACTTCAATGTGGAGTTCTTCATCTGCATCGTTAAGCGCGTAGATGTCGTACGACTCGGTGCTGCCCACGTCATCAACTTCGTAACCCTCCTTCTTGAAGTACTCCAGCGCCCAGTCCATTGCGTGTCTCTCGATTGCTTTTCTGACAGCTGGGTCCTGTTGTCTTCCGCCAGTACCTTTCGTACCTTTTCGAGACTTACCCTTTGCCGGGGGTTTTTGGGCGACGGTAAGACCAGTCAGTAAAGCGACTACAGATGCTGGCATCTTGACGAGATATCCCTGAGTGGTTCGAAGTGGGCGCTTATCTGAGAATGCCCATGGAAAATAAACAGATCTACCAACTGCGAGTTTCAGTGCATCATGAATCTTGCTCAGCTTCACTTCGTGAGCGCGCAAATCCTGAAGAGTTATCTCAGTTTCAAGTTCGGTGAAATCCGTCAGTGGTGCTTCATATGCGGGCGTCGTTCGCATTCCGGCACTATGGGGCCCACGTGCTTACCAAGTGATTTCTGAATCGAACGGGTCACCGGACACTGTCGAGTAGCCAACTATGGAGGCCGTGCGTCCTGCTCGGCTCTACCAGTGAAACACCACATCACCAGGCTTTACGTGAGAAACAAGTGTGTATGAGAAATTTTCCTTGTCACCCTTGGCAAGGGTTGGCGCGATCAGGTTTGCGCCGAGATTTTCTCGGTCGGTGATCTCCATCCAATATCGCTCTTCTGGGTTGTCGATCCACCACTCGTTGATTGCCATAGCTCTTATCTATCAGATTGATACGGGAGGAATATCCAACTCTTGCAGGAGCACTTGCTTTGGTAGGGCTTCACAGCACCATTCTTTGTACTCGATGTTTCATCTATCCACGGAGAACAACAATGCCATTGGGGTTGCGTTAGGGAGAGAGCACCCTGGCGTTATAGAGGGGGGTGACCCCTCTGAGTTTCCTCGATGGTGCGCGGCACAGGGGGACTAATAACCACCTGAACAACAAGAGAAGAACAACCCAGATTAAGTACCTCCGGGCACGAACTAGAGCACTACGGACGATGTTGCTCATGAACCAAACACCAGATAACCCAGACAGTTCCTATCCACCAAATTCATATCTATCTTCCGAGTACCTCGAGTAGTTCTCTCCCGAAGAGCTGAAGTTCAGATGGACAGAAGCCTTAGGTCTTGAGACCTCAAAATGGAGGCGCTCCACCGAGCTTTACACGGCACTCATGCTTGCCTCGTTGAAATGGAAGCCCCAAAGAGTTGCCTTGGCCAACCACTTGGCGAACTAGCAATTCGTAAAAAGTTTGGAGTAGCGATTGTGAGCATCAAACCGCCAGGTGGCGAGTTTCAGCATGCAGAGCAGTCGACGATTCTTCAGCCGGGTGAGTTGATTCTGTTGGCTGGCAAACCAGCAAGCCTCGACGCATTCATCATTGCTGCAGAGTAAGCATTGTTCTATCCGCCTAGTAGGTGACGGATCTTATTATTGGAATATAGCTATCAAAATCGGGATATGACACATCTGATTCTTTGGCAGCGTCATCCCACGTTCGAAGTGCTACAGCATCAGAAAAATACGGAAGTGTTTCAAAGTGAGTCACTTCATCTTTGGTCATGAGACCACCCTGAAACTCAAGGCTGCGCATTGATGCAGGTGAAAGCAAGGCATAGTAGGTGTCATCAGCAGTGCAGAGATAGCGCTTAGCCTGCACATGTAGGCGTACAGGCTCTGCTACTTCCGGCCCAAAGATTTGAGAAAGTATCTCTGCACCAGTTTCGTCGTGTTTATCGTTAAGTTCCACGTTTACATCACCTGATTTGCGATCAAGCTCCATCAAGTGTCCGATGTCGTGAAGGAGAGCCGCAATTGTGAGTGCAGGCGATGCCGAGTTTATATGGGCGTGATGCGCACTTTGAAGGCCGTGCGATATCTGCGTGATGCTTTCGTCGTACCGGTGCTCTCCCCAAGTTTTATACAGCAAAATAAGATCTTGAAGGTTCATAACACTGGTTTTCCTCTAAAGTCGTCAAGAAGCGAAACACGAACCTGGGTTCCAGTTTCTTTCATCTTCGCAAATTCACTGAGCTTTTTTTGATAATACGGTTCTCGCAGGTCACCTTCAGATAAAGCGTTGTAGGTGGGGTATAGGGCGCGGCGGTCATGTTTCGAGTGATTATCTCCGCTTCGATGTGGGGTGCGCGAATGAAACCACAGAGTTTGTCCGGCCTTAATTTCCATCGGTTCCCAAGTTAGGTCATTGGCAACTTCGTCAGTTAAACAACCTTTTTCGTCAGTAGGAAGCAGCTCGGCATGAGCACCTGAGACAACTTCAAGACATCCGTTCTCTATCGTCGCGTTATCAACAGCAACCATGCACGATACGTGTGATGTGACAAATGGATAGGCGGGAGCGTCCTGGTGAGGCGACCATCCAGCGCCACCAGCGAGTTTGAAATTTATTTTCTCTTTATAGAGAACCGCTTGTTCTCCGAGCAAGTCAGAAGCATGGCTCAACATGTCTCCCTTTGCTAAAAGATCTCCCATGGGCTGATGAATATGTGCGAAGTATTCGATTCGTGCAACTTTTGGACCGTACGTTGTCATTTCTTCATGGCGCAGGAATGTGTTGTCGACATTCCAATTCTCAATTTCTTGCACCCAAGAGCGAAGTTTGTGAACTCCATCATCTGAAAGATCACTGGTCAGAACCCACCCATGTTTTTTAAAGTGCTCGATGTCATTGACGGATAGCGAAGATGAATTGCTCACAAGAAAAATATATCTCTCACTGACTACTACCCCTAGTTCATTCACCGAATATTCACCGAGTATTGAGTATTCATCCATCCACTGCTTAGCGCGAGGAAATGTTTGAAAATTATGTTGTTACACGAAAGTCACAATCACAAAACTCAACTATGAAGTTGGGATACGAAAGGAATACTGAATGCGCGGAGTAAAGCGTTCATGGTTGGCCATTTCCATTGTTGCAGCGTTGACGCTGTCGGCATGTGGCAGTGATTCATCCAACGAAGAAGGATCAAATATAGGTGATGCAAGTTCAGGGATTGACAAAACTGACTGGCCAGAGAAATTGGTAGTGGGTGCGGTTCCATCGGAAGAGTCATCGTCGCTAGAGCAGAGCTATGCGCCATTGGTGGAAGCATTCAAGGAAGAACTCGGCATTGAAGTTGAGCTTTTCCAGGCGACTGATTATGCAGGAATCATCGAGGCCCAAGTAGCAGGTCGGGTTGATGTGGCGCAGTATGGGCCGTTTTCATACGTGCTTGCAAAGACTCGTGGTGCACAAATTGACGTGACGGGCGTAATGACTGAGGGGCCAGAAGTAGAACCTGGCTACCAGAGTTATGGAATTGCAAAGGCAGACAATGACAAAATCAATAGCATTGCAGATTTTGCTGGCAAGAAGGTCTGTTTCGTTGATCCTGGTTCAACCTCGGGTTACTTGTATCCAATTCAAGGCTTGATTGTTAACAACATCAATCCCGAGACTGGCGTAACTCCTGTATTTGCAGGTGGACACGACTCATCAGTTCTTTCGGTAAAGAACGGCGATTGCGAAGCAGGCTTTGCTTTTGACGCAATGGTTGATTCGAATCTGATTGAATCAGGCCAGATTGCTGAAGGAGAAATCAAGACAGTATGGAAGTCGGAAATGATTGCGGGTTCGCCATTGGCTCACCGCACCACACTTCCAGCAACACTTATTGCCGAGATCAAGCGAGTCGTGCTCGAAGTAGTCAATACCGACAACTTGATCGCAGCCGGCAAGTGCACTGATGTTTCAGATTGTGGCCTAACCGACGAAAACGTATGGGGCTGGGTTGCTAAAGATGATTCATTCTTTGATGGCGTCCGAGCTGTATGCGACGCAACAAAATCGACGAAGTGCGAGTAGTAAGCAGTTTTCTCCCCAAATGAGATGTTGGGACCGGGGCAACCCGGTCCCAACTCTTTTATTCGGCTAGATGTGAGGATGGACCAATATGACTAATGTTGCTGTTCAAATCAACGATTTGACGAAGGTTTTTCCCAATGGGACTCGTGCGTTGGATGGCGTAACACTGAATGTGCCTGAAGGTCAGCTGCTTGCACTTGTTGGACTTTCTGGAAGCGGTAAATCCACACTGTTGCGCCACGTCAATGGTTTACTTCAGCCAACCTCTGGTCAAATCACCACTCTGGATACTGACTTGGTATCGGCATCCACAAGTGACATCCGCGCACTTCGAAGAAATGTTGGATTCGTGTTTCAGCAGTTTGGACTTGTTGGTCGAATCTCAGCTTTGGAAAACGTATTATCAGGATCACTCGGCCGCATCAAAGGTCCTCGATTTGGCGTCGGAATGTATTCGCGGCAATTGAGGGAAACTGCGCTCGTCAACCTTGATCGAGTTGGGATGGCTGATAAGGCGTTTCAGAGAGCCGATACGTTGTCCGGTGGGCAGATGCAACGAGTTGCTATTGCTCGCTCTTTAATGCAGCAACCAAAACTTTTGCTTGCAGATGAACCTGTGGCTTCGCTTGATCCCGAATCTTCTGCACAGGTGATGGATGTTTTGTTTCGAATAGTTGTAGAAGATCAGCTGACAGTGATTTGTACGTTGCATCAAGTAGAGCTTGCAATGGGATGGACTAATCGTGTTGTAGGGCTTCGAGATGGTCAAGTAGTGCTTGATCGTTTTGTCGCCGATATCAAAGAAAGTGATGTACTAGACGTCTATCGCCGAGTGGGTAGTTCCAATCAACTGCTCGATAATTCACAGTCCGTGAACGATCACGCGCATAAGCCATGACGGACATTGCGCTTATACAGCGACCTAAAAATAAAGAACGGCGAATAATTCAGCTCGTTCTCATCTCCGGTTTCCTTCTGACAATTTGGTCCTGGTGGTACATCGATATGTCGTTGACCCGCGTATTTGGTGGGTTGGGGGACATTCAAAACTTACTGGCGTACATGCTCCCGCCAGATTTCGGGTCCTTTAACAGTGCAATCAGACTGACATTCGAAACGCTGTGGATGGCGGTAATCGGAACCTTTTTAGCCGTCATCTTGAGCATCCCAATTGCATTCGGAGCCGCTAGGAATACGAGCTCAAATGCACTTTTACGTGGATTGTGCAGGGGAATCATCGTTCTCTCGAGAGCGATACCAGATCTCATTTTCGCAGCGGTTTTTGTTCGGAGTGTGGGGATTGGTGTGCTTCCCGGCGTACTCGCCTTAGCCGCGCATTCAATTGGAATGATTGGGAAACTACTTGCTGATGCAATAGAGCAAGTAGAACCCGGATCGGTTGATGCGACGCGAGCAACGGGAGCAACCAAACGGCAGGTGATTGTTACCTCCATCATTCCGCAGATAATGCCTTCATTTATTTCCACCGTGCTCTACCGACTGGATATCAATCTTCGATCGTCAACTGTCTTGGGACTTGTAGGGGCAGGCGGAGTTGGGTTTCTCCTCAAAAAGCATCTGGGGCAACTTGAATATGATCTCGCGCTAGGTGTTGTCTTAATCGTTTTTGCGTTCATTACAGCCATGGAGGCACTATCAGGTTTGGTGCGGTCAACTTTGCTTGGCAAGGATTTTTCAATGAGTCGTCGTTCGCGCAGGCAATCACGAGCGCACAACAGTGGCGCTATCTATTCACTTGCAAATACTCTTAATCGGCGCAATCAAAATGCAGTATCAGTTCCATGGACGCCAGAAAGAATTAAGAAGTTTGCATATGTTGGAGTGTTTGTTTTTCTCATTGCAATCTCATTTTTTCTTGTAAATTTAGGGCCAACTGAGTTGCTGTATTCTCTCGACGATCTCTGGCGTGCAACGATGCTGCTACTGCCACCAGACTTCACAACTGCTCGCTCAGGGATAATCAATGGAATGGTGGAATCAATTGCAGTTGCTTTTGTGTCAACTGCGCTGGGTGCAATTGTTTCTCTGCCCCTTGGGTTACTTGCCGCACGAAACATCGTTGTTCGTAAATGGGTTTCGGTCGTTTCCCGCTTGCTGATGTTGGCTTTGCGGGGCACACCAGAGTTAATCATTGCGGTGGTTTTTGTTGCGGCGATGGGGCTTGGACCAGTACCTGGAACGTTTGCCCTTGTTGTCGGAACTGCAGGTTTCTTCGGCAAGTTGATTGCTGATGCTTTGGAAGAAATTAACCCCATCCCGCGTGAGGCCGTGTTTGCAACGGGCGCATCTCGATTACAGGAAATCGCCACCTCAGTTCTTCCTCAGGCATCTCCAGCACTTGTGTCAAGTTTGCTGTACGTCCTTGACATCAACTTGCGAGTTTCGGCGGTTTTGGGAATTGTCGGAGGAGGAGGAATCGGGTTCCTTCTTTTCAACTCGTTACGAGTGCTTCAATTTGAAACAACGGGTGCGATTATTGTTTCGATATTCGTGGTTGTCTACGCAATTGAGCTTTTGGCGAGCTACATTCGCAAAATAGTCCTCTAATTGAGGCATTTCCACTGTTATAGGGCAACGAAATGTAACCCCCGACACGACAATCTTCATATTTCCTCTACCGTGACCGACAAGGAGGATTTGACCAGCAGGTGCAAGGGCCGCAGCAATGCCTTCCAAGTAAGGGTGTTCGAAGCGATTCGTTTCGTGGCCGTGGCTTGTTTGTTCCTGACGCACGTGATGATGCACGTGTTCTGCCGCTGGTCGTGCAACGACTTCAGGCTTATCGCCCCGATGTGCATCGGTTGCCCAAATGCGAGTTTCGGTATGGGTTACTGCTGCTACCACGAGTTTTCCGGTGATGTCCATGATCAAACCGGAATAATCACAACCGGGCACTGAGCATGATGGGAAACCTGCGCAGCGGTGGAGCCAATGATGAGCTCGATAAACCCACCGTGTCCCCTGCGACCAACAACAAGGAGGTCTGCAGTTTTGGCACGATTCAGCAGAATCTGAGATGCCGAACCTCTTTCCACATGAGTGGATATTGAAATTGAAGAAGTCATTTCAGAAACAGATTTCAACAGGTTGTCTACGAGTAGTTGTGCAGATTCTTGAAAATCTTTTTCGGGAATTAAAACTAATCCACCGACTGGGTCCAATGGAGGAGTGAAATTCCATGTGTGGACAATTTCGATTGCCGATCCTCGGATCTTTGCTTCGTCAATTGCCCAATGTAAGGCCCGTCTTGATCCTTCGGATCCATCCACACCAACAACAATTTTCTTTGAGTCGGTCATGTCTCTCCTTCAAGTTTGCTTATATGCGAACCTTACACCTCGGCTAATTCTTTCCAGACTGAGGGCAACAAATCAGGAAGATCCTCTGCGATCAGTCCCTTGCCAAATTTATTTGCTGCCACACCATGCATCCATACTGCTGCTGCACATGCGAGGTTTGCTCTCATCCTTTGAGCAAGCAATCCCAAGATCATCCCTGCCAAAACATCTCCAGTACCTGCTGTGGCCAAATTCGCCGGAGCACTCTCGTTAACAATGAGGGGATTGTTAGGTGTGGCTATCAAAGTCTTGGCGCCTTTAAGAACGATGGTGGCGTGAGCCATTTCTGCCGCAGAATTGGCACGTTGCTCACGGGATCCACTCATCGCGAAGATGCGAGCAAATTCGCCCTCGTGGGGAGTGAGTACGCATGGTCCGTGGATTGCATCAAATAATGCTTTTGGGTCATTTTGAAAAACGCTAATAGCGTCAGCATCAATGACGAGTGGCTTACCTGTCGCAAGTAATTGCAGAACCAATTTGCGCGTCTCTGCAGTAACACCAGCACCTGGGCCAATGAGATATGCAGTGACGCGATTATCAAAAATGAGTTGCTCGCGATCATGTGTTGCAGTTATTGACTTCACTATCACGCTTTCAAGTGCCGTTGCATAAATTGGCAGTGCTTCATCACTCACTGCAATGGTCGTGAGGCCGGCACCCATCCGTGCTGCAGCTCTGGCAGCCATTCTTGCAGCACCAGTCAGTGGGTATCCACCGAAAACAACGGCATGTCCACGCGAATACTTATTATCTTCAACATCAACTTGTGGGAGTGCGGTTTTCCACAGTTGAGGAGAATTGATTACAGGACTTTGCATAGGTGCTCCTCAGTGAGACTAAGGCATCATGGGATATATGTATTTATCGAGTGAACTAGGGTTTTTCTATGACTGATACTGCACCACAACGACTCATTGACCATATGCGCGGCGTTCGTTACGGCGAAGTACTGGCCGTGTATTTGCGTAATACCGGGCTAGAAGCCGAGGTATATGGCACCCAAATGTTGAATGATTGCCCGCAGGATTTGTGGGAAACACTTGATGCAGATGCCATCTCGAAAGACATGGGTGCAGTATTTGTGAAGTTAAACGGCCCTCGTTATTGGTTGCTTGATGGATTGGGATCAAAGGTTGCTGTGGTGGACCCTGTGTTTAAAGATTTCAATGGCATTCAAATGCGACGAATCGCAACGATTCCATTAGGTGATGATTTTGCAGCAGGTCCGTATGTTGCTCGCAATGTAAATCGTGGAGCAGTGTTTTTCTTTGACGCTGGAAAAACTGTTTACGAATTAGTTGACCCAGAAGGTCAAGCATTCGTTATGCAGGCACGCTGTGTGGGCGTAGATTCCTCGATTACAGAACAGTCACTGGAAACTCTGGGTGATCGCCTTGCGCTTCCAGCGGGTTGGGCGTACAAAAGTCGAATGCTCGAGAGCGAACTGGTAATTGATACCAGTGCAACTTTGGCCACCGTGGTGCAAGACGAATTCGAAAATACCTACACCCTGCCGTACTAACAAACTAGAACGACAGAATGTTGCCAATTTCAGGTGGCATTTTTCCGGCAATTAATTGCGAGTAGGTTTCGCCCACTGCACCCGTGCCGTGCAGGTGTTCGATGCGAAGCCACTGTTGAGTACCGTCGATAAACACGGCCAGTGCAGTTTCGAGTCGATTGTTCAATTCCTCGCGACCCCACTCTTTGCTGCGCTTGGAAATTTGGCTAGGGGCAAAGAAGAACTGCGGTTTTGGTCCTGGAGTATTCACTCGATGACTTGTTTGATCCCAATGCGTTGCACCAATACTGCAGGAGTATTTCAATGATTCACCAAAGTGGGTGTGAACGAGAGCAATAATTTCTGGGTTGCCCGCCATATCAACGATCACGGTTTGGTTTGATGGATCTAGCGAAGAAATCTCGCTATAAGTGAATACATCGTGGTATTCACCAACGCTATTTACGAAGTCAACGTTGGCGTCCGAAGTGAGACCAAGAATACGCATCGTGGAATGTGCTCGCAAGCAATGGGCAAGAGCGATCGAAGTTTTGCTAGATGCGCTGGTGATGACCACTTGATTTGCATCAAAAAAGTTCTGCTCTCGAAGAAAATCCTCTGCGAGAAATGAAGTCATAAACAGTCCACGAAAAATGAGTACAGCGTTGTCGTTTTCACCTGTTGTGTCCGCTACGCGGTCGAAAGCGCGGTAAGCCATTGCGTGTTTTTCTCGATGCGCTCCTGCATCAATGAATCCACTGCTGGACGACTGTGCTTGCACAATGTGTTCGCTGCCAACGGGGAAGAAACCGAAATACCTTCCACCTACGGCAATATCTGGGTTTGCCGATTCGCTCACAATTCCGTATCCCATTGCAGGCAATCTGCCCCAGCCATCTGCGGCGGGGAAAAATCCCCAGTAATCCAAGAAGTCGCCACTGAGTGCATAACTGATGTTGTTCGAAGTCAGCGCAAACCGATCAAGCGTTAAACGCACTTCGCCAGGAGCAAGTACAACAGGGTCAGTGGTGTGCATTCGAAAGTTTCGAATGTTTGTACGGTCAATTTCGAGGTAAGTCACCTCGCCATTATTGCCTTACGGGATGAGCAGAACGCGACCGAAGGCCTTGCGGTCTTCGATGTAGCGGTGTGCGGCAGCCGCTTCCGACAACGGGAAAGTTCTGTCGATCACCACGTTGAGTTCTTTCTTGGCAATACGACCAAGCAAGTTTTCAATCAATGCGTGAGTGCGACCTGGGTTCATTCCCATTTCGGCACCCAAGAACACGCCGGTGATGGTGGCGTTCTTTTGCATAATTGGCCAGACCTCTGGTGGGCGCTCCTCGCGACCTGCGCGGCCTACCCAGCTAATGCGACCGCGATAGGCGAGTGAGGCGATGCTGCTTTCAAGCGTTGCACCTCCAACTGAATCGAGCACCAAGTTCACGCCAACACCATTCGTCAGTTCCATTACCGTTTTTGCGCAATCAACTTTTGTGTAATTGATTCCGTGATCAAGGCCGTACTTTTTTAGCTTCTCTAAGCGCTCATCACTTGACGAAGTTGCAATCACCGTTGCACCTGCAGCCTTGGCAAGTTGAATTGCTGCAATACCCACACCACTTGCGCCTGCCTGAATGAGTACTGTTTCGCCAGCCTTCAAGTGTCCGAACTCGAACAAACAATCGTCTGCCGTTCCAAATTCAATAGGCACTCCCGCTGCTTCCTGCAATGACAAGCCAGTTGGAATTGCCCACGTTGAAACTGCCCACGGGCAAATAACTTCTGCGTGCGATCCAAAACCCATGGTGGCAACAACAGCTTGACCAGGTGTGAAACCTTTTGTATTTGCGCCAACTTCACGCACAATTCCTGCTGCTTGATAACCAACAATGTGAGGTTTAGACGCAAGCACTCCACCTAAACGATTGAGCGTGTCACCACCTTGAATAGCAATTGCAGCGACGTCAATAAGAAGTCCATCGGCGAACAATGCTGGCTCGGCAACATCTTCATACTTCAGAACTTCGGGTGCACCAGTTTCGTAATAAACAGCAGCTTTCATAGGGCTGACACTAACGGTGATGACTTCCGTAAATACAAAAGACCCGCCCTTTCGGGCGGGTCTTTCAACTTCTGTGAAAAAAGAAAATTACTTCTTCTTCTTTTTTACAACTTTCTTAGGAGCTGCTTTTTTTGGAGCTGGCTTCTTAGGAGCTGCAGCCTTCTTTGGTGCTGGCTTTGCAACCGGCGCCGCTGGCTTTGTGTTCAACTTCGGGGCTGGAGAAACACCAAGTGCGATGTCCTTGAAACCCTTAAGAGCGGTGATCTTTGCAACTGTCTTTGCCTTGATCTGAATCGTCTCACCAGTGGCCGGGTTACGACCTTGGCGTGCTGGACGCTTGATCTTGGCGAACTTTGCAAAGCCCGAGATATTCACGATTTCGCCCTTGGCAACAGTTGCCAGGATTACGTCGATCGTTCCTTCGACAGTCGACGTTGCCGTCTTCTTGTCTACGCCAGTGTGAAGTGCTACTGCTTGGATGAGGTCACGTTTTTTCATAACCGAAAATGTATAGCAAGCAAGACGCTTGGTAGTGGATAGTGCCCGTTTTTAGGGCACTTTTGAACCGCCAGGGGTAACCTGTCCGCCATGACCTCCCTCTTTGATTCCGTTCCGCTGTCCCGAGGACCTGCCCTGAGCAATCGATTCATGCTGTCTCCACTCACGAATCATCAGAGCAATGCAGATGGCACCTTGTCTGATGGCGAGCATAAATGGCTTGAAATGCGGGCAAATGGGGGGTTTGGGCTGGTCATGACATGTGCCTCGCATGTTCAAAAGGTGGGTCAAGGGTTCCCTGGACAATTGGGTTGTTTTGGAGATCAACACAACGCTGGCCTCACTCGAATCGCCAACACCATTCGGGCTGCTGGGAAGGTGTCCTACGTGCAACTGCACCACGCCGGCAATCGCTCGCCAAAAGACCTCATTGGCGAAGCACCGGTTTGCCCTTCAGATGATGCCGAAACTGGCGCACGGGCGCTGACGCATGCAGAGGTTGAGCAGTTAATTGCCGACTTTATTGCTGCTGCAGTTCGCTGCGACAAGGCGGGTTTTGATGGCGTTGAGCTGCACGGCGCTCACGGTTACATCATTTGTCAGTTTCTCTCGAGCGATATCAACAAGCGCACCGATGAATTTGGTGGTTCGCTAGAAAATCGTGCTCGAGTGTTGATGCGCATTGTCGATGGTGTGCGTGAACAATGCAGACCAGACTTGCAACTTGCTGTGCGTCTTTCACCAGAGCGTTTTGGCATGAAAGTGGATGAAATTCGCGAAGTATTTTCGTGGCTTGTTGCCGGAAGCAAAGTCGATCTCATCGACATGTCGTTGTGGGACGTGTTCAAGGAAGCACACGAACCAGAACATGCTGGCAAGCAATTGCTCGACCTATTCACATCCATTCCGCGAGGCAACGTAAAACTTGCCGTTGCTGGGAAAATTGCAACTCCGCAAGATGCCCAGAAAGTGATTGATTTGGGCGCAGATATTGCGGCTTTGGGGCGCGGAGCCATCTTGCATCACGACTTCCCAAACAAAACAAAAGCCGATCCACTCTTCATACCGCGAACGCTGCCTGTGACAGCCGAGGTGTTGCGTTCCGAAGGGCTGTCAGAGCCCTTCGTGAACTACATGAAAATGTGGACCGGCTTTGTAAGTGAGTAACTCATTACGAACGAAGGCGATCGTTCTTTGGGTCAAACAATGGTTCTGCACCAACGGTGACCGCTGAGCGCTTACCAAAGATTTCAACTTCCAACTTGGTGCCTGCTGCTTCGAACTCTGGGAACACGTAACCAAGCGCAACGCTCTTGTTCAGTGTGAAGCTCCAGCCGCCTGAAGTAGCAATACCAACGCGCTTGTCGCCGCTAAAAATGCTGGCGCAGAACGGAACGTCTGCATCGCCATCAATGTCGAGTGTCATGGGTACGAATCGGTACTTCGAGCCATTCTTCTTTTCTTCAACGAGTGCTGCTTTGCCGACGAACTCTTTGTTCATGTCAACGAAGCGATCGAGTGAAGCGTCGAATGGTGAGAACCCAATTTCAAGGTCGCCCTTCCAACCGCGGTAGCACTTGTCGAGACGAAGGCTGTCTACTGCATAGATACCCATGTCACGAATGCCGTGCTTTTCGCCTGCTGCTGAAATTTGGTCGTACAACGCAACCATTTGGTTATTTGCTGCGTGCAATTCCCAACCAAGTTCACCTACGTAGTTCACGCGCAGTGCAAGCACTGTGCCAACCGAAGTTTCAATCAGCTTGTGTGACAACCACGGGAAGTCGGCGTTCTCAAGCGAGGTAGTGGTGACCTTCGAGAGCACTTCGCGTGCCTGTGGTCCTACCAAGATGAGCGAGCCGTAATCCTTGGTGACGTTCTTGATCGTGACACTGCCATCTGTTGGCATTGCCATTTCCAAAACGTCGAGGTCGTGCCATTCCGAGCTTGCTGCGCCAACAAGGTAGAACTTGTCTTCTGCCAAGCGGGCAACCGTAAGTTCGCTGAGCAACTTGCCATCTGGCAAGAGTGCGTAGCTCAGGCTCAAGCGCCCAACCTTTGGCAACTTGGTGCAAATGAGGTTGTCGAGGAAGGCAAATGCGCCTGGTCCTGAAACTTCAATTTTGGTGAAGCCTGGAAGATCCAGCAGCGCAACAGAGTTGCGTGCTGCATGACATTCCTCAGCAACAACTTTGCGCCATCCGTTTTTGCGGAAGAACGACAAGGTGTGATCGGTAACTTCGCCCTTTGGGTCGAAATAGGTTGGACGTTCCCAACCTCCGCGAGCACCAAAAGCCGCGCCTTTTGCCTTCAATTTGTCGTACAACGGCGACATATATGAAGGACGGCCTGCAGGACGCTCTTCGAATGGGAAGCCCATTGCATACTCGTTTTGGTACACCTCGAGCGCGCGATCAATGGTGTACTGCGTTGTTGCGTACTCCTTGAAACGACGACGATCGATTCCCCAAATGTCAAACTCTGGACGACCATTCAACATCCACTCAGCAATTGCTTTTCCTGCACCGCCACCTTGTGCAATACCGAAACTGAACGTGTTGCAATGGAAGAAGTTACGCAGACCGCGTTCTGGTCCGAGATATGGGTTACCGTCTGGTGCATACGGAATTGGTCCGTTCACAACACGTGCAATACCTGCTTCAGCAATCAATGGCACACGCTCACCAGCGTCAAGAATTTGTGGTTCCAAGCGCTCGAGTTCTGCTGGCCACAACTTTCCTGCGAAGTCATCTGGAATTCCGTCAAGCCACATTGCAGTTGACTGCCACTCGTATGGTCCGAGAATGTAACTGTGGCGCTCTTGTCGCAAGTAGTACGAAGTGTCTGGGTCACGCAACAACGGCAATGGCTTTGCAAGTGCAGCAAGTTCAGGAATTTCTTCCGTCACGAGGTACTGGTGAGCCATGGTCATAATTGGCAAGTGTCGGCCAATGAGTGCCATCACTTCACCTGCTCGGTAACCAGCAGCGTTCAACACCATTTCGCATTCAATGGTTGCTTTGTCGGTGGTAACAATCCACTCGTGGTTTGGCTTTTGCTCAAGACCAGTCACGCGCTCGTGACGACGAATTTGTGCTCCCATTGCACGAGCAGCACGAGCAAGTGCTTGCGTAACTTGTGATGGGTCAATGTCACCGTCTAGTGGGTCCCACAATGCGCCAACAAGATCATGTGTTTCGACGAATGGATAAATCTTTTGCAATTCCGAAGGAGTGAGTACGTCGTACTCCATTCCGTTTGCACGAGCCATTGACTTCACATGTTTGAACTCGGCCATGCGCTCTTCGCTGTGTGCGAGACGCACTGAGCCAGTGACGTGGTAGTTGATGGGGAAGTCTGGGTCTTTGGCAAGTTCGGTGTACAACTCGGCGGTGTACTTTTGCACCTTCATGATGCTCCAGCTACCTGAGTAGGTCGGCACGTTGCCGGCCGCATGCCAGGTTGAACCTTCGGTCAATTCGTCGCGTTCCAACAACAAGACGTCAGTGCAGCCCATCTTTGCTAGGTGGTACAGGGCGCTTACGCCCGCAATGCCGCCGCCGATAATGACAATCCGTGCGCGCTCACTCATATATATGTCCCCGATTTCGTCAGATCAGGCCCGGGTCTGGGCCGGCCAGTGCGTGATATATCTCGCCGTGACATACTAGACACACAACTATTCGATGCCAATTTGTGCCAGCCAGTTAAGGGAGTTCCCGTGTCAAATCTGCCAAGTAACGCCAAGGTGGTCATTGTCGGCGGCGGAATCGTCGGTTGCAGCATTGCCTACCACCTTGCCAAGCGGGGAGAGACCGATGTGCTGTTGCTTGAGCGCAAGCAGCTGACATCTGGAACGACGTGGCACGCAGCTGGTCTTGTGGGACAGTTGCGCGCAACACAAAACCTCACGCGCCTTGCGCAGTACACCACCAACTTGTTTGCAACGCTTGAACAAGAAACTGGTCAAGCAACAGGTTTTCAACAGCGCGGTTCAGTTGCCATTGCAACGAACGAAGAACGTTTTGAAGAATTGAAGCGTGGTGCGTCGATGGCGCGAGTGTTTGGTTTGCCAGTGAACATCATCACTCCCGCAGACGTGAAGGACCTTGTTCCACTTGCTCGTGTTGACGACTTGGTTGGTGCCGTGCACTTGCCTGGCGACGGAGTGGTGAACCCAATTGACGTAACGCAAGCTCTTGCCAAAGGTGCGCGCTCACATGGTGTGCGCATTGTTGAAAACGTAAAGGTAGATCGCATCGTTGTAGAAAACGGTCGCGCAATTGGTGTTGAAGTTGAAGGACAACTCATTCGTGCAGAAGCTGTGGTCAACGCGGCTGGTATGTGGGCTCGCGAACTTGGCGATCAAGTTGGCGCAACAGTTCCATTGCACGCAGCCGAGCACTTTTACATCGTGACCGAAGCAGTTGAAGGAATTTCTCCAACCATGCCAGTGTTGCGTGACCAAGATGGTTCGGGCTATTTCAAAGAAGATGCAGGCAAGTTGTTGGTTGGTTGGTTCGAACCAGTTGCTAAGCCATGGGGCATGAAGGGAATTTCAGAAGAGTTTTCGTTCACGTCGTTGCCAGAAGACTTTGAACACATTGCACCTCTCATTGAGAACGCCACTCACCGTATGAATCTGTTGGAGCAAGTGGGCATTCGATTGTTCTTTAACGGACCAGAGTCGTTTACGCCAGACGATCGCTACTTACTTGGTGAACAACCAGAAGTAAAGGGTCTATACGTTGCGGCAGGTTTCAACTCGATTGGTATTCAGTCATCTGGTGGAGCTGGCAAAGTGCTTGCCGACTGGATCGTTGATGGTCGTCCGCCAATGGACTTGTGGGACGTCGACGTTCGTCGCGTCATGCCGTTCCAAAGCAACAAGAATTACTTGCACGATCGCACTGTTGAATCGCTTGGCTTGTTGTATGCAATGCATTGGCCATTCCGTCAACCAGAAACGGCTCGTGGTGTGCGCCGCTCGCCGTTGCATGACCGTTTGGTGGCAAAAGGTGCCTGTTTTGGTGAAGTTGCCGGATGGGAACGCACTAACTGGTTTGCTCCTGCAGGCGTAAAGGCTGAGTACGAGTACACCTACGGTCGTCCGAACTGGTTCGAGTATTCGGCAGAAGAGTGCCGCGCAACTCGCGAAGCCGTAGCCATGTTTGATCAATCATCATTTGGCAAGTTCGTCCTGAAGGGCCCAGATGCCGAGAAGATCATCAACCGTATTTCGGCAAACGACATGTCGGTGCCTGTTGGCAAGCTGGTGTACACACAGTGGCTAAACGAGCGCGGTGGAATTGAAGCCGACCTCACCGTTACTCGTGAATCAAAAGACCGCTACTTGATCGTTACGGCTGCAGCAACGCAAACGCGCGACTACACCTATTTGAAAGATCACATTGGCAAAGATGAGCGCGCAGCCGTTATCGACGTCACTTCGGGTTCTGCGGTGCTCAGCATCATGGGACCTAACTCACGTGCATTGCTGCAGTCGCTCACAACAACCGATATGTCAAACGAAGCGTTCCCGTTTGGAACTTCGCAAATCATTGACATCGGGTATGCGCGAGTACGTGCAAGTCGCGTTACGTTCGTGGGAGAACTTGGTTGGGAGTTGTACATTCCAACCGAATTCGCAACGGGCGTATTCGACGTGATCGTTGCTGCCGGACCACAGTTTGGATTGAAGCATGCGGGTTATCACGCACTCAACTCACTGCGTATGGAAAAGGGATACCGCCACTGGAGTCACGATGTGTCTCCAGACGACACGCCGCTTGAGTCAGGTCTCGGGTTCACGGTTGCGTGGAACAAGCCGGGTGGGTTTATCGGTCGTGAAGCATTGTTGAAGCAAAAGGAATCGGGCGTGAAGAAGCGCCTGGTGCAGTTTGCGATGAAAGACCCAATGAAGAACCTGTATCACAACGAGCCAATTTGGCGTAACGGCGAAATCGTCGGCCACATCACGTCGGGAATGTTTGGGCACGCCATCGGCAAGTCCATCGGTATGGGATATGTTGAAAATCATCATGGCTTGGTCGATAAGGCCTTTGTTATGGATGGAACATACGAAATTGAAGTTGCGGGCGAGCGGTTTGCGGCAGAGGCGCAACTCGATCCGTTTTATGATCCAAAGAGTGAACGCGTAAAGGCATAAAGGAGAAAGAACATGACTGAATCAACGAATGCTCGACGTGGAGGTCGCGCTGCTCGTAACGCATTGCGCGCAGCACCGCTAACCGATGACATCAAACCAGTCCGCCCAGGTATGCCAGCAGGCCGTTACAAGCCACTGACCGACTCTGAAGTTCTGAAGATTCATGAGGCTGCAATCAACGTTCTGGAAAACATCGGTATTGCCGACGCCATTCCATCAACTCTTGAATACCTGTTGCCAAAGGGTTGCAAGCTCGATGCAAACGGCCGTTTGCTCTTCCCACGTTCACTGATCGAGCACACACTCGAGATTGCCGGTCGTAACTTCCCGCTGTATGCGCAAGACCCGCAATACGACATGGAGCCGTGGGGCACCAATACGTATTTCGGCACAGCTGGTGCTGCTGTGTACGTTGCCGATTATGAGACGGGCGAATATCGCGAGTCTGTATCGCAAGATGCGTACGACATCGCTCGCATTGTCGACAAGATGGAGCACTTGCATTTCTACCAACGCGCAGTTGTGCCACGCGATATTCCAGAAGCTGCGGCAATGGATATCAATACCTGTTACCTCAGCGTGAGCGGAACCACCAAGCACGTCGGTACTTCATGGGTGCATCCAGATCACCTTGAAGCATCGCTCAAGATGTTGCACGAAATTGCAGGTGGTGAAGACAAGTGGCGTGCACGTCCATTCGTGAGTCAGTCCAACTGTTTCGTTGTTCCACCACTGAAGTTTGCAAGCGATGCATGTAAGTGCCTCGAAGTTGCGGTGCACGGCGGCATGCCAGTGTTGCTGTTGTCGGCTGGTCAGGCTGGCGCAACTGCACCTGCAGCAATTGCTGGTGCTTTGGTGCAGCAAGTTGCTGAGTGCCTCGCAGGTCTTGCTTATGTCAACGCAATCAAGCCAGGTGCTCCAGCAATTTTCGGATTGTGGTGCTTCGTTTCAGACTTGCGCTCAGGTGCAATGTCGGGTGGCAGTCCAGAGCAAGTGTTGCTCTCGGCAGCAAGTGCTCAGATGGCTCACTTCTACAACCTCACGGGTGGAACCTCGTCGGGAATTTCCGATGCGAAGTTCCCAGACGCGCAATCGGGTTCAGAAAAGGGCATTAACCACGCACTCGTTGGTAACGCCGGCATGAACCTCATTTACGAGGCAGCAGGTATGCACGGAAGTTTGTTGGGCTACTCGTACGAGGGAATCATTCTCGATAACGACACCATTGGTTCGGTGCAACGCACCATCAAGGGAATCGAAGTTACCGACGAGTCGTTGTCCATTGAAACCATGCGCGCACAGTGCATTGGTGGACCGGGCCACTACTTGGGTGCTGAGCAGACGCTGCGCATTATGCAGAGCGAATACTTGTATCCAGCAATTGGCGATCGTCTCAGTTCAAAAGAGTGGAAAGAAGTGGGCAAGCCAGAGATTAATGATGTTGCCCACAAGAAGGTCCGCGAAATCTTGGACAACCATTACCCAAGCCACATTTCTGAAGACATGGATGCAAACATTCGTTCTTACCTCGACATTCGCCTTCCACGCGAAAAGATGGTCAATCCAAACTTGATTATCGCCTAGTAAGGCGGTTTCGCTGAGGTTCGTCTCGGCATAGTCAAATAGGATGCGTGCATGGCAAATGCATGGTTCGAAACAGTCGCCGAAGCTCAGCGCCGCGCGCAAAAGCGCTTGCCGAAGTCGGTGTATGGCGCACTAGTTGCAGGCTCTGAAAAGGGCCTGTCTTCGCGCGACAACTTGGACTCATTTGACCAACTTGGCTTTGCGCCGCACATTGCTGGTCTTTCGGGACAGCGCGACATGGCAGTGAGTGTGATGGGTCAGCAACTTGCAATGCCGGTCATCATTTCGCCAACTGGTGTTCAAGCAGTGCACCCTGAAGGCGAAGTTGCTATTGCGCGTGCTGCTCAAAACCGTGGCATTCCAATGGGGCTCAGTTCATTTGCCAGCAAGTCAGTTGAAGAAGTTGCAGCAGTGAATACGCAGACGCTGTTTCAGATGTATTGGTGTGGCGACAAAGACACATTGGTGCAACGCATGGAGCGCGCGCGTGCTGCAGGTGCAACTGGGCTTATTGTCACGCTTGACTGGTCGTTTTCGAATGGTCGCGACTGGGGTAGCCCATGGATTCCAGAGAAGGTCAACTTGAAGGCAATGCTCAAGCTTGCTCCTGAAGTGTTGGTGAAGCCCGAGTGGTTGTGGTCGTTTGCAAAAACCGGTCGCATTCCCGACCTCTCTGCACCGAACATGCAAAAGCCTGGCGAAGATGCTCCAACATTTTTTGGCGCCTATTACGAATGGATGCAAACAACGCTTCCAACGTGGGAAGACGTTGCATGGTTGCGCCAACAGTGGGGTGGGCCGTTCATGGTGAAGGGTGTAAGTCGTATTGACGATGCAAAGCGCGTTGTTGATTTAGGTGCAACTGCACTGTCGGTTTCAAACCACGGCGGAAACAACCTGGATGGAACCCCAGCCCCAATTCGCGCGCTTCCTGCAATTGCTGACGCAGTTGGATCACAGATTGAGGTACTACTTGACGGTGGAATTCGTCGCGGAAGTGATGTGGTGAAGGCGATGGCTCTTGGTGCTCGGGCGGTCATGATCGGTCGCGCGTACTTATGGGGACTCGCAGCAAATGGTCAAGCCGGAGTAGAAAATGTGCTCGACGTGATTCGTGGCGGTATTGATTCTGCGTTACTAGGACTTGGCAAGTCGCACGTCAGTGAACTCACTCGCGACGATGTTGTTGCGCCACCAGATTTCTTTCGCAAACTAGGCGCGTAAGCGCAGAATTCGAGTTGCTCATGGCGCGTCGGACACGAAGTTTCGAACCGAATGCGTCAAAGTCAGTAACTCTTCCTAGTGGGCAAATTGCACACGAATTGCACGTTGAGCAGTCTCGTCGTTTGGCCCGAACGTTTAGTGAAGTTCGCCCAGGCGTGTGGTGTTTTGTCGGTAATGGATTATCTAACCAATCATTTATTGATGCTCCAGAGGGAATCATTGCAATCGACACAGGCGAATCTATTGAAGAAATGAGCGAGGCAATTGCCGAGCTACGAAACGTATCGAAGCGGCCGATTGTGGCGGTGATGTACACGCACTTTCATTACGTTGATGGAACCAAGGCAGTAGTTGCAGAGAACGGCGGTAAATCGGTGCCTATTTGGGGTCACGAAAAAATCGCCGAAAACCGTCGTCGTACAGCCAGTGAAATTGCTCCTGCCTACGGACGTGGTTTGGTTGAGCAGTTTGCCATGCAGCTTCCAGAAGATGGTGAAGACGGACGCGTGAATGTTGGCCTTGGTCACTTTTACCGCAACCCTAAGCATGCGCCGTTTACACCAGGGTTCATTGAGCCAACCCATACGTTTGGAGCAGCAGCTTCAATCAATGTTGCAGGCCTTGACATTGAAGTTACTCACGCACCATCGGATGCTGATGATTCGGTGACGTACTGGATTCCATCGCTTGGTGTCGCCGTGAACAACTTGGTGTGGCCAGTGTTGTTTAACATCTTCGCAATTCGTGGCGAGGAATACCGAGACCCACGCGGGTTGTTGCGTGGAATTGATCACCTGCTTTCACTGAACGCGCAGCATTTAGTGGGTGCACATGGGCCACACATTTCTGGAGCGCAAGAAATCGCTACCCGAGTAACGAAGTATCGCGATTCCATTCAGTTCATGTGGGATCAAACGGTGCGCGCTACGAACGCTGGCATGACGAGCACGGAAATTGCCGAAGCAGTAGACCTGCCGGAAACCTTTGACGGCGACTATCTGACCTCAGAGTTATACGGAGTGGTTGAACACCACGTTCGCCAAATTCGAACTGGCTTGTTCGGATTCTTTGATGGCGATGAAGCCAACTTGTTTCCAACGCCTCCGCGTGAACGCGCTGCAAAACTGATTGCCGGGTTTGGCGGTAGAGAAGTTGTGCGTAAACAGGTTGCAGATGCACTTGCACAGGATGACGTGCGATGGGCTCTTGAACTTGGATCGTGGTTGGTACGCAGCGAAGGCGCAGAGGATGAAGATCGCACTTTGTTGGCTCGTGCACTTCGCATGGTCGCACAGCGCACGAGTGCAGCAAATATTCGTAACTGGTGCATCACCCGTGCGCGCGTGCTGGATGGAACTGCAAACGTTGCACGCCTAAAAAATGTGCATTTACGTAAGCCCACGTTGCTGAGCGCTGGTTATGAAAAGTCAGTCCACATTCTGCGTGTGCTGCTTGTTCCTGAACGCGTAGGCGAAACCAAAATTCGCTTGAAGTTTGCACTCGATGGAAACGTCACTGGCTTGCATATTCGCAATTATGTGGCGGTTCCATATTCGGGTGACAATGCCGATGCAACAATCACGTGCTCGCTCGACACATGGACAAACGTGCTCTCGGGCGCAACTACGTTGAGCGCAGCGCTTGCCGATGGCTCAGTAACTATTGCTGGAAACGCAGATGCAGCAATTAACGCGCTTCGCGCTTTCGATGTCAAGGGTCTTGTTGCCTAATGGCCAAAAAACTGCCGTTAGCAACTCCGAAGTTTGCAGGTAAGGCAGAACGCTTAATCACGCAGTCCACTCCGAGCAAGCTCGGTCGCAATAGTGCACCCGTTGGCGCGCCAAACATTGTGCTTATTCTGCTCGACGATGTTGGGTTTGGTTCTTTTGGAACATTTGGTGGCCCAGTGCCAACACCAACCCTTGATCGCATTGCCAACATTGGTCTTCGCTACAACCAATTCCACACCACTGCATTGTGTTCACCAACACGGGCAGCAATGCTGACGGGTCGAAATCACCACGCTGTGCACATGGGCGGCATTACTGAAATTGCGAACTCGTTTCCTGGTTACGACAGCGCGATACCGCCTGAAGCAGCAACCATGGCCCAGGTATTGCGTATGTCGGGTTATGCAACGTCGGTGTTTGGCAAATGGCACCTTGCGCCTTCGTGGGAACAAAGCCCTGCAGGCCCATTTGATCGCTGGCCAACGGGCTTAGGTTTCGACAAGTTCTACGGAATCATTGGCGCGGAGTCTTCGCAGTGGGAGCCGCCGGTATACGACCAGACCACGCCAATTTCTCCTCACGTTGGCAACCCGGGTTATCACCTCACCGAAGACTTGGCAGATCAAACGATTGCGTGGATTGAACGGCAGCAAGTGTCGCGTCCGAATCAACCATTCTTTACATATTTCTCCACTCCTGCATTGCATGCACCGCATCACGTTGCGCGCGAATGGATAGACAAGTTCAAGGGTCAATTTGATGGTGGCTGGGATGTACTGCGTGAAGAAATTTACGAGCGCCAACTGAAACTCGGAGTCATTCCCCCTAACACCGCATTGACGAAACGACCTGAGCAAGTTCCTGCATGGAGCGATTACCCAGAGCGTTACCGACCCGTTGCTTCGCGACTGATGGAAACATTTGCGGGGTTTCTTGCACATACCGATGCTCAAGTAGGGCGAGTTGTTGACGCGCTTGAACGCCTGAACATTATGGACAACACGCTTGTGGTGTACATAACGGGCGATAACGGTGCTTCTGCTGAAGGAACAATTCACGGAGCATGGAGTGCGCCGTCGTTTCAAAACGGAGTGCCTGAAGACCCTGAGTGGTTGCTTGAACATATTGACGACTTCGGTACTGCAAAGTGCGAAAACCATTTCAATGTGGGTTGGGCATGGGCGCTTGACTCGCCATTCCAGTGGATGAAACAAGTTGCTTCACACTTTGGTGGAACGCGTAATGCAATGGCGCTCAGTTGGCCGAAGAAAATTCGCGATGCTGGCGGTCTGCGTCAACAGTTCCACCATGTGATTGACCTTGTGCCAACGATTTATGAATTGGTTGGGATTGAAGCCCCGACATACGTGAACGGTATTGAGCAAATGCCAATTCATGGAACGTCAATGGCTTATTCGTTCGATAACGCGGGCGCCCCGAGTACCCACACCACTCAATACTTTGAAATTCTGGGTAATCGCGCCATTTATCACGAGGGATGGATGGCCTCATGTTTCCATGGACGCTTGCCATGGATACGACTGCAAGGTCTTGATTTCGATGGTCCGCAAGAAGTGTGGGAGCTGTACAACATCAGCGAAGACTTCTCACAAGCTGTGAATCTTGCAGACAAGTTCCCTGAAAAACTTGCCGAATTGCAAGAGCTGTTTCATCAGAATGCAATTCAGTACGACATCTATCCATTGCGCGATGCAGGCTCGCCTCGTAACGGTGAGTTTGCAGTGCCGCATTCACTCGATGGAATTAGCAAAGTGACGTACACGCGAGCGCATGTGCGCATGCCCGAAAGTTCAGTGTTAAATGTGAAGAACTGCTCGTGGAAAATGACGGCCGACATTGTGGTTCCTGAAGGCGGCGTGCAGGGAGTGATTGCCTGCCAGGGCGGAAACATGGCCGGTTGGTCGCTGTACATAGATGAATCGGGAAAACCGACGTATCACTACAACTGGCTTGGCCATGTGCATTCAGTTGTGGGAGACAGCCAAGCGTTGAAAGCTGGATATCACGAAATCATCGTTGACTTTGCTTATGACGGTGGTTTTGGCGCTGGTGGAGTCGCAACGCTGTACGTCGATGACCGCGAAGCGGGGAGTGTGCGCATTGAAAAGACTGTTCCACTCGTGTATTCGATGAGTGGTGAAACGTTCGACATCGGTGTGGATACCGGGTCGCCTGTGGGGGATTACCCGCACTTATTCACATGCACTGCAGACATTGTTGGTGTGACGATTGAACGTCTTAATGAACCAAGCGCAGCAACAAAACAGAAAATGCGTGAAGGTGAATTTAAAGCGAGCATCAGCACGCAATAATCGTCGTTCGATGATTATTGCGTGCGCTTGTGAATGCAGGTGCCATTCGTCATAGAGGCCTCTTCAACTCGCCCTCATGATTAATTGATTACTAGGTTAATTACATGAGAAAAATCATTACATCCCTGTTCCTATCCGGTTTGGTGTTGTCAGTTGCACCAATTACTTCAGCATCTGCAAAGCAGATTCCACCAAAGGCTTATTCAACTTGCGCGGCACTTCGTAAGGTCTATCCAAATGGTGTTGCGTTGGACTGGTATGCAAAAGGGTCAACAAAGGCTGTAGTTGATGCAGAGGTCTACAACCTCAACTACCGAAAACTGGACAAAAAAGCCACCGGTTTGATGTGTGTGCCAAAAGCTAAGTAGTTACTGAACGATGCGTTCGTAAGTGACGCTTCCTCTAAAAGTTGAGAATCCCACTGCTGTGTACAAACCGTATGCACCAGTGGGATTTTCTGTATCTACGTCGAGAGCTGCATGAGTTAAGCCGTCTCGTCGGTAGGCAGCAAGTGCGTGTGTGATGAGCGATTTGGCTACAGCCTTTCCGCGATGTTCAGCAAGAGTGGCCAATTTGTCAATCCAGCCGATGCGCTTTCCCAATATTTCATCGTCGGATTCGTAACGGTGTGAGAGAAGGAGGCCGATAATTCCTCCGCTCTGGTCAAGTGCAAAGAATGACTGATCAAGATTTGCTGTAGAGCCATGAACGAGCTGTTCCCAGCCCTCTTCGTTTGTAGGAGTGGAGCCCCAGTGATCCATAAATGCCAGGTTTTTCACAGTTCGTGCTTCTTCGTCTCGAGATGAATCCCAAGGAATAACCGAATAGCCAGGAGAGACAAAAACATCAGGTGAATTGTTGAGGTCAATGATGAGGTCTTCATTCCAGCGCACTGCATTCATATTGAAACTGTGGAAAAGTTCGCCTGCAGTTGTGTTTGTTGTGCACATATCTGATCGCAAATACTTTGGAATTGTTCGATTTGTCGAGCGCAGCAATGATTCACCGTGCTCAGTTGCCCACTGCATGACTGCAGTTCCTACACCATTTCCTCGAAACTCGGGTTTGGTGGTTCCAAATATGTAGCAGCGTTCTTCTTTCGTTTCCGAAGGCAAATAGACGGTGTATCCGACACCAATAATTTGAGATGCATGCTCTGCAACAAGGACGTCGTGCTCAAGGGAGCAGTACGTGCCATCAAACTCTTCAGCGAGTTCTTCTGCTGTTTGCACAATTACATGACCATCAAAAGTGAATCCTTCAGAGAGTAAATGTGCAATTGCTTCAAGATCTGATTGGGTGGCGTTGCGGAGTTGAAAATCTATTGCAGTCATTATTGAGAAGAGGTTATTCCTTGGGACTCTGCTTCTGCAGCGATAGTGAGCCAATGCTCTTCGGCTGCATCGACAGATTGTTGGGCGAGTGCCAGTTCTGCACTGACTCGCGTAAGTTCAACGTGGTCGCTGCCAACCGCAGACATTTCGCGCTCGAGTTTCTGTAGTTTTTCGGTTGCTTGTGCGAGCGTTTTCTCAGTTTGTCCTAACAAACGACGCAATGTGCTTGGGCTTTTTGCAGGCTTCACCTTTGTTGGTTGCGCTGAATCAATTGCAGGTGCAGACTTCAATTTTGGTGCGGTTTGGTTGGTGGTTTGCTTGCCGCGCTGTTGCAGCCAGCCAGCAATGCCACCAACTACTTGGCGCGTTCCGCCTTCGCCGTCAAGTGCCAATACGTCAATCACCGTGCGATCCAGGAACACGCGGTCGTGGCTGACCACCACCACAATTCCTGGCCAGTCATCGAGGTATTCCTCGAGTGCGCGCAATGTGTCAAGGTCAAGGTCGTTTGTAGGTTCGTCCAGCATCAACACGTTTGGTTGTTCAATGAGTGTGAGCAGCAGTTGCAAACGACGGCGCTCACCACCAGAAAGCGTCGATAGTGGTGCGAACTGTGAATCGCCATCGAACCAAAAACGCTTCATCAAATTGATGTCTTCTACCGATGGGTTTCCTTTGTCGCCCATAACGGCTTCGCGCACGGTTTGCGACAAATTGAGTTCGCGACCAAGTTGGTCGTAGTAGCCAATCTTTACGGTGCTGCCAACTTCAACATGGCCACCAGTTGGCTTGAGGCGACCTGCGATGAGATCAAGCAGTGTGCTCTTTCCTGCGCCGTTCGGTCCAACAATGCCCAAGCGATCGCCAGGTTCAAGTGTGTAGTCAAAAGCATGGAGCACTTCGTGTTCGGCAGATTTATCAGTAGCCGGCCATGAAAATGCGATGCCGTGTAGTTCGATGCCTTTTGAGCCGAGTCGCTGACTACCGAGCGACAAACCAAGTTCGCCTTGACGTGCCGGACCTTCTGCCTTGCGCGACACCAATTCCTTTGCCGCATCCATGCGTGCTTTCGGTTTGGTGGTGCGTGCTGGTGCGCCACGGCGTAACCAAGCAAGTTCGGTACGTGCCAAGTTTTTGCGCACTTGTTCGGCTGTTGCTGCACGCTCTTCGCGCTCAATGCGTCCTGCAAGATATGCGGCATATCCAGAACCCGCAGTTTTGCTGGTTGGAACATGCATGTATGCAGAACCGCGATCAATTTCCAAAACTTTGTTGGTAACTCGGTCGAGCACGTGTCGGTCGTGCGTAACTAGCAACAGCCCGCCGCGATATTGCGCCAACCATTCTTCTAAATAGGAGATGGCATCGAGGTCGAGGTGGTTGGTTGGCTCATCCAAAATGAGCGCGTCCCATTCATTTACTAACAACTGAGCAAGTGCAACACGTTTTTGCTGCCCGCCAGAGAGTTCATCTGTTTGCGCATCGAGCAATCCAGACATACCTAATTTGTCGAGCATGGCTTCACCACGCCAGTCTTCGCCAACTGCATCTCGCACGGTTCCAGCGGGCAATACGGGTTGTTGCGCAAGAATTCCAATTCGTGCACCGCGTCCGCGATGCACCACACCATTGTCGGGCGAGTATTCACCGCTCAAAATACGTAACAGTGTGCTTTTGCCACAACCATTCAGGCCCACAATGCCAACGCGATCGCCTTCGGAAAGCGTGAGGGAGATATCGGTAAATAACGGACGGTTTGGTCGGGATGCCGAAAGTTTTTGGGCATCAATCACGATCACGACATGAAATCCTAGGGCTGTTTACTCGTATATAGACGGTGGCTACCATTGAGCCATGTCTACAACGCAACTTCGTGAGTCACTGAAGCAACGAGCATGTGAATCAATCGACAAATTGAAAAATGACCTTGTCGGAATCAGTCACGACATTCATGCTCACCCAGAAGAGAACTTTGAAGAACACTTTGCCCATAAGCGTCTTACCGATGCCATTGGCGACAACAAGTTGGATGTGACGCGCAAGGCCTACGACATAGATACAGCATTCGATGTAGCAGTTGGTACAAATGGCACCACGGTTGCGGTGTTGTGTGAGTACGACGCGCTGCCGGGAATTGGCCACGCGTGTGGACACAACATCATCGCTGCAGCTGGGCTAGGTGCAGGACTTGCACTTGCTGGTTTGGCTGAAGAAGCAGGCGGACGTTTGCGTCTGATGGGTACGCCAGCTGAAGAAGGTGGCGGTGGAAAAATTGAAATGGCGCGCAAAGGTGCTTTTGCCACAGTTGATGCAGCCATGATGATTCACCCTGCCGACCGCGAACTTGCGCGGATGAATGCCATTGCCATTCAACACTGCTTGGTGAAGTACACAGGTGAAGCAGCGCACGCAGCCGTGTCTCCACACTTGGGTAGGAATGCACTCGACGCAGCGGTGCTTGGCTACATGAACATCGCAGCGCTTCGTCAGCACATCATGCCGACCGAGCGTATTCACGGAATCTTTTTGAAGGGTGGCGAGAAGCCAAACATTGTTCCGCGTGAAGCAGAAATGGATTGGTACGTTCGGTCAAACACCATTGAGACCTTGCAACCGTTAAAGGAACGTGTTTCAGGTTGTTTACATGGTGGCGCACATGCTGCTGGTTGCCACGTTGAATTGGAATGGCAACCAAATCCATTCGCCGACATTGTCGACAACATTCCATTGCTTGCTGCGTATGTTGAGAACTCGGCAAAGTTTGGTCGCATGTTGACAACTGAATACATGGCGGGTACTGGTGGCGGTTCAACCGATATGGGCAACATCAGTTACCTCACGCCGTCCATTCACCCGATGATCGCTGTTGCGCCAGAGGGCGTATCGTTGCACACGCCAGAGTTTGCCGACTTTGCAACAAACGAAGATGCAACGCGCGCAATTTTGGACGGTGCAAAGATTATGGCCATGACCGCTATTGACCTGTGGACAAACGATGCTCTTGTTGCTGAAATGCGTGAAGCATTCGGCGATGGCTTTGTGCCTGAAGGTGTGCTCTAGTCACGAGTGAGTGGTTTAGCTAAGCGCAATCCGGCAAGTTTGTCGGGTTCGCTTAAACCAGCCATCGCAATATCGAAGTCGGGGAGTGCGTACACCTCGCCGTCATCGGTGATCATGATGTAGCGATCAAATTGTGCAAGGAAAGTTCGGTCGTGACTTACTGCGACCACGGTACCCTCGAAACCATCAAGGGCTTTTTCTAAAGCTTCCGAAGACTCAATGTCTAAGTTGTCGGTTGGTTCGTCCAGCAACAACACATTGTGGCCTTCAATTTCAAGGCGCAAAATTTCGAGACGAGCCTTTTGTCCACCTGAAAGCGTTTCGAATTTCTGGCGGGCGTTGTTTCGCAAGCCGTAACGAGCCAGTGTTTTCATGGCTTTTTCTTCTTCGGAAATGCGGTCGAGCACAATGTCGACACACTCGCGACCAAGGAAGTCTGGGCGATTATTTACTTGAGTAAACACGCCAACAGAGGTACGCGGACCAAAGGTGACTTGTCCTTCGGTTGGCTGATTTTCGCCACTGAGAACCTTGAGTAGGTGGGTTTTTCCTGTGCCGTTTGGACCAATAAGTCCAACACGTTCACCGTGGTGAATCTCTTCGCTAAATGGCAAGAACAGATTGTCAATCGTTACCTTTTCAAGTTTTGCAACGCGACGTGCGGCGTCCGCACCGCGAAGGCGTACATAAATTTGTTGGTCAGCAACAGGTGGTGGCGGTGGACCAGCGGCAACAAACTTTTCCCAACGGGTTTCGGCGCCATTGGCCTTGGTTGCATTCTTGAAGTTTTGCGCAGCGCGCTGTTTCATAATTTTCATGTGATGAAACAAACGGCGTTCTTCTTCGTTCCAACGCTTCAAGTCATCGCCGAGTAGTTCTTGGCGTTTTGCGCGTGCCTCGGGGAATGTTTTGTAGGAACCACCATGTACCCAACAACCCGAACCTTCAATGACCACTACTTTGGTTGAGCATTGTTCGAGCAAGGTGCGGTCGTGGCTCACCATCAAGATGGTGGACTTGCATGACTTGATCTGCTCCTCCAACCATTTACGAGTTGGAATGTCGAGGTAGTTGTCTGGTTCGTCAAGCAACAACACATCGGCGCCGCTGGTGAGCAGGAGGTCGAGTACCAATCGCTTGCGCTCGCCTCCAGAAAGTTCGGAAACCAATCGGGTTGAGAAGTCTTCGACTGGCGTTTTCACACTGCGTTGCGCTGAAGCTTGCCATTTTGCCTCAAGGTCGTATCCGCCAAGATCGCCCCAATCGGCGAGTGCGTTGGCATAACCCATTCCGTCGTCGTCGCCACTGCCTAGCGCTTTCTCTGCAGCAACCAATGCACGTCCTGCATTGCGCAAATTCTTTGGAGCAACTTCAATCAACATTTCGCGCAGCGTGTCGTTCGGTCGCGACATGCCCACATCTTGGGTCATGTTCAGCATGGTTCCACCAATGGCGAACTCGCCACCATCGGCTTCAATCTCTTGAGTCAGAATTCGCAAGATGGTGCTTTTGCCAACACCGTTTGCGCCAACAATCGCTGCATGTTCGCCTGGCGAAACTTTGAAGCTCACATCGAAAAACAATTGGTCAGCACCCGGTGGGCCGTATTCAAGTTCGCTCACCACGATGCTGCTCATCCGAAAGAGTCTGTCTGATAAATAGCTCAGTTACGCTGTGAAATGTGAAGAATAAGCGCGCATTTGGTCTTTTGCAGGTGACCAACGCCGTGTCTGGAATATCGAATGGCGTGGTCATGATCACGGTGCCGTGGATTGTGCTTGAGCTCACAGGTTCGGCAGCAAAAGCGGGGCTTTTGGCGGCATTGTCCAGCCTTCCGGGCATTGTGGTTTCACCCGTCGTTGGCGGGCTCATTGATCGGTTTGGCCGTCGTGCTATCTCCATGTTTTCCGACTTCATGTCGATGGTTTCCGTATTGATGTTCTTGGTGGTCAACGCAGTTGGCGACCTCACGTATACATGGATATTGGTGATTGCGGTTCTTGGAGCGTGTTTTGACCCCGCCGGCTATACCGCGCGCAAAGCACTGATTCCTAATGCAGCAACTGCCTCAGGAATTGAAATTGATTCAGCTAACGGCCGACACGAAGGAATTTTTGCGATCGGTTGGATGGTTGGTCCTGCAATTGGCTCTGCCTGTATTCAGTGGAGTGGGCCAATGCTTGCATTTGCAGTTACTGCCGCCATGTTTGCCGTTGCCACGATTGCGGTGTCATTGATGGATGTAGATGACGAACATGGAAAAACTGTTGCGCATCACGAAGACGGTCATGAGTCGTTCTTTTCGTCATTACGAGAGGGCTTTCATGCGCTCACCCGAGACAAACCACTGTTTGCACTCGCAATTGGCTTCATGTTCCTGTCTGGCCTGTACATGCCAATCGATACGGTGATCTTTCCAACGTATTTTGAGTCCATAGATAATGCCACTGGACTCGGTGCATTGTTTGCGGCGCTCGCTGCGGGAATGGTGATTGGATCATTTGCATATGGTCGACTCGCTGCAAAGTTTTCGACTAGTGCATTGTTGCGTTTGGTCATGATCGTGTCCACAGTTTCGCTGTTCCCACTGGTGATATTGCCTCCAACATGGTTATTTGTTGTGCTTGGTTTCTTCGCTGGCTTATCGTGGGGGCCGTTCAACCCGTTGTGGAATTCAATCGTGCAGAAACGGGTTGCTCCAGAGTTACAGGGTCGCGTGTATGGGTTGCAGATGTCGCTCTTGTATGCCGCTCCACCACTTGGCCAGTTGATTGTTGGTGCTTGCGTTGATGCGTATGGCTTGCAGCCAACGTTTGTTGTGGTGATGGCGATTTTTGGGGTGGTGGGGTTCACCTTCGCTGCAACTCCAATATTGCGCAAGCTTTAGAGTGGCTGCATGCCGTTTCACCCACAAGCACAAGCCGTTGCCGACTTTTATGCAGCGGTGCGTACCGCACCATTTGAATCTCTTGGAGTTGATGAAGCACGAGCAACCTATGCAGCGAGTAATGCCGTCAGCACAGAAGTAGTTCATGAAATTCGTGATGTGCAAGCGGGAACCATTCCGTGTCGTTTGTACCGGCCATCGGCACAGACAGACCTCGGTCTACTGGTGTATTTCCATGGTGGAGGTTGGACTATTGGTGACCTGAATTCACACGATGGCGTGTGTCGTTCACTTGCTAATAAGTCTGGCCATGCAGTGCTTTCAGTGGATTATCGATTGGCTCCTGAACACAAATTTCCTGCCGCCTATGACGATTGCGTGACCGCAGTGAAATGGGCACATGACAACGCGTCGGTACTGGGTATCGACAACACGCGCATGGCAGTTGGTGGCGATTCTGCAGGTGGAAACTTGGCTGCTGCGGTGGCGCTTGCCGAAGTGGTTCCCTTGAGGTTTCAAATGTTGATCTATCCGTCGGTGGACATGAGCATGAAGTCGCCATCAATTAATGAAAACGCAGATGCACCAGTGTTAACGAAGGCAGTCATGCTGTGGTTTGGCGACAACTACATGGGCGAAAATGGAGACCGCACAGCGGTGAGCGCTTCACCAATACTTGCCACAGATGATGCACTGAAGCGAACGCCACCGGCAATTGTGATTACTGCTCAATACGATCCGCTCCGCGATGAAGGCGAGGCTTACGGAAAGCGACTAGTTGAGAACGGTGTTTCGGCAACGATCACTCGTTACAACGGAGCATTCCATGGATTCTTCAACATGCATGCCATTTTGGACGATGCGCAGTCGGCGCATGCCCAAGCATCAACTCTGTTAAAGAAGTACTTGGACTAACGAGTTATTCGTTGCCCTGCACGCGCTCAAGTTGAGTGTTGTCGGCAGCAAGAAGGCCAAGTGCATCGCCCGGTGTAATTGCAGTGCAGAATTCACCGTGCAAGTTGGCAACCGTCATATCGTGCACGAGTTCTGGGTCGTAGTCGGCGCCATCCCAACCAATTCGGTTTGAAGTGGAGCAGCAGTCTGGAACGAGGTAAGTGTCAAAGCCAAGGTTTCCTGCCATGCGCGTAGTGGTCTCAACGCACATGTTGGTGAAGAATCCGACAATAACTAGGCGTTGAATGCCTTTGCGTCGCAGTTCAATTTCTAAATCTGTGCCAACGAATCCGCTATTCACGTCTTTTTCAACCACGATGTCTCCTGGTTGAATTTCGAAACCTGGTTTCTGATCGCCGGTTGGAAGTGAAAACTTCAATGGTGAATTTGCCTCGCGCGAATCATGGCGCGTGTAGGCAACGGGAAGTCCTTTTTCACGAAAACCCGCAAGCAAACGAAGCATGTGTGATTCCGCGTCTGGATTATTGCGACGACCAGTTGGTCCGCCCCAGTGTTGAAGAACGTCAACACCCTTTTGTACGTCAATGAGTAATAGGGCAGTTTCTTTTCCAAATTGGCGGATCATGTTCCAAATGCTACTTGCGGCGTGAGTCGCGGGCTGCAGGCATCCAGTTTTCACCGGCAGTTGCGTCAATGCGTGCAAGAAACTTGTGACCCACAGGCTCAATAAGCGCGCAATATTTTTCGGTTAGTTCGGTACCCAGTGATCGCCATGCTTTTTCGCACAGTTCATTGGTCTTGTCTTCGATGTACTCGCGGTAGGCGAGACCTGCTTCATTAATGCGACCATCAGTTACGAATCCACGTTCATCAAGTGCATCCCATGCTTGGGCGAGCTGTGCATCATCGGCACCGCGACTGCGCGGAATCCAGTCGCCGGGATAACCCAAGTACGCATCGTGCAGTAGCCCTGCCTGCACACCGCTGATGTCCTCGCTAGCGAGAATCGCAAAGTGTGTGTCGCCACGCCACTCGCGAATGCAATTGACGGCTAGCCATGCGCTGAGTGCAGGATTGTCGGTGTTGCGCGGCCAATTTTTGTGTGCGGCATACACCGTGTGTCCAGCAATGGGAAGCGAGTCGGCAGCTGCCCACAATTGAGGAGCCAGTGCGCCAAGTTCATTCACAATTTCGGGCGCGTACTCCTGTAACCCTGCAACAACAGCCTCGTTGCGAACGCGGTATGCGTCCTCAAACGTGGTGTGTTGACGCGCGACATCGAGACACAGGCTGACGAACTCTTCACGAATGGAATAAAACGCTGCAGTTACCACATCGTTTCCTGCATGTGCCAGTGGGGCGGAGCGCGTCGTGATGTAGAAGCCAAGACCGTTGGGAACACCTAGTTCGGTAAACAGTCGAATACCCGTTGGGTCCCAATAAATCCAGCCGACAAGTCGGTGCGAGGCAAGCGATGCTCTAGCGGAAAGCGTTCGCCAATCGGTCATGAATAAACCGTAGCAAGAGTGCAACAATATGAGCGAACCATGGGTAATACGTATGAGCACTCCCAGTCTGTTTAGCGACAAGCGCGAGTTACTGCCATTTGACGGAAGCGCCTTACTGATTCCGCACTTCATCTCTTCTGTTGAATCCGCAAAACTTTTCACACAACTCAATGAAGAAACTCCATGGGAAATGCCAGAGATGGTGATGTTTGGGAAGAAATACCCTCAAGCCGGATTTTCTACGTGGTTCACCGATACCAACGTGAGTTATGTGTATTCAGGAATCACTCGCACGCCACATGCAATGACTCCTGTGCTGCAGGCGGTGATGGACCATTGCACAGTGGCTTCTGGGGCGGAATACAACTCGGTACTTGTCAACTTGTATCGCGATGGTAATGACAGCGTCAGTTGGCATTCAGACAACGAGGACATCAATGGCAGTGAGCCGACCATTGCCTCGGTGAGTCTTGGAGCTACTCGCAGGTTTGACCTACGGCATAAAGAGTCTGGAGAAACCGTACGCGTTGACCTGGAAGACGGATCGCTGCTCGTGATGTCGGGGTTATCTCAGCATTGCTGGGTGCATCAGATTGCCAAGACAAAGTCCAAAGTTGGACCACGCATTAACTTGACGTATCGACGAGTCGTTACTTCGCAGCAGTCTTAACTCGTTGTGCAGCGTGAATGTGATCAACGGTAAGTCCACAGCAGCCGCCAATCAATTGCACTCCCATATCTAGCCATTCTGAATAGAACCCCTCGAGTTTTTCTGCTGGAATCACTTCGGTGAAGTTCCAATTTGGCATTTCGAAGTAGCCACTGTCTGGGTACACACCAATCGGTCCTGAAAATTTCTTGCGCACCATTGAGATGGTGTCACTCACTGCTTGAGGCTGAGTGTGCATCACACTGACTACATCGACACCCTTTTCGGGAATGAGGTCAAGAACAGCTTCAAGTGGTGATTCTTGTGCAAGGTTGAAACTGATGATCTTGCCAGCGTCGTTGCGGCGTGCAGAAACACCAAACCACACAGGTAGCCCGGTTGCAAGTGCTGCTTGCAGTGCCATTTGAGCGCGATTTTCTTCGTACATCATTTCAAGCATGATGTGGTCAACCCCACCAGCTTTCAGTAGTTGTGCCAATTGATGAAATGACTCTGCAATTTGAGCGGGAGGAGGAGTTCGCACAAGGTCGACAGTGTCGGTACCTGGGTTCAGGGGAACCATATGCGAGAGCGAACCACCGACGACGATGTTGCGTCCCTCTGGGGCCAAATCGCGTGCGCGTAACGCGGCATCAACTGCAGTTTTTACAATCTCCTCAATCTTGTCGCCATAACCCGCTGGGTTCAACATCATCGAGTTCGCTGCATAAGTATTTGCCGTGATCACATCGCTGCCAGCATGGATGTAGTCAAGATGAATTTGAGTGAGCAACTCTGCATTGCCCAAAGTTGCAGGACCACACCATGCTTCTGGACTCATTGGGACGCCACGGCGCTCGAGCTCAGTGCCCGTTCCTCCATCAAGGACAACTATCTCGCCAGCAGAAAGCCGTTGTTTAAGAATTTGGTATGACATGTTTATGCCCTTCGAGTAGTAGATGCGATGAGTCCGAGTGCGATAAAGACTGACCCAGCGACATAGCGTTGCACAAATGGCAGCGATTTGCCACGCAGCAGCGTTGAGCGAAGCGCACTGGCCACAAGTGCGTAGAGCCCATCTGTGCAAAGTCCGATTGCCACAAACATTGATCCAAGAATCAGTGATTGGAGGGCAGCAGAACCTGACTTTTCATCGATGAACTGTGGCAGAAACGAAAGAAAGAAGAGTGCGACCTTTGGATTGAATGTATTGACAATGATGCCTTGAGTAAAACTCTTTCTCCGTGACAGAGATTTCTGCTCTTGACTAAATGAGACAGGTTTTCGAGAGAGTGTCCGAATCCCGATGTAGATCAGGTATCCGGCACCTATCCACTTCACCACACTGAATGCTGTTGCTGACGCGGCGATTACTGCAGATAATCCCACCGTTGCGGCAATTACATGCATGAAGTTGCCAATTTCGAGGCCGGCTACCGCAGCTAGCGCCGTGCTTCTTCCATCAGCGATGCTGCGGTTAATGACGTACAGCACGGCTGGTCCAGGGATAACCAAAAGTGCCAGCGAAGCGATTGCAAAGGCAATCATGGAGTCAAAACTGGGCACTGCGTAAGGCTAATCGCAGGACATCAGTCGGTCTCCAACACGGCGCACCATTGGCGTGTTCATTAGTCTGTGGGTATGAAAGTTTCTGTAGATATGAGTTCATGCCACGGTCATCAAATGTGCGCCATCGCGGCTCCAGAAGTGTTTGGTAGCGACGAGTTGGGCAACGCAAAAGTATTGATCACGGGCGATATCCCTACAGAGCTTGAGGGGAAAGCACGTCGCGCCGAGGCAAATTGCCCGGAGCGAGCAATCATTATTAGCGAGTAGTGAACCTGGGGGGTTCGTTATGACCGATACACGCAAACCAGTTGAAAGTTTGCTCACTGACTACGACATCTTTGAGCCGAGCTTTGTTGCCAATCCGTATCCGGGATACAGCGAGATTCGTGAATCGGAATGCCCAATTGCGCACACTGATCGGTACCAGGGTTCGTGGTTGCCTACACGTTATGAAGACGTTGTTGCACTAGCCCAAGAGTACGAAGTGTTCACTTCACGTGGCATTTTGGTCATGCCTCCGCCACCTGGTCAAGCAGAAGGTGCTTACGGCGGTGTTGCTGCGCCACCGATTACTTCAGATCCGCCAGATCACCATTGGCATCGTCGTCTAATTCTTCCCGTGTTTGCACCACAAGCAGTGGCGAAGTACGAACAGAGCACGCGCGACTTGTGCAATGCGTTAATTGATGAGTTCATTGACAAGGGCACTGCCGATGCCGCAGCTGACTACGCGCAGCACATTCCAGTTCGTGTTATTTCAAACATGCTTGGCGTTCCACTTGACATGGAAGAAAAGTTTACGAGCTGGGTGCGTGGCGTGCTTGAAAACATGACCGATATGGAATTGCGTAAGCGCAGTCGCTTAGCAATTATCGAATACTTCCTCGCACAGGTTGAAGATCGCAAAAAGAACCCGCGCGAAAACGACCTGATTTCAGAGTTGATGAATACTGAAGTTGAAGGCAAGAAAGTTCCAATTGAGTATGTGCTTGGTGTGTGCAACCTGATGTTGGTTGCAGGAATTGACACCACGTGGTCGGCAATTGGTTCAGTGATGTGGCACATGGCCCAACATCCAGAGCATCGTAAGCAGTTGCGTGAAAACGACGACTTGTGGCCAACAGCCATTGAAGAACTGTTGCGCGTGTATGCGCCTGTAACGATGGCTCGCATTGTTGATCGCGACATTGAATTCCAGGGCTGTCCAATGAAAGCAGGCGACAGAGTGCTGATGGCATTCCCCGCCGCTAACCGCGACCCGCGACAGTTCGAAAACCCAGACGAAGTGATTCTGGATCGCGAACACAATCGCCACGTGGCCTTTGGTTCGGGCATTCACCGTTGCGCAGGCAGCAACTTGGCTCGTTTGGAAGTGCGCATTGCACTTCAAACGTGGCTCGAGCGAATTCCCGAGTTTGAACTTGTAGACCCAACAACTGTTACATGGGCCGGCGGTCAAGTGCACGGCCCACGCAGTTGCATGGTGAAGTTTTAACTTTCAAACAACGCTTTTGTTTGCTGCCTCTTCGGAGTGCACCACATGGTGACCTTCAACGTCAATCTTTGGAAGAATTCGATTAATCCAAGCTGGTAGCCACCAGTTGCGATCGCCGAGGAGTTCCATGGTTGCTGGTACCAGCACCATACGCACCAAAGTGGCATCAATAAACACTGCTAGTGCAAGACCAAGTCCAAAGAGTTTGAGCTGTCGATCGTGTCCAAGAACGAACGCAGCAAACACGCACACCATGATGAGCGCTGCTGCAGTAATTACACGTGCCGTTGCAGTGAGTCCATCAGCTACTGCTGATGCATTGTCACTCGTGCGGTCGTATTCTTCCTTCACGCGCGACAGCAAAAACACCTCGTAGTCCATTGACAATCCGAACACGATGGCAAACAGCATCATCGGAGCCCAGCTTTCAATTGGACCTGCTTTGCCAACTCCGATGAGGTTCATTCCCCATCCCCATTGGAAGATGGCAACAATGACGCCATATGCAGCGCCGATGGACAGCAAGTTCATGATCACTGCCTTCAGCGGAACAAGCAAACTTCTAAACACTGCCATGAGCAGTAAGAACGACAGTGACAGCACGCCAATGAACAGATATGGCATCCGGCTGCCAATTGATTCGGCGAAGTCGACTCCTGCTGCAGTGAAGCCACCGACTTTTGCATCAACTCCAGTTTGTGGAATGACCGTTGACCTCAACTCATGAATCAATTCTTCGGTCTTGATGTCTTGCGGTGAAGTTGTTGGGTAGGCCATGACGAGCGACAGGCTTCCGTCTTGTGAGGCCGGCATGCCTTGTGCGTATGCAATGCCGTCAGTGTTATTGAGCGTGTCGACAAAACCTTGCAGTGCTTCAGGCGATTTCGCTGTTTCGCCTTGGACAGTAATGAAAAGAGGTCCGTTAAACCCAGGGCCGAAACCTTGAGCCAACATGTCGTACGCGCGGCGCACGGTTGTGGACTCAGGAGCGTTTCCGTTGTCGCCAAAACCTAAGCGCAGTGAGATGAGTGGTGACGAAAGGATGAGTAACACTGCTGATGCGCTGAGTGCTGCAGTCCATGGGCGACGCTGAATAAAGCGACTCCAGCGATACCAGAACGTGAGTTCCTTAGCTTTTTGTGCACGATGCGGAAGATGGCGGCGCATTGGCTTGATGAAAAAACTCACAGCAGTAGTGATGACAGCGGCGCCAACACCGATGAGTAAGAACACCAACGTTTCGGTGATCACTGCAATGAGTGCGCCAACGATGAACAGGCCAAGTGAGGCAATTGCCGACCAGGTGGTGACGCCAATTTTGTGTTTGACCATGGCGAGCAGCGATGGAAGCAGTGTCACCGATGCAAGCATCATGACGAGAACACCAATTACTGCGCCAACTGCAAGTCCGCGAGCGAACGCAAGACCCATTACAAACAAACCGAGAAGCGAGATGATGACGGTGATTCCCGCAAAGATCACTGCTCGACCCGATGTGTTCACTGCATCAACAACTGCCTCTTCAACCGAGAGACCTTCAGCAAGTCCTTCGCGAAAGCGCGTGACAATAAACAGTGCATAGTCAATGCCCACACCAAGCCCGATCATGGCGACAAGCGACGTGGTGAAGTCGGGCATTGGCACAACGTGGCTGAGGATGATGGCAAGTGATGAGCCAACTCCAAGTCCAAAGAGCGCAGTACCGATAGGCAAGCCCATTGCAAGCACGGAACCAAAAGCAAGAACCAGAATGATCATTGCTGCAAGCAAGCCGTATGCCTCAGAAGCCGGCAATTCAAATGCAGCAAATATGTTGCCGCCGTATTCAATGGTCAGCCCATCGATGGAAACTTCGCGACCAATCTCTTGGATGTCTTCGGAAAGTGTGAGCAGTTCGGTCTGTGAGCGCAACGAAACATCGAGCGACGCAAAACCCGTTGTGCCCGCTTGATTGATCTGTCCTTGAGATGTTTCGCTAAACGGCGAAGTAATAGTTACACCTTCCAGCGCATCCACCTTGTCAAAAAATGGTGCAAGCGCGGCAATGACATCATCAGAATTCACGCCATTTGGTGATGAGAATACGATCTCGCCAGAGAAACCTGCTTTGTTCGGACTATTTGACTCGAGCAGTTTCTGAACATCATTTGCTTCGCTTTGTGGCAACTCAAATTGGGTGCTGAAGTTGCTTCCCAATCTTCCTGAAAGCAATCCAACGATGACAAGGACCGGAATCCAAATTCCGAACACCATGATTCGGCGATGGCGAACGCTAAAACGAGCAATTGCAACAAGCATGAGGGGGGTCTTTCTTGTGTGGGCTGAACTGATCAGCTACGCCATATTACTCCAGGAGGCCATTCGCCGATGCCGCCTGCTTCAACAAGAAAACCTGAAAGTTCGCGACTGAGGTTTGATGTTCTCCAAACCAACATGTCTTGGGTCATCTTCAAAATGGCATCTGTGTCAGTAAGTGGAGTTCTCCATGTAGCGTCCGCGTCTGTGTCAAAGGCAAGCCAAGTCCCATCGCCAAACTGAACATAGGCTTTGTCTCCATAAAAACGAGTTACTAAATTAAATTCCTCTAGGCGACGATCCCATGGCCAATTGCGCGATGAGTGGCGAATGAGAACGAATCTCCAGTCGTATTCCCACGTTGCAGCATTTCGCCAAGTCTTTGGTTCGTTTCCCTCAAGAAATGGTGTGAGTGGAAAACCATCGCATTGAAGAGGAACTGGTTGGCCTAAAGCCTCTGCGATAGTGGGAAAGATGTCAATGTTTTCAGTGAATTTTGTGACGGTCGTTCCATGCGTTTCCGGATGATTTGGGTCACGCACAATTCCTACGATGTGATAACTCTGAGGGAAAAAGCCCAGCTTTTCTTTTAGGCCGTGATCTCCTAACTGCTCGCCATGATCGGCGGTGATGATAATGACGGTGTTGTCCCACATTCCACTCTCTTCAAGAGTGTCCCAGACCCTTCCAAGTTGTTCGTCAACGTCGCTGATCATGCCGTAATACTGCGCCTTCATTTCGCGTTTTTCTGCGTCCTCTTGCGGCGCTTTCGCCTCTGGAACCTGCAGACACAGATCATGAAATGGGTGTCGGTCTGTGGATGGTTCAATAGGGAGTTCAATCGTTGACGGGTCGTACTCTGTCGACCATTTTCCAGCAGCTGCGTATGGTGGATGAGGGCGAAGGAAGCTTGCGTGTGCGAACCATCCATCACGTTGATTTTTTATCCAATCACATAAATGATTGGTCAAAAACGCAGACATCCCGAGTTCCGAGGGAAGAGTTGATTCAATTGCAATGTCGTCTAATTCATTTATCGAGACATCAACTCCATTTTCGCGAAGAAATTCATTCCACTTTGTAAACGGTGTGCCCATGGGAAGCAAGCATTCAAATCCGCGGAGCACTGCTTCATATGAAAACAGACGAGGATCATCGGGGCCAGTTGTATCGCGTGGGTCGACTGCCTGATCCGTGTACCCAAATAATTTTGGTGAATAGCCAGCTCGCTGAGCGAGTAATGCGACATTGTCAAAACGACTGTTATGAGGAGTTCCGTTTGCAACAATGCGATGATTCATTTGATACATACCTGTGTACAAACTTGCTCGGCCGGGGCTGCATGGGGCACTTTGGCTGAAGTGATTGGCGAGGCGAACACCGTGTTTTGCCAGGCGGTCTAAATTCGGAGTTTTTACCACCGGGTGACCAGCGCTCGAAAGGGAGTCACCTCGAAATTGATCCAAAGTAATGAGTAGAACATTAAGGGTCATGAACAGGGAGCATAGTGTGATGGTGATGAACGCCGATTTGCCAACAAATGAATTGGTGGAAACTCATAACGGCGTAAAACTTCGCGTTCTTACCTGGGTGCCTGTGCAGTCAAACTCGCAGATCCCTGTTTTGCTGGTTCATGGCCTTGCGTCAAATGCTCTTCTTTGGGAAGGTGCCGCACATGAGCTCGTCGACATGGGTCATGTTGTGAAGGCAGTCGATTTACGTGGGCACGGGATGAGCGAAAAGCCCGATGACGGCTACGACATGCAGTCCGTTACGAAGGATGTGGCTGGTTTGTTGCGCACTCTTGCGACAAACGGATTCGAACGGCCCGTAGTTGCTGGTCAGTCGTGGGGCGGCAACGTGGTTGTCGAACTTGCTCACAAATATCCCGAACTTGTGCGCGGGGTGGTTGCTGTAGACGGCGGATTCTTGGAACTGCAAGAACATTTTCCACAGTGGGAAGAATGTTCCGTCAAACTTCGACCTCCAAATTTGTTGGGCACTCCGGTATCGCGCATGCGCGGATACATGGAAGGTGCACACCCTGATTGGCCAAAGACGGGAATAGACGGATCAATGGCCAACTTCGAACAATTGCCCGATGGAACCATCCGTCCATGGCTCACGTTGGACCGTCACCTGATGGTGCTGCGTGGCTTGTGGGAACACAAACCGACCCATATATATAAGGACATCACCGTGCCGGTCATGTTTGTTCCCGCAGAGGGCCCAGGTGGTGTGTTTTCAGAAACCAAACGTCAGGCAGTAGAGCGGGCTTTGCACAGTGTGCCCAAAGTGCGGGTTGAATGGTTTAGTCCTGCAGATCACGACTTGCATGCACAACACCCCGTGCGCTTTGCACAAGTTGTACACGCCGCAACAATAGATGGGTTCTTTACATGACACTTCCGCGCATGTTGGTGATTATGGGTTCGGGTGAAACTGCACCGACCATGGTGCCAACTCATCGTTTAATTTCTCGCATGTTGCCAAACCCTGCGCGCGCAACACTGCTTGACACGCCATACGGGTTTCAAGAAAATGCACCAGAGTTAGCTTCGAAAGCGGTGGAATATTTCAACACCAGCATCAATATGAAGCTGGACGTTGCGGGGCTCACTCAGTTGATAGATGCCGATGCATTGGCTGTCGAACGTGGTCTGCAACTCGTTGCTGATGCACACTATGTATTTGCAGGCCCGGGTTCGCCAACGTATGCGCTGCGGCAATGGCATGGAAGTCCACTTGCTGGATTACTGGTGAAGAAATTGCGGGATGGTGGAGTGGTGACATTCGCGTCTGCTGCCGCACTGACACTCGGTCGATTCACCCTTCCTGTGTATGAGATTTACAAGGCGGGTGCAAATCCGTATTGGTTAGAAGGCCTGAATATTCTTGGTGAAATTGGCGTTAATGCTGTGGTCATTCCGCATTACAACAATGCTGAAGGCGGTCATCACGACACTCGTTTTTGTTACATGGGCGAGCGTCGTCTTTCGGTTATGGAGACAGAGTTGCCCGACGATGTATACGTCTTGGGAGTAGACGAACACACCGGCCTCATGCTTGACCTTGATGCAAATACGGCAACGGTGGTGGGCAAAGGTGTGATTAGTGTGCGTTTGCGCGGTGCAACAACCGAAATCGCAAGCGGAGAAGTGTTCTCTATCGATCGTTTGCGCAACCCATGGTCGGATGCATCGATATCTGTAGATGCTGTAGCTGAACCAGTTGCAGCAGCAGTCGTTGAAACGGCAGATAGTAATCTGCGACAAGCAACTGACCGATTAAACGTCGCTTTTCAGGTTGCAATTGATAATGCCGATGCAGACGCTGCAGCACGAGCGGCATTAGAACTTGATGACGCAATTGCTGGCTGGTCTATTGACACTCTGCAGAGTTCAGACGCCGACTACGCACGCAGTGTGCTGCGCAGCATGGTGACGCGTCTTGCAGGTGCGGCAACAGGTGGTTTGCGTGACCCTCGTGAAGTCGTTGGGCCATTCGTGCAGATTCTGCTCGACCTTCGCACACAGGTGCGTGCTGATAAGCGATTCGATTTGTCCGACATGATTCGCGATCGTTTCGCCGAAATCAACGTTGAGGTACGAGACACTCCACAGGGTGTTGAATGGGGCTTCCGCCAAGAAGATTAGATAGTGGTCGTGGTGAGGTCGTCGCCCAGCACGATTTCACCATCGAAATACTTTGCAGCAAACGCACGCCATTCATCTTCTTGGCCTGGCTGCATTGACGGAACGTAGTGCGTGAGGATCAGTTTCTTGATGCCAGCCTTAGTTGCTGTTTGTGCAGCCTGCTCAACGGTTGAGTGGTAGTCCAAAATGTCAAGGAAGCGCTTGTTGGGAACGAGCTTGACCAAGTCTTCGCGGATAACAGTTTGCACGTAGGCATCGGCGCCTGCGCAGATTTCGTCCAGCGTGTCACAAGGAATGCCATCGCCACCAAGCACAACTGACTTGCCGTCGTGTTCCAAACGGAACGCAACAGTTGGCTCAACTGGTTGGTGGTGCGTGCGCGCAACCTTTACCTGCACATCGCCAATGGCAAACGTTGCACCTGGTTGCACTTCAGTAACCACAACTTTTGGCTTATAAGTAAGCGTGTCGGTGTGATGCGCAAGACGGTATGAAATGTCTGGTGCAAGCATCATCAGAATTCCATCAACAACAGTTTGGGTTCCCGGAGGGCCGTACACCACGAGTGGTGTTTCTTGACCCGTCATTACCCAATGTGAAGTGATGACGTCATTCAAATCGGTGATGTGATCACTGTGTAGATGGGTGATGAGCACCGCGTTTAACAGCACGGGCAATGTGCCAGCTCCTGCGAGTCGCATAACCACTGCGCGTCCAGCGTCGACCAAGATGGTTTGTCCACCTGCACGAACCAATGTTGCTGGCCCACCTCGACGTGGGTCGGGTAGCGGACTTCCGGTGCCGAGCAGTGTGATTTCCATTTTGGTTTCCTTTACAGCGGCGTTGATGCGATGAATGAATTGATCAGTGCGGCGACTTCTTCACCCTTATCTTCTTGAACGAAATGTCCACCGCCTTCGATGGTGACGTGAGGTTGACCTTGTGCTCCAGGAATCAAAGTCATGAATGGTTTTGCTCCACCTTTGGTGACTGGGTCTTTGTCGCTAAAGCAACACAACACCGGACGCTCAAACTTCTTCAGGATTTCCCATGCAGCAACATTGTCGTTGTACGCAGGGTCGGTAACCGAAGTTGGAACGAACGAAGGGAAAATTCGAGCGCCGGCCTTGTATGTGTCGTCGGGGAATGGCGCATCGTATGCCGCGATAGTTGCTTCGCTTAAGTCTGTTGCGCTTCCACCGTTCACGATGGTGCCAATTGGGAACACTTTTGAATTCTGCGAGAAGTCACGCCATGCAATAAATGCATCAGTTGGTGGATGTTCACCAGTTGGAAGACCGGTGTTGCTGACCACAATGCGTGAAAAACGCTCAGGTTCTGCTGCGACGAGGCGCAGTCCAATAAGCCCACCCCAGTCTTGGCCGAAAAAGGTGACCTTGCGAATAGACAAGTGATCAAAGAGCAGCTCAGCCATCCATTGCACATGACGCGAATACGAATAGTCAGTCATTTCAGTTGGCTTGTCAGATTTTCCAAAACCGACGAGGTCTGGAGCAATTACGCGGTGACCTGCTGCAACCAGGATAGGAATCATTTTGCGATACAGGAATGACCATGATGGTTCGCCATGCATGAGGAGCACGATGCTGCCATCGCGCGGGCCCTCGTCTATGTAATGAACACGGAGCTTTCCACCATCAAGGTCGTTGATCTCAACATAATTTGGAGCGAAGGGATAATCGGCAAGATTGTCAAACCGATTGTCAGGTGTGCGTAGTGCTTTCATTGAAGTGCCTTTCGAATCGACTCGGTAAGTATTGACTTAATGGTCAGAACTGACATTTTTTGGTCCGAGCGCATCATGTCGTAGTACTCAAACGTGGTGAGCGAATCGATGATGGCTACTGCAACTTGCTGTTGTTGTTTGTCGAACTTTGAGAGCTCTTCCGCAAAGTGCTTCGTAATCTGTGAGCGGAGAAGTTTGCGACCAAAGACGAGTTGATTTTTGATGATTGGATTTTTGAAGGCAAACGACCGTGCCGCTGGAGCAATCTTTTCGTTCATGGTGTAAATACGAACACGCTGATTGACAAAGTTCTCTATCTTCGTATCAAGTGAACCGACACCCGCATCGTCAATGAGGGCATATTTAATTTCCTTTGAAAATGCCAGGTCACACACTGACCGGTACAAATCATTTACATCATCGAAATATCGAAATACAGATCGCTCAGAAAGTCCTGCCTTGCTCGCAATAAGTGCTGCACTGATTTCAGTTTCTCCATTTTCAATGAGGTCGAGCAGTGCATCGACGATGTCTTGTCGATTGCGTTCGCGACGCAGGCTTCGACCGTCAACTGCGGACGCCGGAATGCTGGTCATTGGATTAAGCAGTAATTCCGTCAACTGATGCGGAAAGTGTCATTGCGTAACTCTCACCAGAGGAAAGTCCATTGATTGAGGCAACAAGTGCATCTGCCTCTTGTTCGGTTGCAACGTGAACAAATTGCACAGTGTCGAAGTTGCGACCGTCACCGATGATGGTGCCTTCGGCGCGCATACCAACTGCGTTTGGTAAGGAGCTCAGAACCTGTTCACGGTCTGCTGCTTGACGTACCACCATGACAATGTTGCGGAGGCCAAAATCTTCTGGTCGACTGCGAGTGTCAAGAGCCTCGTCTACGGGCCTGCAACACACGATGGTGGTGCGCTTCATACCAGCAGCCTTGTGCTCATGCTTTTCTGCGAAGTCTTTGCGCTGTTGCATGTCAATAAATGATTTGCGTGTTGCGTAACGAACGATGGCGATACGGTCCCAGTCTTCGTCACCAATGTGATTCTTGGTTACGTCCGCAACGAACACAATGTCTGCGCCAATTTTGTTCAAGATCGATGCAGGGTTGTACCTGTCGTCAGCTTCCCGACCACTGACTTGTGGCGCATCGGCGCTGCTGTATTGGGCGACGTCGTGATACTTCATGAGGTTGACCATGAAGATCGGTCCGTCTTGTTCTGGGGGAGTTGTCCCGAGTTTCGCGGCGTAATCAAAGTCGATTCGGCCATATTTGTGCTTGAGATTTGGTGTTTCTTCTGCAGACATCGTTTCCCCCTTGACGTGTTTTGACAGACTCTATGACAAAACATAGAGTCTGTGCAAGGGGGCAGATGCAATGAGCCAATATGAGCCGAGTTTCACGGGCAAGATCGCCAGCACCTATCAAGATTCAACGCCATCGTGGCCTGAATTACCAAAGGCCTTAGGTGGTCCAAATGTCATCACCATTGTGTTTGATGACATGGGCTTTGCTCACCCCAGTTGTTTCGGCAGTGAAATTCCAACTCCAAACATCGATTCACTTGCTGCAACTGGGCTGAGGTACACGGGTTTTCACACCACAGCGTTGTGCTCACCATCGCGCGCATCATTGTTAACGGGACGTAATCACCATTCAGTTGGCATGCGCGGAGTCTCCAACTGGAACACCGGATTTCCAAATATGCGCGGAGGAATTTCTCCGCGAGCAGGAACGATCGCCGAAGTGTTGCGCACACAGGGTTATGCAACTTTTTGTGCAGGCAAGTGGCACTTGGCTCCGATGGAAGAATGCACCGCGGCAGGCCCTCATCACAACTGGCCGCTACAAAAGGGATTTGATCGCTTCTACGGATTTCTTAATGGCGAAACTGATCAGTTCTATCCAGAACTAACGCAAGACAACCAACATATCCTTCCGCCGCGTACACCGGAGGAGGGTTATCACCTCACCGAAGACTTGATTGATCAATCGACAACGTGGATTCGTGACTTGGTATCGGTTCGACCGGACAGACCGTTCTATTTGTATTTGGCATTTGGTGCACAGCATGCACCGCACCACGCCCCAGATTCCTACCTAGCGAAATGGCGTGGCAAGTTTGACGAAGGTTGGGACGTACATCGCGACCGAGTATTTGCACGACAAAAAGAAATGGGAATCATTCCGCCAGACACCACACTTGCCATGCGCAATCCTGGCGTGCGTCCATGGGTTGAATTAACGAAGAACGAGCAGTTGTTTGCATGCAGATTGCAAGAAGCATTTGCTGCGATGCTCGATCACACCGACGCGCAAATTGGCAGACTGCTTGCGTTCTTGGAAGAGCGCGGAATGACCGACAACACCATGATTGTGCTGTTGTCAGATAACGGCGCAAGCCGCGAAGGCGGCCCACAAGGTGTAATGGATGAGTGGAGCTTCTTCAACAATGAATGGGAAAATGTTGACGAAATTGTTGCCAACAGGCTTGACTACATCGGCACGAAGAAGGCGCACTCCAACTATCCGTGGGGATGGTCGCAAGTTGGCAACACACCAAGTCGTTGGTACAAGTCGCAGACATATGGCGGTGGAATCCGCGACTCATTAATCATCAAGTGGCCAAAGGAAATCGCCGATCCTGGTGCAGTGCGCACTCAGTTCTGTCATATTTCCGATATCGCATCCACTGTGTACGAATCGCTCGGTGTTGAGCAACCGAAAGCATTGAACGGTCATGAGCAAATGGCAATGCACGGTGAAAGCCTGCGATACACATTTGGTGGCCCAGTTCAGGGAACAAAACGTGGTCCTCAGTACTTCGAGATGATGGGGCATCGTGCCATCTGGTCGGAGGGATATAAGGCGGTCACATTCCACGACCAAAACGTGCCATACGAAAACGACACTTGGGGTTTGTACAACCTGAACGATGACTTCTCGGAAATGCATGACCTGTCATCGAAAGAGCCAGAGCGTTTGAAGAAAATGATTGCGCTGTGGTGGGAGGAAGCAGAAAAGTACGGAGTGCTGCCACTGGACGACAGAGGTATTGAAATTTTTGGCAGCAAGTCTCGTCCTGGTTCGCCGCACTACGGCAATACCTATACGTATTACCCACCGATCGCCCACATTCCATCAGACGCTTGCCCAATGTTGAGCGGGCGTGCTTGGACGTTTACTGCAGATGTCGAAGTAGGAAGTGCGCCGCTTGAAGGTGTCATTTATGCGCGTGGCGGCCACAACATTGGACATTCCATGTTCATTCGCAACGGTGAATTGCATTTCTATTACAACGCGCTTGGCAAACATCAACGCGCGAGCGCTCCAGTTTCTCTCTCAGCTGGCAAGCACACACTTGCAGCGCGATTTGATCGCGAAGGTGAAACTGGGACCATCACGTTGATGGTTGATGGAAAAGATGTTGGCAGTGTGCACATTCCAAAGATCATGCGCATTTTGGGAAGCATGGGAATGGACTTGGGGTGCGACCGGTTGTCGCCAGTATGTCCTGACTATGTGGCACCATTTCCATTTACGGGAACGATCGAAAAAGCGACATTTGAAATTCGTAGTCGTCCAACAAAAATTGACGAGCAGGCCGAAATGCGTGCGGAAGCAGCAAGGGAATAGTCATGTCGAACGAACTCATCATTGATTCATTGCAACGACGAATGAAAGCGTTGCATTCGCTGTACGACCAAGCACTCAGCACCATGACGATTGAGCATGTGAATCATTTCGAGCGTGAAGGCGTGTTGCCGATTGCGTTCAGTCTGTTTCACATCACCAACATGATTGACTCATCGTTCATGCTGATCACTGGTCAAATGCCAGTGTGGAATGACGAATGGAATGCGCGAGTGATGCCAGCCATTGCAGACCACGGTAAGCACAAAACCGTTGATGAAATGATTGGCCAGCGCATTGGCAACTACGAAGCGTTTCAGGAGTATTTACAAATTGTGTTTAACCGTGTGCACGAATGGTTGGCTCAACTGCAACCAGAGGAACTTACTCGCGTGGTAATTCAGCGCCCATTTCCTCCACAAGTTGCCAGCACCTACAGTGCGCGCGTTGCTGGCGAAGTGGGCATCACCGTGCTTGACGCCGTGGAATGTTGGATATACCAACATGGCCTTCGCCACATGGGAGAAATTGAATTTGCTCGCGGGCTCGTTGGCCTCGGGGGAATGACTTCCTAATTCGTGTTTAGCGACGTGGTCCGCGAATAAGCGCACCAGGCAATTCGCCAGTAAACGCATCGTTATCGACGGTTTGTACACCGCTGACGAACGTTTTCACATAGCCGTTTGCATGCTGCACCAGTCGTCGGCCATTGGCAGGCAAGTCATATGCCATCTTCGGCATGTCGAAGCCAAGGTTGTCGAAGTCAACAATATTGATGTCTGCCTTCATGCCTGGCTTAAGTAAACCGCGGTCCAGTAGGCCATGCAGTTCTGCAGTGTGGCGAGTTTGGCGATACACGATGTGTTCAAGCGAAAGCTTTGGTCCGCGCGTACGGTCGCGCACCCAGTGCGTGAGCATGAATGTGGGCATACCGCCATCACAAATTGCGCCGCAATGTGCTCCGGCATCGCTGAGCCCGTTGCGCGTTTGCGGGTGCTGCATCATTTCGTACGTCATGGACAGGTCGCCGTACATGTAGTTGAAGAACGGCGAATAGATCATTCCTTTGCCGCCGTTTGACAGCAGGTGGTCAACAATGAGTTTCATAGCGGGAACACCTGTTGCCTTTGACTGTTCGCCAATTGCCTGCGATGGGTGCGGTTCGTAATCGATGTTTCCACTGGTAACTGGGTACATGCGCTTTAGCGCTTTGGTAACCAAACCTGCATAGAAACCGTCTTGAGGAACTTCATCAATGAAACGTTGGCGACGCACTGGGTCATTCAATGCAGCAATTCGTTCTGCAAACGGAAGGTGCATCACTTCGTGATACGCGGGGTGGGCGAGCAGTGGGTGAACGCTGCCTTCGAGGCACATTAAAATGCCAATTGAACGACCTGCGGTTTGCGCAACAATTTTCTCGCCGGTTTCATGCGACTTCGTGAGTAGCGCCAAAGTTTTGCGCCATACTTCGCTTCCGTCGTCGAGCTGGTTCACGTTCACGCTGACGGTTGCGCCACTGCGACGAGCGAGCTCTTGCATCCATGGCCATTCTTCAATTGGTACACGCGTATGCTCTGGAGAAAATTGGAAGATGCCATGACCAACGCGCTTCATTGCATCGGCAATGCCGTACAACTCATCCGGTGTTGCGTTTGTTCCGGGAACGAGTTCGCCGCTCTTGCTGCGATGTAAAGGTGTTCGCGAAGTCGAGAAACCAAGTGCGCCAGCACGTAGCGCTTCTTCGGTGAGTTTGCTCATGAGTGCAATGTCATCTGCGGTTGCAACTTCATTGTTTGCTCCACGATCACCCATGACGAACGCACGCAACGCACCGTGTGCAATCTGGGTTCCGAAGTCAATGACGTGAGGCTTGCGTTCAAGCGCATCGAGGTATTCGGGGAACGATTCCCAGTCCCATGTAATTCCTTCGACCATTGCTGAACCTGGAATATCTTCAACACCCTCCATCAGTTCGATCAGCCATTGATGGCGTTCAGGAACTGCAGGTGCAAATCCAACCCCGCAGTTACCCATGACGGCGGTGGTTACTCCGTGCCAACTGCTTGGTGTCATCCACGGGTCCCACGTGGCCTGTGCGTCGTAATGCGTATGCACATCAACCCAGCCGGGGGTGACCAGTAGTCCATCAGCCTTGACGTGTTGGTGAGCGTGTGCAGTTGAGATCTCGCCGGGTGCAGCGACATCGGTGATCACACCATCAACAAATGCAACATCGGCAAGGCGAGATGGTTGACCCGATCCATCGACAACAGTTCCGCCGGTGATGACGGTGGTTTTCCCCGAATTCATACGAGAAATCTATCTCGTATATACGGGGTGAAATTTATATACAGCGGTTAGTGATGGTGCCAACGCCTTCAAGCGTGGTTTCCACTACGTCGCCAGGCTTCAGGTACATCTGTGGCTTGCGACCATGGCCCACGCCGAATGGCGAACCCGTATATATAACGTCGCCTGGAAAAAGCTCAACAATGGTGGACATGTAGGAAACGATGTGTGCAATGCCAAAGATCATGTCGCTGGTTTGAGTGTCTTGACGTTGTTCACCATTTACGGTGCAACCAAGTTGCAAGTCATCGCGCTTGTCGTTGTTTGACATGTCGGTGACCCATGGTCCGATTGGCGAGTAACCAACGCGACTCTTGCCCAAACTGAATTGTGGAGGAGTGCCCATGTATTGCAAACCGCGGTCAGATACGTCTTGTCCGGCACACAAACCCGCAACGTGGTCCCATGCAATGGCCTCATCAATATGTCGACCACCCTTACCAACAATGATGACGAGTTCAGATTCGTAGTCAACGGTGTCGCTCAAAATTTCAATGTTTCCTGTTGGGGAGTTCAGCGAACTTTGGAATTTCGCAAACACCAATGGAAGCGGTGGCAACGGGCTGCCCATTTCGGCTGCGTGTTGGCGATAGTTCAGGCCAACCGCAAACATCTGGCGTGGTTGCGGCACAGGGCAAGAAAGATCTGCAATGGCAACTGGTGTTCCCGTGTTTGCATCGAGTGTTGCTGCGAGTTTTTTTAACGAATCCCAATGTGCAAAGCACAGCATTGGGTCTGCTGACAAAGAATTGTTGCTGGCAGTAGCGATGTCAATTGCGCGTGGCGAAGCGATATCACCAACAATGAACTGCGCGCGACCTTTGAGATTGGCAAGGCGAAGAGTCATGGCAGTTACCTATGCGCGACCGCGGGCGATTCGACGCTGAGCTTCTGCTTGCGCACGTGCGGCCTTGTCTTTTTCTTTACGTTCTGCACGTGCACGCTTCTTCTCTTCTTGAGCGGCTGCATCTTTAGTTGGTGCTTCTGCAGCAACAACTGGTGCATTGCCTGATGATGGAATAGCGAAACGTTCGTCGGTGTTTACTAACTTGCGGAAACCGCCAAGTGAAACTGAAAACTGCACCGCCATGAGACGACATGCATCAAGGCTGAACTCGTCAATGAGCGCTGGCAAGACGTTGTTTAAGTCTTCCAAGCTTGGGTCTTCTGATTTGTCGCCAAGTACTTCAATGGCTTTTTCGGTTGCGGCTTCACCGAACAACACGCCGGTATCGAGGTAGGCCTTACGAGCTTTCATTGCCTCGCGAACTTTTGGTGCAACGGTTGCTGCATCGTCAAATGTTCCTGCTGGAAGGGCGAGCACTTTGGCAAGAGCATCGCGCAGTTTTTCATCTACTGCAGCTGCCAATTTGGCAATTGACTCGTCGGTAATGGTGGTGAACACTGCCGCGTAACGACGTTCAAGCAAAATGGTGTCGCGAGAATTGCTGACTGGCATGTTGGGTCCTTTTCAAAGTCTGTATTGCCGCTTAGAGCGACCCTTCAGTGTGTCAGGCAAGTACCCCCGTTCCTACTCAATAACCCCAATATTCGTATGCTGAATAGGCGATGAAAGGTGCAACTCCAGCCATAGTGATGCTTGAGCGAAGCGGCGTTGAGTTTGCCATACATGCCTTTGATCATGAGCTTGTCGATGCTGAGGAACTTGGGTATGGGAAGGCAGCGGCACATGCGCTTGGCGTAGATGAATCGCGTGTGTTTAAGACTCTGCTCGCTCAATCAGAAAAATCGGCAGTGGTTGCCATCGTGCCGGTGAGTTCTCAATTGTCATTGAAGTCGCTCGCGCTTGTTCTTGGCGTGAAGCGCTGTGAAATGGTGCTTGCAACTGATGCACAACGAATTACTGGTTACGTTGTTGGCGGCATTAGCCCGTTTGGACAGAAGAAAAAACTTTTCACTGTTGTGGATGCATCGGCGACTGAGCATCAGACGATTTTTGTCAGCGGAGGTCGTCGCGGTCTTGACTTAGAAGTTGCGCCATCTGACTTGATTCGAGTTCTTGATGCGAAATCTGGAGCGATTGCAACCACCGACGTTTAGTTGGTGACCAACGCTTGAATTTCGCGAACAGCAATTTGATGGCTTGCGGCAAATGTGTAGTCACCAATGGTTCCTCGAGCACCAAAATTTGTGGTGAATGAGACGTGCCACTGCACCGAGAGTTTTGCGGGAAATACTCCGGATGGATGCATGGATGAAGAATGCGTGTAGGTGTACATGCATTTGCTGCTCATGCGATCTCCAAACACTTCTATCCATGGAAGTCCTGGTCCATTGCATGTAACGGGTCCTGATCCGAGAGCTCCATCGCCTGGATCGAAAATGAGTTTCTTCGGAGTTGCAGTTGTGGTGACCGAGATGTATCCAGCGGGCGTTGGCACACCTGCAGTTGCGCTAATTGGAACCCACATCAATGGGTTCACCCAAAACCATGTTCCTAATTTCACAACACCGCGCTGTGCTGGTGGTGCAAAGTTTCCCCATGGCGCGGGAATGTTGTCGTACACCACCGACGCTGCTTGTTGTGCAAGTTGCGTGGTGGACACTTGTGGAATCCAATGGAAGGTGGTTGCAGGAGTGCGGTCGAGGCAGGTGTATTCAAAGAGGCGGTAGCTCATGCCTCCAGAAACTTTTTGCACCATGGTTTGATTGCCCGTGTGCGAATCGTGGGGAATCGCTAATGACCATTCGCAGTCTTCAGTTGCACCAGAACTTCCTGGAGTTGCTCCAAATTGAATGCCCGCCATGATTTGGTTGCCATTAATTCCAGCGCTGCTAGTAGAACTGCCACCAATGGAGTCACCGGCATGTGCGGCAGTGGGCAACGCACTCATATATATGACAAGGCTTGCGGTCGTCAGTTTGCGAATCCACATATGTCTGCTCCGATCTTTCGTTGTGTGGCAGTGGAAGAAACCCACTTCCATGTGCCGTTGTCGAGTTGCACGTTCCACACCATGAATGCCGAAATGACCGAATCGTCAAACACGATGTCGTCGGTAGCGCCGTCGATCTGACCAGAATCGAACAGCACTACCGAGTCAAAGATGCATGTGTGCACGGTTGCGCGAATGGTGTCAATTATTTCCACCGATTCAATGCGGACGCGCAACTTTCCTGTATCTCTGCGCGTGTACAAGTTTCCAACAATGCGCTCATTCATGATCGTCGTGAGCGAACTGAAGAGCGGACTGCCTTTCATGGTCATTTCGTTTATGGGGCATTGTTGAGGAGTTCTGCCACATTGCGCGCGTTGTTCGAAGATGCGACCAAAGTCGTGCACAACACGATTGACAATGTCGGTGTTGTTGACTACGACAGACTCAACTCGTTCACTTGCCATGATTGTCGTTGAGGTCGTAGTAGCAGTCGCCGGCACCGTTGAATCCACAGTAGAAAAGGTGAGTTCATTACTTGGTGCTGCACAACTAGTTGCAAAAATGACTGCTGGTAGAGCAACGCGCAAATACCGCATGAATGATTTGGACATGTCTGCCTCCGCCGATGCAGGAATTGCCAATAGTGATGTGGACGAACTGTGCATGTGGATACTGCCAAAAACGGGCAAAATTTCAAAAATCGGCGGTTCGGTTCTGACGGTAGAGTTGATGAGCCCCAAAATGAGCCAACAACACCCTGACCTTCCCGCCGAGCAGGCCTATATCGACCATGCCTACGCCTGCTTGGACAAGAGCCGCAAGGACGCTTGGCGTATTCGCGACCTGAACGAGGCCAACACGGGCGGCACCTTCCAAGCTCGTTACGAACGCAATGCGTTTGATGAGCAGCTGCTGCAGCGTCTGACCACATTGGACTTGGGTGATGCGGCTTTGGTGTTTGGTCGAATTGATCGCATTGCTGAAAAACCTGACGAAATTGAAAGCTTTCATATCGGTCGTTTGGCTGTTGCCGATGAAGCTCGCGAACCAGTTGTGGTGGACTGGCGGGCACCGGTTGCCGAACCGTTTTACCGCGCGACGGGTCGCGAGACCATGGGTCTCGCTCGACGTCGTCACTTCTCAGTGCACGGTCAACAGTTGCAAGGTATTGAAGATGAATTGTTCGGCGAAGGTCACTTAGGCCTTGGTCATGACGAAGGACTCGGTGGCGACCCGCAAGCCGGAGCGAAGCACGACGGCACCGGATTGCGCGGGTACAGCACACTCATTTCCGCGCTGACACGTGGTCGCACCGGACAACTCGGCGACATTGTTGCCACCATTCAGTCGGAGCAAGATCAAATCATTCGCGCACCGCAAAGCGGCGTGTTGGTTGTGCAAGGTGGACCAGGAACTGGAAAAACAGTTGTTGCTCTGCACCGTGCTGCGTATTTGTTGTACACCTATCGATTCCCGCTTGAAGATCAAGGTGTCTTAGTAGTTGGGCCTAACCGAGTGTTCTTGCGATACATCGAGCAGGTGCTTCCTTCGCTTGGCGAAGCAGGCGTGCAACAAGTAGTGCTCGCCGACCTTGTACCCGGCCACCGTGTTGGCCTAGTTGAAGACGACGATACAAAACACGTAAAGGGTGACATTCGTATGTCGAAGTTCATCGCTGCTGCAGTACGCGACCGCGAACGGCCATTGCGTGAAGACTTGGTCATTCCATTTGGTGCTGAATACTTACGACTTCGAGTGGCCGAATCGTCCCGCATTATTCGTGATGCGCGTCGTCGTTATCGCCGACACAATGCTGCAGCACGATGGGTAGAAACCGAAGTGGTTGCCGCAATGGCCGCAACGAGCAAGCGCGAAGAGATTGATCTTGAGGCATTGCGCGACAGCCTGCGCGACATTCCAGAATTCCGCGCAGCCGTTATTCGTATGTGGCCAGTACTTAGCCCCGCCGAGGTGCTGCACGATTTATATGGATCGCGGGCACTGGTGCGCTCTGCAGCACAAGATGTATTGAAAGATCACGAATGGCCGTTGCTAGTTCGCGAACGAAGTGCGTCACTTGCAGAAGTGCATTGGGCTGAAAGTGATGTCGCGCTACTTGATGAAGTGCTGTCGTTGATTGGTCCGCGACCACGAAAAAGTGGTCGAATCGATGAAACAGATGAAATGCGCCTGTATGGGCACATCATCATTGACGAAGTGCAAGACCTCACTCCAATGCAATTACGCATGATGAATAGGCGTTCGCTCAATGGAGCAATGACTGTGGTGGGTGACTTGGCGCAGGCAACAGGAGCGTTCGCGCCAAACGATTGGCAAGATCTGTTGCGCTATTTGCCCACGAAGAAGGAAGCAAAGATCATCAACTTGTCTGTTGGATACCGCATTCCTGCACAGATCATGGCGCTTGCCGACAAGGTGCTGGCAGTTGCGGCGCCGTCGCTTATTCCGCCTCAATCCGTTCGCGAAGGCGAATTTGGGCCAGACATCGTTCGATCAACTTCTGCTGAGCGACTTCTTGATGATGTCGTTGCTCAAACACGTCTGATGATGGAAAACGTCAAGGGTGGCAACGTGGCCATTGTGTGTCCGGATGCAATGACCGAATCGGTTTCTGCAGTGTTAACTCGCGAAGGCGTTCAACACGGTC
>Ga0208788_1000050_pt1 | contig 73886 bp, 49 predicted proteins | sample Wag4_2014_7_11_3_FD_187363 | JGI IMG/M metagenome (GOLD analysis project Ga0208788, IMG submission 187363) | Fresh water mixed with fracking chemicals microbial communities from Ohio, USA - Utica-2 Time Series FC 2014_7_11 (SPAdes) (version 2) ... | reverse complement strand
CGCGTCCCTGCCAAACATCATGAAAGCCAAGAAGAAGCCTCTCGAAGTGCTGACTCCGGATGCTTTGGGCGTTTCCACCGCCTCCACCAACAAGACCGTGAAAGTCGAAGCGCCTGCTGCACGCAGCACGGGTATCAAGGTCAAGTCGGTGGCTGAACTGGTCGAGAAACTGAAAAACGAAGCGAAGGTGCTTTGAGTTAAGGAGCCGGATCATGACTATCTTGGTAATCGCTGAACACGACAACAAAGTGCTGGCCCCGGCCACGCTGAACACCGTGGCTGCCGCTGCCAAAATCGGTGGCGACATCCACGTTCTGGTTGTAGGCCAGGGCGCGGGCGCCGTGGCTGAAGCCGCTGCAAAAATCGCGGGCGTGGCTAAAGTACTGGTCGCTGACAACGCCGCCTACGCTCACCAACTGCCAGAAAACATCGCGCCTCTGGTAGCAGCTCTTGTTCAAGAAGCAGGGGGCAAGCGCTACAGCCACATCCTGGCTGCCGCCACCTCCAACGGCAAAAACATCCTGCCACGCGTTGCCGCTGCGCTGGACGTTGACCAGATCTCCGAGATCATCTCGGTTGAAAGCGCCGACACCTTCAAGCGTCCGATCTACGCCGGCAACGCCATCGCTACCGTTCAGTCGAACGCTGCCGTGAAAGTGATCACCGTGCGTGCCACCGGTTTCGACCCGGTTGCCGCTGAAGGCGGTTCCGCTTCGGTTGAAGCCGTTGCTGCTGCCCACGACGCAGGCATCTCCAGCTTCGTCGGCGAAGAACTGGCCAAGTCCGATCGTCCGGAACTGACCGCTGCCAAGATCGTCGTTTCCGGCGGGCGCGGCATGCAGAACGGTGACAACTTCAAACACCTGTACGCCCTGGCCGACAAGCTGGGCGCTGCCGTGGGTGCCTCGCGCGCCGCGGTCGACGCAGGTTTCGTACCCAACGACATGCAGGTCGGTCAGACCGGCAAGATCGTTGCACCACAGCTGTACATCGCCGTCGGTATCTCCGGCGCGATCCAGCACCTGGCCGGCATGAAAGACTCCAAGGTAATCGTTGCGATCAACAAGGACGAAGAAGCGCCGATCTTCCAGGTGGCCGATTACGGTCTGGTGACGGACCTGTTCGAGGCGGTACCTGAGTTGGTTGCGCTGGTGTGACGATCTCCTGAAGCGCCCAATGAAGTGATACCCATAGCAGCCGGCGCAGCCTGCGTCCGGCTGCTACGGGGATCGTGAGGCCTTCGCTGAACCCGTTGACACTCAATGGTCGAAGCGACACTCCTCATGAATCAGCTCGATCAGCGCCAGCAACCCCGCGGGCACGTGGCGATGGCCCGCGTAGTAAAGCGAGAGACCGGGCGTCACCGGCTTCCACCCTGCCAACACCTCGACAAGGCGGCCCTCGGCCAATGCGTCCCGCACATACCACTGTGGCAACTGCGCAAGCCCGATGCCGTGCCTGACCGCTTCAAGCATCAGGATGGGCGTGTCCAGGACCAATGGCCCGTGCACATCAATCGATAGCGGCTTTTCGTTATGGACAAATGTCCAGGGCGATGCACTGCCGCTGGGCAGGCGCGCCCGTACGCACACGTGATCGACCAGGTCCTGCGGGCTGAGGGGTTCAGAGCGCGACGCAAAGTAACCCGGCGCTCCCACCACAACCGTCTCTATGCCTGGCGTGACGGGTACGCGAATCATGTCCCGTGGCACCCGATCGGAGGGGCGCAACCCCGCGTCGAAGCCTTCGCCGATGATGTCGACCATTTTGCCTTCGGTAGTGATATCAACCGTCATGCCCGGATGGCGCTGCAAGAACTTCAGCACAATGGGCTGCAACACCATCAGCGCCGCCCCCAACGAACTGTTGATGCGCAGGGTGCCCGTCAAGCCCGCGCTGCCGTTGAGCACGGTGTCCATCGCCTCCTGGATATGGCCCACGGCGGGACCGATATGCTCGACAAAGCGTCGCCCGGCTTCTGTCAGGGAAACGCTGCGCGTGGTTCGATGGAACAGCCGCACGCCCAGTCTCGCCTCGAGGCTGGCCACGGCATTGCTCACAGCGGTCGTGGACATGCTCAGCTCCAGGGCCGCGGCGCGAAACCCACGCCGTTTGGCCACCGCCAGCACGACCTCCAGCTCGATAAGGCCGCTTTTATACATTGTTCCGGATTCCTTGATAATTCATCCGCATTTGATCTGATTATCACCGCCAATTCAAACCTGTAAGTTGGTCTTCCTCTCTTCACTTCCCGCAACGACAGGGGCCAACCATGTGGAACATCAGCGAGGCTTACATCGACGGCAACTTCGTTCCTGTACAGGGCACCGAAGTCATCCAGATCATCAACCCCACGACAGAAATCGTCATGGGTACGGCCAGGCTGGCGAACCGCGATGATGTCCGAGCCGCCATCCAGGCAGCCCGCCGGGCACAACCGGCGTTCGCTCGGACCCGCAAAGCCGAGCGCATCGAAATGCTCGGCCACCTCCAGGCCGCAGTGCTGGCCAGTGCCGATCAGATTCGCGACTCGGCCATCGAGGAGTACGGCGGGGTGTTCACACGGGCGCAATGGATCAGTCAGTACAGCGCTCAATGTTTTGCCAATGCCGCGCAAATCCTCGAGCACTATGCGTTGACCCGCCCCATCGGCGCGGCGACCGTCAGGATGGAACCGGTGGGCGTGTCCGCACTGATCGCGCCCTGGAACAGCGTGGCGGGCACGGTATGCAGCAAGCTGGCGTCGGCGATCGCCGCCGGTTGTACCTGCGTCATAAAACCCAGCGAACTCAGCCCCCTCCAGACCCGGGTACTGACCGAGGCCTTGCACCAGGCCGGGTTGCCCGACGGCGTGTTCAACCTGTTGCTGGGACGCGGGCAGGATGCAGGCGAGGAATTGAGTCGCCACCCAGACATCGCGAAGATCTCCTTCACCGGCTCCACAGCGACCGGCAAACGGATCGCCCGCGCCGGCGTTGAAAGCATGAAGCGTGTCAGCCTTGCGCTGACCGGCAAATCGGCCTCCATCCTTCTTGACGATGCCGACCTGGCCACTGCCATTCCAATGGCCGTCAACAGCGCCTTCATGAACAACGGCCAGGCTTGCGTGGCCGGAACGCGATTGCTGGTGCCTCGAGCGCTGCTCGAGCAGGTGATCAGCGCAATCCAGGCCCATGTCGCAACGCTGCGGGTGGGCAATCCGCACGACCCCGACACCAGCCTGGGCCCGCTGGTCAACCTCGCTCAATATGAGCGAGTTCTGCAGTACATTCATTCCGGTATCGAGCAAGGCGCCAGGCTGGTGGCCGGTGGCCCGGGCAGGCCGAGCGGGCTCGACCGGGGCTATTTCGTGCGCCCAACGGTGTTTGCCGACGTCAGCGCCGAGATGGATATCGCCCGGGACGAGATTTTCGGCCCCGTGCTGTCAATCATGGCCTATGACAGCGACGAACACGCCATCGAGCTCGCCAACGGCACCGTCTACGGTTTGCAGGCCTATGTGTTCTCAACGAGTCACGAGCGCGCCCACGCCATGGCGTCGCGACTCGAAGCCGGCACCGTGCTGATCAACCGGGTCGCACCTGAACTGCTGGCGCCGTTCGGCGGGGTGAAGCAGTCGGGCATCGGCAGAGAGTTCGGGGTATTTGGCCTGGAGTCGTTTCTGGAGGCCAAAACGATCGTGTCCGCTTGAACGCCAGGGCAGCGCAGGTCGCCTCCCGGAATCGCTCTTTCAGTTGACGACGTTGTGCTGCTCGATGCTTGCGGGTAGATGAATGGCGAGGTAGTCGATCAGGCTTCGCACCGAGGGCAGCATGCCTTTGGGCTTGGGGTACAACAAATGAATGACATGCTCGGCGCCCGTCCAGCCTCGAAGGGCCAGTTCCAGTTGATTGCGCTGGATCGCCGGAGAAGCGATCGGCTCCGGCAGCAATGCCACGCCCAGGCCCTGGATCGCCGTCTCCAGTTGCATCCTCAGATCGTCGGAAAGCAAGCGCGGGGTGTGGGTGACAAGGCAGTTGCCCGCGCCGTTTTCCAGCACCCATCTGCCCTTCCCTTCCTGGACATCGCCGGGCCTGCAGATGGTGTCCACACCCTTGAGATCCTCCGGCGATTGCAACGGGCCGACACGGGCCAGAAAGGCCGGGCTGGCGACCAGCACACGCCGAGCCACCCCCAGTCGTCGAGCGACGAGCCCGGACGAGTCCTCGATCTGCGGCCGAGCCCGCAGCGCCAGATCGAAACCCTCCTCGATCAGATTGACCTCACGATCCGTGGCATTGAGTTCCAGCCGCACCTTGGGATGAGTCAGCAGATAACCCGGCAGGATCGGCGACAGGTAGGTTTCGGCCATGACCTGGGGGCAACTGAGCCTGACCATGCCCGCAGGCTCCAACTGCAGGTTGGCGATACTGTCGAAGGCCAGATTGGCCCCTTCGACCACGGTCAGGCACTGCGCGTAAAAATTCGAGCCTGCTTCGGTCAGGGCGATTTGCCGGGTGGTTCGATTGAGCAGGCGCACGCCCAACCGCGATTCCAGTTCCGCCACCCTGCGACTCAAACGGGTCTTTTCCACGCCCGAAACCTTCGAGGCGGCCGTGAACCCCTTATGTCGTACCACGAGGACGAAATACTGAAGGTCGTTCAGGTCATCGATCATTAGTGCAGTCCTGCAACAGTCTTGGGTGATTTGACCATCTTATCGATGATTATTGCATCGATTACAGTTATCGCATCGAAACCGCGCTGCCTGTTGCCATACCGCGACTCCCATGGAGCCATGAACAAGGTATCGACATGGCGGTTCCCCCGGCAGCAAGCCGACTAAACCCAAGGAGAAATCCCATGAGCTACGATCGTCTCTCTGCTGAGAATGCCGCGATTGTGTTTGTCGATCACCAGACTGGCCTGTCCAATGGCATCCAGGACCAAAGCCTTCCCGAGTACATGACGGCGGTGGCCGCCCTGGCCAAGCTGACCAAGGCTTTCGACCTGCCTGCCATCATCACCACCAGTGCCGCGGACGGCCCGAACGGTCCGGTGCTGCCGATCGTCACTGAGACACTGCCCGGTGCCCCGGTCATCCATCGCCCGGGCGAGATCAATGCCTGGGACAATCAGGCATTCGTCAATGCCATTGAGAAAACCGGGCGCAAGAAGTTGATCGTGGCCGGTGTGTCGACTGAGGTGTGCGTCACCTTCGTGGCGCTGTCAGCCATCAAGGCCGGCTACGAGGTCTATGCCGTCATCGACGCCTCCGGCACCTGGAGCAAACTGGTACAGGAAGTGGCTGTCGCGCGCATGGTGCAGGCGGGAGTGGTGCCGATGACCTGGGTTGCGGTCGCGGCCGAATTGCAGCGTGACTGGCGTCACACCACAGGCGAAACACTGGCCCAGATCATGGGCGTGCACTTGCCGTTCTATGGCAACGCGCTCGCCAGCTTCATGGCGGCCAACGCCTGAATGGCAAAGGGCGACGGTATTGCCGTCGCCCTTTGTCCGCCGTGCCCGGGGCCGAACATCTCAGGATTTTTCAGGACCCGGGCGCGTTCAAGCACGGTTGCTGCAATGTCATGCCTTGTCTTTGGCCAGCATCGCTTTGGGAATGAGCAGGATCAGCACACAGCTGACCAGCAGGCAACCACCCAGGACATAGGTGCCATTGTTCATGTCACCGGTCAGCGTCTCGGCGGTGGCGGTAATCATCGAACCGGTGAACCCCGAGAGGTTGCCGATGGCGTTGATCATGCCGATGCCCGCTGCCGCCGCGACACCGGACAACACGGTGCCCGGCAGTGTCCAGAAGATCGGCATCAGGCTCAGCAGCCCCGAGGCGGATACGCTGAGGAAGAAAATCGACACCGGCAGGTTATGGGCGAAGAAGGCGCTGCCAATCAGTCCCATTCCGCCGATGAACGCCGGGATTGCCGCGTGCAGTCGGCGCTCGCCGGTCTTGTTGGAGTGCCAGGCGTTGAGCGTCATGGCCACGACGGCGGTCGCGTACGGAATGGCCGTCAACAAGCCGATGTGCAAGGTATTGGAAATACCGGTGGCCTTGATGATCGTCGGCATCCAGAACGCCAGTCCGTAAAACCCGGTGTTGAAGGTCAGCAGAATCAGCACCAGCAACCACACCCGACCATTGAAGATAACGTCCCGAAGGCTGGACGCCTTCGTCGTGTTATCACGGTCGAGGTTGTTCTTGAGCATGTTTTTTTCGGCGGTCGTCAACCACTTGGCGTTGTCGATCTTATCGACCAGCAACGTCACCACGACCACGGCCATGATCAGCGACGGGATGCCCTCGATGATCAGCATCCACTGCCAGCCGGCCATGCCATGCACGCCCTGCATCGCACCCATCAGCCAACCCGAGAGGATCCCGCCCAACGTCAGGCTGATCGGCATCGCCATCAGAAACCCGGCCATGACGCGGCTCTGGCGATGGGTTGGAAACCAGTAGTTGAGGTAAAGAATCACACCCGGGAAGAAACCGGCTTCGCATATCCCGAGCAGGAAGCGCAGCACGTAGAACATCGTTTCCGACTCGATGTGGAAAAACTTCGCCAGCGGCACGGTGAATGCCACGGCCATGGAGACAATGCTCCAGGTGATCATGATGCGAGCGATCCACAGGCGCGCGCCAAAGCGGTGGAGAAACAGGTTGCTGGGCACTTCGAACAGGAAATAGCCCCAGAAGAAAATGCTCGCACCGAGCGCATAGACGGTGTTGCTGAACTGCAGATCGTTGAGCATATCGAGCTTGGCGAAGCCGATGTTCACCCGATCCAGGTACGCCGCCATGTAGCAGAACAGCAGGATCGGCAGAATACGCAGGATGACCTTGCGGTAGGTACGATCCTCGGAGGTGAGCGCCGTCGAGCCCTCTCCTTCGAGAGGACGCTGAGATACAGATTCCATGTGTTGACCTCAAGGCATGTTGTCATGCCGATTGTTTTTGTTTTGGCTTGCAGCCTTGAGTTCACCGGACTGATGGGGGGGTGATCCGCACGGGAGAAAGTAGCCTGCAAGTTAGCCTGTTACCGGTAACATTTTTAATTTAGCAATTACTTTCGGCGCAGTGCAAGCGCGCCCGGTTAAAAAACTTCAGGTACTTTCGCGCGCCAGGATCTTGAATTCGACCACGTCGCTTTCCCTGGGCCGGTCCAGCCCAAGACGCGCCGCGGCGGCGCTGGCCACCAGCAATTGACCCGCACGCCGGCCAATGCCGTAGGGGTCGACCGAGACGGTGGTGATGGTCGGGGTGCAGTAACGCGAGACTTCGAAATCACCAAAACCGGCGATCGCAATGTCGGCGGGAACCCGTAGCCCCTGTCGATGACACTCCATGATCGCGCCGAAGGCCGACAGGTCACTCACGCACATCACCGCGTCGGTATCCGGCCACTTTTCCAGCAATCGCTTCACCGACTCTCCGCCATGACTCATGGTGATCGGCGATTCGCCATACTCCATCACCCGTGGCTGCCCTGCCCCGAGCGCCGCCACAGCCTGCAGGTAACCCTGTTGGCGTTGCTGACCACGGTGATCGAGGACCGACGCACCGCCGATGTAGCCGATTCGTCGATAGCCTTGCCGATACAGGTGCTCGTATAGCGCGGCGGCGGCCGACACATTGCAAAACCCCACGGATTGCTCGATAGGGTCGGCCGGGATGTCCCAGGTCTCGACCACGGGCACTTGGGCCTGGCGCAGCAACTTGCGGGTTTCCTCCAGGTGCGCACTGCCGGTGAGCATCACACCCACCGGACGATGGCGCAGCAGCGTGCGTACCAGCAACGCTTCCTGCTCGAGGTGGTAATCGGTGTCACCCAGCAACAGGCAAAGGCCCTGTTCGCTGACGACATCGTTCAAGCCGCGCACGGTGTCGGCAAAGTTGGAACTGGCCAGCGACGGCACCAGGGCGACGATAAATTCCGAACGCCCGGTCGACAGGGTTCCGGCAGAGGCATCAGGCAAGTAGCCCAGGCTTTCGATCGCCGCGTGGACCCGCTGCTGGGTGCGCTCGGACACATCGCGACCGGCCAGGACGCGGGAAACCGTCATCTTCGACACCCCGGCCAGTTTGGCGACATCGGCCATTCGTGGCGGGGTCGTGCTTTTGCCTAAATCCTCGTGACTCATGGACGTCCTGTTTGACTTGAAAAATGACCGGGCGGGTCCTGAACACACTGCCGCCAACGCTGATGGTCGCTGATTATACATGGGCGCCAACAGGCACACCTCTGCTGCTTGCAGGCTGCCTGCCGCGCCGGTGGAACATCGAAAACGGGTCTTTACAAAAAAATTGTTACCGGTAACATCGAGACATTCGAACGCTGGCCGATGCTCGTCATCGTGACGGTTTCACCGCAGTCGCCCGCTGTTCATCGCGCCGTCGATCGGCCTCCAACAAGAGATAAAAACAATGTCTGGAACCCCCCCCCTGCCCCTGCGAAGCCAACAATGGTTCGACGATCCCAGCCATGCGGACATGACCGCGCTCTACGTCGAACGCTTCATGAACTACGGCATGACCCGCGAGGAGTTGCAGTCGGGTCGCCCGATCATCGGCATCGCCCAAACCGGCAGCGACCTTGCGCCGTGCAATCGTCATCACCTCGAACTGGCGCAGCGCACCAAGGCTGGCATCCGCGATGCCGGGGGCATTCCCATGGAGTTCCCGGTGCACCCGATGGCTGAACAGACCCGGCGCCCCACGGCGGCCCTGGATCGCAACCTGGCCTACCTGGGCCTGGTCGAGATTCTGCATGGCTTCCCGCTCGATGGCGTGGTGCTGACCACCGGCTGCGACAAGACCACCCCGGCCTGCCTCATGGCGGCGGCGACCGTCGACATCCCGGCGATCGTACTGTCGGGCGGCCCGATGCTCGATGGCCACCACAAGGGCCAGTTGATTGGCTCCGGCACGGTGCTGTGGCATGCGCGCAACCTGTTGGCCAGTGGTGAGATCGACTACGAAGGCTTCATGGAAATGACCACGGCCGCCTCCCCGTCGATCGGGCACTGCAACACCATGGGCACCGCGCTGTCGATGAACGCCCTGGCCGAAGCACTGGGCATGTCCCTGCCCGGCTGCGCGAGCATCCCGGCGGCGTATCGTGAGCGTGGGCAAATGGCCTATGCCACCGGCAAGCGCATCGTCGACATGGTGCGCCAGGACATCCGCCCTTCGCAGATCATGACCCGCGAAGCCTTCGAGAATGCCATTGCCGTAGCCTCGGCGTTGGGCGCCTCCACCAATTGCCCGCCGCACCTGATCGCGATTGCCCGCCATAGCGGCATCGATCTGAGCCTGCAGGACTGGCAGCGTATCGGTGAAGACGTGCCACTGCTGGTCAACTGCATGCCGGCGGGCAAATACCTGGGCGAAGGTTTCCATCGCGCCGGCGGCGTGCCGGCGGTCATGCACGAACTGAAAAAAGCCGGACGGCTGCACGAACATTGCGACACGGTGAGCGGCAAGACCATTGGCGAGATCGTCAGCAACGCGGCGGCCAGCGACACCGACGTCATCCACGCCTATGAAGACCCGTTGATTCAACGTGCCGGGTTCATCGTGTTGAGCGGCAATTTCTTCGACAGCGCGATCATGAAGATGTCGGTGGTGGGCGAAGCCTTCCGCAAGACCTACCTGTCCGAACCGGGGGCGGAAAACAGCTTCGAAGCCAGGGCCATCGTGTTCGAAGGTCCCGAGGATTATCACGCCCGCATCAATGACCCCGCGCTGGACATCGACGAGCGCTGCATTCTGGTCATCCGCGGCTGCGGCACCGTGGGTTATCCGGGCAGCGCCGAAGTGGTCAACATGGCGCCTCCCGCAGCCCTGATCAAACGCGGCATCGACTCCCTGCCCTGCCTGGGCGACGGGCGCCAAAGCGGCACCTCGGCCAGCCCGTCGATTCTCAACATGTCCCCGGAAGCCGCTGTCGGCGGCGGCATCGGCCTGCTCGAGACCAACGACCGTCTGCGCGTCGACCTCAACGCCCGGCGTGTCGATCTGCTGGTGGACGAAAGCGAAATGGCCCGGCGCCAGGCGGCGTTCAAGCCCACCGTACCGGCCTCGCAGACGCCCTGGCAGGAGATCTACCGGCAGCAGGTCGGCCAACTCTCGACCGGTGGCTGCCTGGAACCGGCGACCCTGCACCTGCGTGTCATCGCGCGCAGCGGCAATCCCCGTCATTCCCACTGATTCGTCCATTTTCCCAGGAAGGCTTCGTTCATGTCGCAAACATCCGCTTCAACGCCACTGGCGTCATCGAATATTCCGGCTCAAGACTTCGCCCAGGGCACCTGGGTCGGTCGCGTCTGGATCCCGGGGGACAACCCGGGGCCCGCCGTGGTCCTGCTCAAGGACGGTCAGGTCCATGACATCAGCCCGCGAGTGGCAACCGTGTCAGCGCTGCTCGAACTCGATGACCCGGTGGCGTACCTGCGCAGCCTGCCGCTGGAACACCCGCTGATCGGTATCGATGCGCTGCTGCGTAACAGCGATGCGTGCCTGCGCGATGAGTCGCAGCCGTGGCTGCTGGCACCGATCGATCTGCAAGCGGTAAAAGCCGCTGGGGTGACCTTTGCCACCAGCATGCTCGAGCGCGTGGTCGAAGAGCAGGCCAAGGGCGACCCGGCCAAGGCCCAGAGCATCCGCGCGACGCTGGTGGAGAGTATCGGTGCCGATCTTGGGCAGATCGTGCCGGGCTCCGCACAAGCCGCGGCCCTCAAGGAAGTATTGATCAGCCAGGGCATGTGGTCACAGTACCTGGAAGTGGGCATCGGCCCCGACGCCGAGGTATTCACCAAAGCGCAACCGCTGTCGGCCGTGGGCTACGGTGCGGACATCGGCATCCACCCCAAGTCCGGCTGGAACAACCCCGAACCGGAAGTGGTCCTGGCGGTGTCCAGCGTCGGCAAGGTGCAGGGTGCTACGCTGGGCAATGACGTCAACCTTCGAGATTTCGAAGGCCGTAGCGCCCTGCTGCTGTCCAAGGCCAAAGACAACAACGCATCGACGGCGCTGGGGCCGTTGCTGCGCCTGTTCGATGAAACGTTCGACATCGAAGATGTGCGCCGCGCCGAAGTCGCACTGAGGGTGGAAGGCGAAGACGGCTTCATCATGCACGGCAGCAGCTCCATGAACCAGATCAGTCGCGACCCGCTGGACCTGGTTGCCCAGACCCTCAACGAGAACCATCAGTACCCGGACGGCTTCGTATTGTTTCTGGGCACCCTGTTCGCCCCCAAGCAAGACCGTGACTTGCCCGGCGCAGGCTTTACCCACAAAGAAGGTGACAGGGTCGCCATCAGCAGCAGCCGCTTCGGCACCCTGATCAACCGCGTGACCACCAGCGATCGCGCGCCGGCCTGGCAAATGGGCTACCGTGCATTGCTCGAAAACCTGCACGGCCGTGGCCTGGTCAGTGCCGCTTTCAAGCCACGCTAACCCGACGAGAATCCTCATGAGCGCAGATACCGGACACAACTTCATCAACGGCGCACGCAGTGCCCAAGGGCACACCCGCCTGCAGAGCTTCGACGCCAACACGGGTGAGCCATTGCCGGGTTTCTTCACCGAAGCCACGCAGCAAGAAGTGGATGCCGCCGCCAAAGCGGCCGCCACTGCCTACCCGCTCTACCGCGCGATCGCTGTGGGTCAACGCGCCGCGTTCCTCGACGCCATCGCCGATGAGCTCGACGCGCTGGACGAGGCGTTCATCGAGACGGTCTGCCGTGAAACGGCACTCCCGGCGGCCCGTATCCAAGGTGAGCGCGCGCGGACCAGCGGCCAGATGCGGCTGTTCGCCAAGGTGCTGCGGCGCGGTGACTTCTTCGGCGCGCGCATCGACCGTGCGCTGCCCGACCGCCAGCCATTGCCACGCCCGGACTTGCGCCAGTACCACATTGGCATCGGCCCGGTGGCGGTCTTCGGTGCCAGCAATTTCCCCCTGGCGTTCTCCACCGCCGGCGGCGATACCGCCGCCGCGCTCGCGGCCGGTTGCCCGGTGGTGTTCAAGGCTCACCCAGGCCACATGGCAACCGCCGAACGGGTGGCCTCGGCCATCATTCGCGCAGCCGAAAAAACCGAAATGCCCGCTGGGGTCTTCAACATGATCTACGGCGGCACGGTCGGCGCCTGGCTTGTCCAGCACCCGGCAATCAAGGCCGTAGGCTTCACCGGTTCGCTCAAGGGCGGCCGTGCCCTGTGTGACATGGCGGCGGCACGACCCGAGCCCATTCCAGTGTTCGCGGAGATGTCCAGCGTCAATCCGGTGATCGTTTTGCCTGAGGCGCTCAAGGAGCGCGGTGCAAGCGTGGCGGCTGAACTGAGCGCCTCCGTGGTGCTGGGTGCCGGGCAATTCTGCACCAAGCCAGGCCTGGTGATCGGCATACGCTCTGCCGAGTTCGATGCGTTCCTCGATGAGCTGGCCCGCCACGTCAACGCCCAGCCTGCCCACACGATGCTCAACGCCGGTGGGCTGTGCAATTACGCCGATGGCCTGGGTCGACTGCGCGAGCATCCGCAGATTCACGCTCTCGCCGGTCGCCCTCAAGAAGGTGGCCAGGCTCATCCGCAGTTGTTCGCAGCCGATGCCCAACTGCTGATCGACAATGATCCACTGCTGCAGCATGAAGTCTTTGGCCCGGTGGTCATCGTCGTCGCCGTTAACGACGCCCGGCAGCTGGAACAGGCCCTGCAAGGCCTGCAAGGGCAACTGACCGCGACCCTGATTGCGCAACCGGCCGATCTGGACGCATTCGCCGGGCTGATTCCGATGCTGGAAACGAAGGCCGGACGGCTGCTGCTCAATGGCTACCCGACAGGGGTCGAGGTGTGCGAGGCCATGGTTCACGGCGGGCCTTACCCCGCCACCTCCGATGCACGGGGCTCGTCCGTGGGTACGCTGGCGATCAACCGTTTCCTGCGGCCGATCTGCTTCCAGAACTACCCGGACAACCTGCTGCCGGACGCGCTGAAAAACGCCAATCCGCTGGGGATCCAGCGGCTGGTGGACGGCATCAACACCCCTCAAGCCCTGGGTCAATAATAAAGCGGGGAGATCGAACTCTCCCCGTTCCCCCACTGGCGCTCACCCGTGGCGAGGGCGCTTGGCTTGCCAGCGATGGCGGTCTGAAAGCCACCCTCAATTGTGCGATTGAACCCGCTCCCTGTGGGCGCGGGCGTGCTCGCGAAGGCGGTGGATCAGTCAATGAATCGGTTGCCTGACACCCCGCGGCGACCTGGCCTCCATCGCGAGCAAGCTCGCCTACAGAAATGCACGGGTACCCATTCAAAAATCCCAGAACGCCGCCACCCAGCGAAACGCATCCCCCTCCACCGCCACCCGCCCTACCGACGGGAACGGCAAGTGCGTGGCTACGAACAACTCGCCGCTCGCCGCCGCTTCCTGCATCAAGCGAACCCGGACCCGCACCGACTCCTCGGGATCATGCTCAAAGCCGTTGTGCCAGTCAGGATGCTCGAAGGCCACCGGAAACAGCGCGTCCCCGGCGAAGGTCAGTCGCTCGCCGCCGGAGTTCACGTACACCACGCAGTGCCCCGGTGTATGCCCGCCGGTGAGCTTGGCGACCACGCCGGGCGCCACTTCATATTCATCATCGAATGTCCGGACCCGGCTGCGATACACCTCCATGAACTCGTTGGCGGTGGCACGCAGTACATCCGGCACCGGCGACGGCATTTCGGTGTGGGTGAAGTCGGGCGACTCCCAGAACGCGACTTCGGTCGCGGTGACGTGGATGCGCACGTCGGGACGCAAGCGGTTTTTCACTTCGTCCACCAACAGGCCGCCGATATGGTCCATGTGCATGTGGGTGATCACCACGTCGGTGACCGATTCCAGATCGATGCCGGCGCCCGCCAGTCGCTTGGGGAACTGCCCGGCCCGCGGAAAGCCGGGGAACTGCCCGCCCAGCCCGGCGTCGACCAGAATCACCTGCTCGCCACTGCGTACGACCAGTACGTTGAGCGCCCAGTCGAACGCGTCCGGCCCCAGGAACATGTCCTTGAACCACGCAGCGCGGGCGGCCGGGTCGGCATTGGTGGACATGGTCGAAGTCGGCAGCGGCAGCACGCCGTCGCTGATCACCAGCACGTCGATCTCACCGACCCGCACGGCATAGCGCGAAGGCACCAGCTCTTCGAAACCCGCGTTCGTCGCAGCCTGTCGGGTGCTGCAGTTCTGTTGCGTCGTCATGGTCACTCTCCTCTCGCCTGGTTCGGCAAGGCCCCACTGTCAGCGTGAAAGTGCGGCTGTTGCCCGTGGAAAGAGTCTGCATCGCGGCGCACCACGTTCGATACCATACCCGGGTATAGAAACATTGCGCCTTAGGGTGATCATTCTCGGCAGAAGGTATGAGCGCCGGATAACTACAGAACGCTGCCAGCCCAGTCGGCAGTGGCTGTTTCAATGCAATTGAGCAGCTTGTTGGCGTCGCAGGGTTTAGGCAGGCACGCGATCACATTGGGCGCACTTGTGCCCAGGTGCGCAACCGCTTCCGGGTAGGCCGTGATGAAAATCGTAGGGATGCAGTAACCCATTGCCACCAGTCGCTCATACAACTCGACACCGCTGACGCCCGGCATCTGGACATCCGATACCAGGCAACGGGTCTGTGCCATGTCTTTGGAATAGAGGAACTGCAAAGCGCTGGAATAGGTTCGGACTTTATAGCCCATGGAGCGCAACAGGCTGTCCAGAGCCATTCGAACAGAATCGTCATCATCGAGAATGGCTATGAGCATCGAGTTACGTATGGCCTGATTCATTAGGGTTGGCTCGTGCCATCGTCTGTCATCACCACGATATACGTACTGTCGGAAGTTGGAAAACCACACCTGCGTGCAATTGAACAACACTTAAGTATTAGTGCCGCGTCCGTCCTGCCCTAAACCCATGTATGAGTGACGACTGCCACCACCCTGCCTACACTCCCGGGCATGTGCCCCACGAAAACATGCCAGGCCAGACCTCTGCCTGCCCTGCAAGCGGCTAATCTTATATGTCTGGAAAGGTTGCCACGAGGGCACTTCGCGCCATTCTGGATCCCGGCGTAACGGCAAAGTCCCCCCCTGTTGCCCCCACCCCGACGGATATCAGCATGCAAATACTCTGGGACGATGGTGAACGCACCTTCTGTCGGGAGCTGGACCCCGACAGCCGCACAGTCCTGGTGGTGCGCCCCATCAGCGAACAACCACTGCCCGCCTGCCTGGGCCGTCTGAGCCACGAGTTTGCCCTCAAGGACAAACTGGATGACGCCTGGGCGGTGCGACCGCTCGAACTGGTGCGCGAAGGCGCACTCATTCGACTGGTGCTGGCAGACCCGGGGGGCACGCCGCTGGTCAAGCTGCTGGTCGCGCCCATGGGCACCGAGATGTTCCTGCGCATTGCCATCAGCACGGCGCAGGCCCTGAGCAAACTGCACCAGCGTGGCCTGGTCCACAAAGACATCAAGCCCAGCCATATCCTGGTGAATTGCACCGACGGCCACACCCGTTTTACCGGGTTCGGCCTCACCTCACGACTGCCCCGCGAACGCCAGGCCCCTGAGACCATCGCCGGCACGCTGGCCTATATGGCCCCGGAACAGACCGGCCGGATGAATCGCTCGATCGATTCGCGCAGTGACCTCTACTCCCTGGGTGTCACGTTCTACGAGATGCTCACCGGTTCGTTGCCGTTCACCGCCAACGACCCGATCGAGTGGGTGCATTGCCATATCGCCAAACAACCGCAGCCGCCAAGCTTGCGGGTCGAAACCGTCCCCGGACTGCTCTCGCAGATCGTGATGAAGCTGTTGGCCAAGACCGCCGAGGAGCGTTATCAGACGGCCGCCAGTCTTGAACATGACATGCGCCGCTGCCTGGCAGACTGGCAGTCGCGAGGCCGCATCGAACCCTTTGCCCTGGGCGAACAAGGGACCTCGGATCGGTTGCTGATCCCCGAAAAACTCTATGGGCGTGAGCACGAGGTCAGCACGCTGATCGCCGCGTTCGACCGGATCATCGCCAGCAGCGCCCCGGAACTGGTGCTGGTCACCGGCTATTCCGGCATCGGCAAATCCTCGGTGGTCAATGAACTGCACAAGGCACTGGTGCCGCCGCGGGGCTTGTTCGCCACCGGCAAGTTCGATCAATACCGCCGCGACATCCCCTACTCCACCCTGGTGCAAGCCTTTCAGAGCCTGGTCCGCACCTTGCTGGGCAAGAACGATACACAACTGATGCAATGGCGCGACGCCCTGCAAACCGCGCTGGATGCCAACGCGCGGCTCATGACCGACCTGATTCCGGAACTCAAACTGATCATTGGCGAACCGCCTCCCGTTCCGCCCCTGGAGCCGCAACAGGCGCAACGTCGCTTTCTGTTGGTGTTCAGGCGCTTCATCGGGGTGTTTGCACGGGCCGAGCACCCGCTGGCCCTGTTTCTCGACGACCTGCAATGGCTGGATGCGGCGACACTCGACCTGCTGGAGGACCTGCTCACCAGCTCGGATGTGCGCCACCTCATGCTGGTGGGGGCCTACCGCAGCAACGAGGTGGATGACAGCCACCCGCTGACCGGCAAACTCAAGGCGATTCGCAACGCGGGGGGCAAAATCGATGAAATCATGCTCGCGCCGCTGGCCAAGGCTCACATCGAACAACTGATCGCTGACGCGATTCACGACGAACTGCCCCGCGTCGACCCCCTGGCCCAACTGGTGCTGGACAAAACCGCGGGCAATCCGTTTTTCGTGATCCAATTCCTGCAGACCCTCGCCGACGAGAAGCTGCTGACGTTCGATCATGACGCACGCCAATGGTGCTGGAACCCCGATCGCATCCACGCCAAGGGTTACACCGATAACATTGTCGACCTGATGGTCGGCAAGTTGACCCGCCTGCCGCTGCAAACCCAGCAGGCGCTGCAACAACTGGCATGCCTGGGCAACGTTGCCAGCAGTGCCACGCTGTCGAGCGTACTGGGCATCCCCGAAACGCAGATTCGCAGCGTGCTGTGGGAAGCCATCCGCCAGGAACTCGTGCAAACGCTGGAGGGTGCCTACGGCTTTGTCCATGACCGTATTCATGAAGCCGCCTATTCCCTGATCCCGGTCGAGTCCCGCGCCCAGGCGCACCTGCGCATCGGGCGGCTGCTGGCCGCGCTGACCCCGGCCGAGGCATGGGAGGACACGATCTTCCAGATCGTCGGCCAACTCAACAGCGGCGCGACCCTGCTTACCGACCGGGCCGAGCGCGAGCAACTGGCCGCGTACAACCTGACGGCCGGCCAGCGCGCCAAGGCGTCGACCGCCTACGCCTCGGCGCTCAAATACCTGGCCAGCGGCGCGCAGTTGCTGGACGAGGACAGCTGGGGGCGGCTGCATGAGCTGACCTTTGCGCTGGCGTTGAACCGCGCCGAATGTGAGCTGCTGACCGGGCAACTGACGGCCGCCGATGAGCGTTTGATCCAGCTGTCCAGCCGCGCCACGACGACCATCGAGCGGGGCAGCGTCGCGTGCCTGCAGATGGACGTCTACCTGTTGCTCGATCGCAGCGACAGCGCGGTCACCGTGTGCCTGGGCTACATGCGCCATGTGGGCGTCGAATGGTCAGCCCACCCCAGCGACGAAGAAGTGCGCCTGGAGTACGAGCAGATCTGGACATCATTGGGCAACCGGACCATCGAGGAACTGATCGATTCGCCGATGATGGAGGACCCCGCCACCCTCATGACCGTCAGTGCCCTGGGCAAGCTGTTTCCGCCGGCCCTGCAGACCGATGCGAACCTGGCCTGTCTGTCGATTTGCATGGCGATCTGCCTCAGCCTGGAGATGGGCAACGCTGACGCCTCCTGCGTGCACTACGCCAATGCCTTCAGGGTCGCGGGGCGACGTTTCGGTGACTATCAGGCCGGCTTTCGCTTTGGCCAACTGGCCTGCGAACTGGTGGATCGACGCGGTCTGAAGCGCTTCGAGCCCAGCACCTACCTGTGCTTCTCCAATTTCGCCGTGCGCTGGATGAAACCCGTCGCCAAATGCCGCGCGCTGCTGCGCCGCTCCTTTGTCGCCGCCAATCGGATCGGCGACCTGCCGTACGGTGCCTATGCAGGCAACAGCCAGGCGTCGGACTCGCTGTTTGCCGGTGAACCCCTGGCCGAGGTGCAAAACGAAGCCGAGCGTGGCTTGAAGTACGCGAAAAAAGTGCGGTTCGGCCTGGTGGTCGACTTCATCGACACCCAGCTGGCTCTGATGCGAATGCTGCGCGGCCTGACGCCGACATTCGGTTGTTTCGACGACGGGCAGTTCGACGAGCGCGCCACAGAAGCCCACCTGACCAGTACACCGGACCTGGCACTGGCCGAGTGTTGGTATTGGGTGCGCAAACTGCAGGCCCGCTACATGGCCGGGGATCCACAGGCCGCCCTGCAGGCCGCCGCCAAAGCCCGGCAACTGCTCTGGACTTCCTACCTGTTTTTCGAAGAAGCCGAGTATGCCTTCTATGACGCATTGGCCCGCGCCGCCTGGTGCGACAGCCTCCCGACCCAGGAGCATGGGCAGCACTTGAGCGTGATGGCCGACCATCACCGGCAATTGCAGGTCTGGGCAGAACAGTGCCCGGCCAATTTCGCCAGCCGCGCCGAACTCGTCCACGCCGAAATGGCCCGGGTCCAAGGCCGCGTGCTGGAGGCCGAACGGCTTTATGAGCAGGCGATCCATGCCGCGCAGGAGAGCGGCTTCGTGCATATCGAAGCGCTGGCCAACGAACTGGCGTCGCGCTTCTACGCCGCCCGCGGCCTGGACAAAATAGCCCGGGTGTATCTGCAGGATGCTCGCTATGGGTACCTGCGCTGGGGCGCTGACGGCAAGGTCCGCCAGCTTGAGGCACAGTATCCGTCGCTGCGCACCGAAGCCCGCGCGCTCGGCCCGACCACCACCATGGCCACCTCGGTCGAGCACCTGGACCTGGCCACCGTGATCAAGGTGTCACAGGCCGTGTCGGGCGAAATTGTCCTGGAAAAGCTGATCGAGATGGTGATGCGCACGGCCATCGAACAAGCGGGTGCCGAGCGTGGCCTGTTGATCCTGTCGCGCGGTGGCGAGCACCGCATCGCCGCGCAAGTGAACACGGCGGGCCACTCGACCCTGCTGCGGGACGAGCCGGTGAGCGCGACGTTGCTGCCGGAATCGGTTCTCTATCATGTGCTGCGCACCCGGGAAAACGTGTTCCTGGGTGACGCCGCCGCCCAGGCGCAATTCGCCACCGACCCTTACATCCGCCACCACGGCGCGCGCTCGGTGCTGTGCATGCCCTTGATGAACCAGGCCGAACTGACCGGTGCGCTCTATCTGGAAAACAACCTCACCGCCCACGTGTTCAGCCCGGCCCGGATCGCCGTGTTGAAGCTGGTGGCAACCCAGGCGGCGATCTCCCTGGAAAACGCCCGCCTGTACCGCGACGTCCAGGAACGCGAATCGAAAATCCGCCGCCTGGTGGATGCCAACATCATCGGCATCGTGGTGTGGAACGCCGAGGGCGATATTGTCGAGGCCAACGATGCGTTTCTGCGCATGGTGGGCTACGAGCGAGCGGATCTGGAGTCCGGCCTGTTGCGCTGGAGAGACCTGACGACGCCGGACTACACCGAGCTGAGCGAGCGCTCCCTGGCCCAGGCCGTTGAAACCGGGTACGCCCAACCCTACGAGAAAGCGTATTTCAAGAAGGATGGGCAAATCCTGCCGGTCATTGTCGGTCTGGCCTTGTTCGAGGCCAGCCGCAAGGAAGGGGTCGCGTTCGTTCTGGACCTGACCGAGCGCAAGCAGGCCGAAGAAAAGATCCGCGAAAGCGAACGCCGTTATCGCGAGGTGCAAACCGAGCTGGCCCACGCCAACCGTGTCGCGACCATGGGGCAGCTGGTGGCGTCCATCGCCCACGAAGTCAACCAGCCCATCGCCGCGGCCATCCTCAACGCCAACGCGGCAGTGCGCTGGCTCAACGCCCAACCGCCGCAGATCGAAGAAGTGCAGACCGTGCTGGGCAGCCTCATCATCGATGCCAATCGGGCCGCGGATGTCCTGGGTCGTATCCGCAGCCATATCCGCAAGGCACCGCCGCAAAAGGAAGCGATGGATATCTGCGCCGCTATCGCCGAAATGATCGAGTTTACCCGCGGCCAGATCATCAAGAGCGGCGCCACGATCCACACTCAGCTGTCGCAGACGCTGCCGTTGATCGAAGGCGACCGCGTGGAGCTGCAGCAGGTACTGCTCAATCTGATCATGAATGCCCTGGAGGCGATGAATGCCGTCAGCGAAGGCGAACGCCGGTTGCACATCAGCGCGGCGCTGGACGATACCGGCAGTGTGCGGGTCAGCGTCAGCGACTCCGGGCCGGGGTTCATGTCGGACGATGCCGAGCAGATATTCGTCTCGTTCTACACGACCAAACCCACAGGCATGGGCATGGGCCTGTCCATCTGCCGCTCGATCATCGAAGCCCATGGCGGCCGACTGTGGGCCAGCGCCAACCTGCCCCGGGGCGCCAATCTGCAGTTCACGCTGCCGGTGGCGCCATGTCCAACTCAATGACGGTCCCTGACCGATCGCAGTGCTACACTTTTTTTCTGCCAAAAACCCAAGGTAACAGCCTATGAAAGCGAGTCCTCCGTCCAGCGAGCCACGCAGCAACGGCTCGATCGTCTTCGTGGTGGATGACGATGCCTCCATTCGCCAGGCCCTGAGTAACCTGTTCCGTTCCGCTGGCATTGCCGTTGAGACATTCGCCTCTACCGCAGAATTTCTACTGCACCCAAAATCCGACGGCGCCAGGTGCCTGGTGCTCGACGTTCGGTTGCAGGGCGCCAGCGGCCTGGAGTTCCAGCGTCAGTTGGTCGATGCCCATGTGAACATTCCCATCATTTTCATCACCGGCCATGGCGACATCGAGATGTCGGTCAAGGCGATGAAGGCCGGTGCCGTGGATTTCCTCGCCAAGCCATTCCGTGAGCAGGACCTGCTGGATGCGGTGTCGGCGGCGCTGCAAACAGACATCAAGCGCCGTGAAGTCGAGCAGTTGTCCTGCGACCTGCAGGCCCACTATCAGACCCTGACGGCCCGCGAAAAAGAAGTCATGGCCCTGGCGGTCAAGGGCCTGATGAACAAACAGATCGCCGGGCAAATGAACTTGAGCGAAGTCACCGTAAAGATCCATCGCGGCCATGCGATGAAAAAGATGCACGCCAAATCGTTTGCTGATCTGGTGCGGATGGCGGAGGCGTTGGGGGATGTCTGAGGCACTTACGGCATCCGGACACACCGCCACTCTGTAGGAGCTTCCGAGTGAAACGAGGCTGCGATCTTTTCCCGTGCACTTGAGTTTCAAGCGCAACATCAAAAGATCGCAGCCTTCGGCAGCTCCTACAGGGCTCTACCCTTCAACCCTTGATAAACGCCAACAGATCCTCGTTGATGACATCCGGGTGCGTGGTGCACATGCCGTGCGGGTAGCCCTTGTAGACCTTGAGCGTACCGTTCTTGACCAGTTTGATCGCCAGCTCGGCCGAATCGGCGATCGGTACGATCTGGTCGTCGTCGCCATGCATGATCAACACCGGCACCGTGATCTTTTTCAGGTCTTCGGTGAAGTCGGTTTCCGAGAACGCCTTGATGCAGTCGTAATGAGCCTTGGCACCGCCCATCATGCCCTGGCGCCACCAGTTGTCCTTGATGCCTTCGCTGACCTCGGCGCCCTCACGGTTGTAGCCGTAGAACGGCACCGGCACTTCCCGGTAGAACTGCGCCCGGTTGGCGGCGAGCGCCGAGCGGAAGCCGTCGAACACGTCCAGCGGCAGGCCACCGGGATTGCTGGCGGACTTGACCATCACCGGCGGCACCGCACCGATCAAAACCGCTTTGCTGACCTTGCCAGCGCCGTGTTGCGCCACATAGCGCGCCACTTCACCGCCACCGGTGGAGTGGCCGACATGCACCGCCCCTTCCAGCTTCAAGTGAGCGACCAGCGCCGCCACATCCGCCGCGTAGGTGTCCATTTCGTTGCCGGTGGCGGTCTGCGTCGAGCGTCCATGACCACGGCGATCATGGGCGATCACGCGGTAGCCCTTGGACAGGAAGAACAGCATCTGCGCGTCCCAGTCGTCGGCACTCAGGGGCCAGCCGTGGTGGAAGACGATGGGCTGACCGGTGCCCCAGTCCTTGTAGAAAATCTCGGTGCCGTCGCGCGTGGTGAAGGTGCTCATATCGTTCTGTCCTTTTGCTGGTAGAAGACGAGGTTGCGGCGTTAAACAGTTAACTTAGCGCGGGTGACAGGGCGCAGATTGTACGTACGTGCTATTTCCCATCGACCCATTCGGGCACAGCGCACGCAACGCCAGCGCATTGCCCAGCGCCGCACCGCTGGCGGTGTTGTCGAAAATGCACCAGGTCGCCACGCCCTGGTCAGCGGCGGCCTGCAGCTTGAGCGCCAGTTCATCGAGCCAGGGCGGTTGATAGGCGCTGTAGTAGATTCTTGGTGAACCGTGCAGCCGCCAATACTGCACACCCGGCCAGCCACCGGGCGAAGCATCGGTGCTGATGCGCGAAGGATCGACCGCGACCTGGGCAATGCGCTGCTGCACCAGCAAGGGTTCGGCGGCGACCCAGGATTCATGCCGAGGCTCCAGCACCACATGCCCGGCAAAGCGACAGCGCAGGGCGGTGAAAAACGCCACGGCGACCGATTCATCGAATGCCAACGACGGCGGTAGCTGCAACCGTAGACAACCCAGGCGATCCTGCAAGCCGCAGCACTGCGCCAGGAACTCGTCCAATGCCTGCTCGCAGCGCTGCAACTTCAACACGTGGGTGATCTGCTTGGGCACCTTGACGCTGAATCGCAAAGCATCCGGCACGCTCTCGGCCCAGCGTCGATAGGTCTGCTGGCGGTGCGGGCGATAAAACGAGCTGTTGATCTCAACGCCATTGAGTCGCGAGGCATAGCGCTGCAGGTGCGTGCCCTCAGTGGCGAAAGCAGGCCAATACTCGCGCCCCAGATTCCAGCCGGCGCAGCCGATGTAGATCGGTTGACGGTTCATCGACTGCACCCCGCTACAGCGCGGTCACCCCTGTGCCGGCGAATGCCGGGTTGTCGTCGAGGTCGCATAGCATCACTCCTCAGCCTGTCAGGAAGAACGCCCAATGACTAAGGGTTCACCGATGAAACGGCGTTCCTTTTTTTAACAGCCATGGCTGATCAGTGGTCGTCGCCGGCGTGAATCCTTCACAACACCCACACAAATTTAATGAACCCTGCCGATCACCAACCACCTAACCGAAGGACTATCAGGAGGTAACCCATGCATATCGAAACGACGTGGATTGTTGCGGCCGTTGTACTGCTGCTGATTGAGCTGTGGGCGATCAACCGGCTGCGCAAGAGCGAAGGCAAAGCGAGCACCCGGGGGGTGTGGATGGTGGTGATCGTGTTCGTGCCCGTGATCGGCCTGATCCTGTGGGCGTTGACCGGACCGAAGCAGATCAGCCACAACCCGAATTCGGCCCAGGCGCGGCAGTAGTTGAGGGGGGGTATTGTTCGCGAAATCCGGGGGACGCCATACATCCTGTGGGAGCTGGCCTGCCAGCGATAGCGCAGTGTCAGCCAATGGATACTTTGGCTGATGCTCCGCCATCGCGAGCAGGCTCGCCCCCACATAGGGACCACCCCGCTCACGCCTCCAACAAACACTGAACGTTCCACCCGATCCGCCCCTCTAGATGCAGTGAAACTGGATCAAGGACGCGGAAATGGACCTTTCATCCCCAGCAGCTCCCCTCCCCACTCGCCAGAGTGCTGTCACTCGACGCCTGGCCCTTGCCGTGGGCGCGCTGTTCATCACCGGGGTGTGCGTGGCGGGCGCGGTGCTGGTGAGCATCGCCAGCCACCTGGATGCCGAGGATGCCGCCAATGTCCGGTTCTACTCCGCCAGGGCCCTGGAAAACAGGATCGCCAACGTACAGAACTACATGACCAGCTACTCGTACTGGACGCCGGCCTTCGAGCACTTCAACGGTGTGGTCGACATCGACTGGGCCTACACGCAGGAGAATGTCGGCAAGACCCTGTACACCACCGATGGCTACGAAGGCGTGTTCGTCATCGATCACGACCAGACCAAATACGCGGTGATTCGCGGTGAATGGGTCCAGGCCGACATCTCAGGGTTTATCCAGGCCTCGGCGCCCGCGCTGGTCGAGCAGGTTCATCGGTCCAAAGACCTGACCAAACCGATCAGCACCTACACCTTGTTCGAAGGACAACCGGCCCTGGTCACAGCCGCCGCCGTGATCCCCAATGACGAACATCTGTTGGAAAGCCCGCAATCGACCTCGGTGCTGCTGTTCGTCGACCAGTTGACCCCCGCCAAACTGAAAGAACTGGGCGACAGCTACGGCCTCAGTCACTTGTCCCTGGCGGCGGACGAGACGATCGATCCGGACCAGCCGCGGGTGCCCCTGGACAGCACCGGGTTCAGCCTGATCGCCCAGATGCAGCGCCCCGGCCAGCATCTGCTCTGGTCGCTGATGCCGGCGCTGGGCGGCACCATGACGGTGCTGATGCTGTTGACCGCCTACTTTTTCCGCCATGCGCTGCGCTCCTCCCGCTATGTCGACAAGAGCTACGCGGTACTGCAAGCGTCGAACCAGGCGCTGGAATCGGCCAACCATGCCCTGGAAGCCAGCGAAGAGCGTTTCCGTGCGGTCGCCGAAGCGGCCTCCGACTGGATCTGGGAAATCGACAAGGCCCAGTGCATCACCTACCTTTCCGGGCGCTTCAGCGAGGTCACAGGTTTTGCCGCCGAACAATGGCTGGGCCAGAACATTGAGCGACTGCTGTATTGCGACACCACGCCGCTGGACCTGTGGCTGCAAAAACGGGCGGAAGAAACCAACGCCCGCGACCTGCGCTGTACCTACCGCGATCAATCCGGCCAGCAGCGTTTCTGCCGCTTGTCAGCGCGGCCGATCCTGTACAAGGACAGGGTGATCGGTTACCGCGGCACCGCCAGCGACATCACCGATGAGGTGGCCGCCCACGCGCAGATTCAACACCTGTCGATGCACGATGCGCTGACCGGCCTGCCCAACCGCAACAAACTGGCGCGCTACCTCGATGAAGCCCTGCTGCAGAAAGAGCACGCCCCGCCGCTTTCGCTGCTGATGATCGACCTGGACAACTTCAAGCCAATCAACGACTCCCTCGGCCACCCGGCGGGCGATGCGGTGTTGCTGCAGGTCGCCGCCCGGTTGCGTGAATGCACCCGCGACAACGACATTGTGGCGCGCCTAGGTGGTGATGAGTTCGTGGTGGTGCTGCATGGCATGGACAGCCATCACGAAATCGACAAATTCTGCACCCGCCTGATCGGCAGCCTGCACCAACCGGTGCTGCATGAGGGGCATTCGTTGCAGATCGGCGCCAGCATCGGCATCGCCCTCAGCCGTCGCCACAGCCACGTCCCCAGCGATCTGATTCGCTACGCCGACATCGCCCTGTACAAGGCCAAGGCCGAGGGCAAGAACACCTGGTGCTATTTCGAGTCGCACATGAGCGAGCAGATCCAGAGTCGCCTGCAGCTGGAAGACGATTTGCGCCGTGCGCTGAAGAACAACGAGTTGGTGCTGCATTACCAGCCGCGCTACAAGGTCGACGGCAAGCAGATCGTCTCGGTCGAAGCCCTGGTGCGCTGGCAGCACCCGACTCAGGGCTTGCTCGGGCCGGACAAGTTCATTCCCCTGGCCGAACAGACCGACCTGATCGTGCCGTTGGGCCGTTGGGTGCTGCGCGAGGCCTGTGAAACGGCGCTGACCTGGCCCCATGACATCCTCCTGTCAGTGAACCTCTCCCCCGCCCAATTCGCCCTCAGCGACGTGGTCGAGGATGTGCGCGAAGTGCTGGTGCAGACGCGGTTCCCCGCCAGTCGCCTGGAACTGGAAATCACCGAAAACGTAATGCTCAACGACACCGACGGCGCGCTGACCACCATGAACGCCCTGAAGGAACTGGGGGTGCGCCTTAACATGGACGACTTCGGCACCGGCTATTCCTCCCTGGGCTATCTGCGCGCCTATCCCTTCGATGGCATCAAGATCGACAAGCGCTTCATCGCCTCGATCGCCAGCGGCGGCAACGACCGCGCGGTGGTGCAGGCCATCATCGGCCTGGGCAAGGCCATGGGCCTGACGGTGACCGCCGAAGGGGTGGAAACCGAGGAACAGTTGGGGATTCTCGGCGCGGACCAGTGCCATGAAGTGCAGGGTTATTTCATGAGCCGGCCGGTCGATCGAGAAGCCTTTGCCCAACTGCTGCACGAATCCCGCAGCCCCGTGCTCGCTTGAATACCCGCAGGTCGCCAATGACTCCCCAAAGGCCTGGAACCCGCCGGCCTGAGGCTTGCCGATCAGACACGGTGCAGGGTCACTCTGTTCTGGCCCCCGGCAAAACGCCAGGCATTAAAAAGCCCGCTCGAGGCGGGCTTCGCTAGGTTGATTTAGTAGGTGGCCAGTGCTGGTCTCTGGCTTACGAGGTTTATCGGGCTTCCCACAGATACAGCCATACGCTGTCCTGCTTCACACGGCATAAGGGCTGGATCTCAGCGCGGAGATCTTTCTAACCGTGTACCCTTCGGAGCGCGCCCCACGCGTCCCCGCTATCCGATTGCGCATCAGTCTGCGTTTTCACCTACAACTTCAGAGTAGCAAAACACCCACGTAATGGAATGGGCTTTTTAGACCGTTTTCCTACTTGCGCCGGTACTGAAGAAATCAAAAACACTAACCTGCAATCAGACACCCACCTGTGGGAGCGGGCTTGCTCGCGAATGCGTTCTGACACTTACATTGATGCAAGCTGAGCCACCGCTTTCGCGAGCAAGCCCGCTCCCACCAAAAGCATCCCCGCCTATAACGAGCGCTGGCTGTTGCCGATCCCCTTCGCAATATCCACCCCCCAATCCATCGCCGCCTCCATGTCCAGCATGTGCGGTTTCGGATCGTGGTTCTCGTCGATCGCCGTGCCGTCCGGTCGATAGACGCCAATGAACATCCCCAGCGACCCATCCTTGAGAATCTCGGCCCTGACACGGATGCTGCATCCGTTGGACAGGGTTTCCTTGTGTTCCAGATGGCGCTCGGTCATTGCTGTATTCCTCCCATGGGTGGATTCAAACCGTTATTGGCAATGCTAGCTCAGCCCTCGAACTACGCTGCCCAGTCGCTCAATCTGACAGCGGCGAAATGCCACCTATACTAGAGGCCACCGTCCCCACAAGGGTCTGCACGTCCAACAATAACAAGCAGAGGTGGAACATGGTCTGGCAGCAAATCTACGATCCGTTCAACAACCCGGTCATCTCAACCCTATTGGCCGCCGTGCCCGTGGTCGTGATGCTGGCGGCCCTGGCGTTTTTCCACATCAAAGCGCACCTGGCAGCGATACTCGCCCTGATCTCGGCCTTGATCATCGCCATCTTCGCTTTCGGCATGCCCGCCAACATGGCCGGCTCGGCGGCGTTGTACGGGGCGGCCAACGGCCTGCTGCCGATTGGCTGGATCGTGCTGAACATCATCTTCCTGCACCGACTGACCACTGAAAACGGCTCGTTCAAAGTGTTGCAGGACTCCCTGGCGCGGATCACCGACGACCGGCGTCTGCAGTTGCTGCTGATCGCCTTCTGCTTCGGCGCCTTCTTCGAGGGCGCTGCCGGTTTCGGCACGCCAGTGGCGGTGACCGGGGCGATCCTGATCGGCCTGGGCTTTTCACCCCTGGCGGCCTCGGGCCTGGCGCTGATCGCCAACACCGCGCCAGTGGCCTTCGGTGCCCTGGGCACGCCGATCATCACCCTGGCCAAGGTCACCGGGCTCGATGAGATGGAGCTGTCGATGATGGTCGGCCGGCAACTGCCGTTCTTCTCGGTAATCGTGCCGTTCTGGTTGATCTGGGCCTTTGCCGGCTGGCGCAAGATGCTGGAAATCTGGCCGGCGATCCTCGTCGCCGGGGTCAGTTTCGCGATCCCGCAGTTCATCGTCTCCAACTATCACGGGCCGATGCTGGTGGATGTGATCGCCGCGCTGATCTCCATGGCCTGCCTGACCCTGTTCCTCAAGGTCTGGAAACCGGCCACCGTGCACACCTCCGCGGCGCTGACCGGGCGGGTCGACAACTCGAAAATCGATGCCGAATACGAAGAAACCACCACGCCGACCGCGGCGTTTTCCGGCGACGCAAAGAAAGCCGTGATGCGCGCCTGGATGCCGTGGATCATCCTCACCGTATTCGTGTTTGCCTGGGGCACCCAGAGCTTCAAGAACATGTTCGATGTGCGTCCGGCGATGGACCCGGCGACGAATTCGGCGAAGCTCGACCCCCAGGGCAAACCGCTGGTTGAGGCCAATCCGGTGTTCGCACCGGTGCTGACCTTCACCACCATTCACCAACAGATCCAGAAGGTGCCGCCGGTGGTGCCGGCCCCGAAAAACGAGGACGCGATCTACAAATTCACCTGGTTCACCGCCACCGGCAGCGGCATCCTGCTGGCCGCGATCGTCGGCGGGCTGCTGATGGGCTACTCCATCCCACAATTGATCAAGCAGTACTTTCGAACGATTTGGGTGGTGCGCTACTCGCTGATCACCATCACCGCGATGCTCGCCCTGGGCTTCCTCACGCGCTATTCGGGCCTGGACGCCACCATGGGCCTGGCCTTCGCTGCGACGGGGATTTTCTATCCCATGTTCGGCACCCTGCTCGGCTGGCTGGGCGTGGCGTTGACCGGCTCCGACACGGCGTCCAACGTGCTGTTCGGCGGCTTGCAACGGGTCACCGCCGAACAACTGGGACTCAGCCCGGTGTTGATGGCGGCGGCCAACAGCTCCGGCGGGGTGATGGGCAAGATGGTCGATGCGCAATCGATCGTGGTCGCCTCCACCGCGACCCGCTGGTATGGGCATGAGGGGGAAATCCTGCGGTATGTGTTCTTCCACTCGATCGTGCTGGCCATCCTCGTCGGTGGCCTGGTGACGTTGCAGGCGTATGTGGCGCCGTTCAGTCATATGGTGGTTGGGGGGCATTGATTATTCACTCAAGAACGAACGCTTTACCCGTGGCGAGGGAGCTTGCTCCCGCTGGGGCGCGCAGCGGCCCCGCTCTTTTTCAAGAAAGACGGGACTGCTGCGCAGTCCAGCGGGAGCAAGCTCCCTCGCCACAGGTGCGGAGTGTTCAGGGGTGATCTCCCGGGCCTTTCATGAACGGAGTATCGTAAAGCAACCATGAACATTCTCTACGATGAACGCGTCGACGGCGCACTGCCCGACGCGGACAAGGCCGGGTTGTTGCAGGCGCTGCGCGGGCAGATGCCGGAGCTTGAGATCCTGCACCAGCAGGAAGAACTCAAGCCCTACGAATGCGATGGCCTCTCGGCGTACCGCACCACGCCGATGCTGGTGGTGCTGCCACGGGATATCGCCCAGGTCCAGGGCGTGCTCAAGCTGTGTCATCAGCGGCAGGTCCCGGTAGTCGCACGGGGTGCCGGCACCGGTTTGTCCGGGGGCGCCCTGCCCCTGGAGAAAGGCCTGCTGCTGGTGATGGCGCGCTTCAACCGGATCCTGCACATCGACCCCGAGGCCCGAGTCGCCCGGGTCCAGCCCGGGGTGCGCAACCTGGCGATTTCCCAGGCCGCCGCGCCCTACGGCCTGTATTACGCCCCCGACCCCTCGTCGCAAATCGCCTGCTCCATCGGCGGCAACGTCGCCGAAAATGCCGGCGGCGTGCATTGCCTCAAGTACGGCCTGACCGTGCATAACGTGCTGCAGGTCGACATCCTCACGGTCGACGGCGAACACCTGACCCTGGGCTCCAACGCCCTCGACGCCCCCGGTCTGGACCTGCTGGCGCTGTTCACCGGTTCCGAAGGCATGCTTGGGGTCATCACCGAGGTCACGGTCAAGCTGCTGCCCAAACCCCAATCGGCCAAGGTCCTGCTGGCGGCCTTCGATTCGGTGCAAAAGGCCGGCCGCGCCGTGGGCGACATCATCGCTGCCGGCATCATTCCCGGTGGCCTGGAGATGATGGACAACCTGGCGATCCGCGCCGCCGAAGACTTCATCCACGCCGGCTACCCGGTCGATGCCGAGGCGATCCTGCTGTGCGAACTCGATGGCGTCGAAGCCGATGTCCACGACGACTGCACCCGGGTGCGAGAAGTGCTGGAACAGGCCGGCGCCACTGAAGTACGCCTGGCCAAAGACGAAGCTGAACGGGTGCGCTTCTGGGCCGGGCGCAAGAACGCCTTCCCGGCGGTGGGCCGTTTGTCGCCGGACTATTACTGCATGGACGGCACCATCCCCCGCCGCGAATTGCCCGGCGTGCTCAAGGCCATCGCCGAGCTGTCTGCCGAATACAACTTGCGGGTGGCCAACGTGTTCCATGCCGGCGACGGCAACATGCACCCGCTGATCCTGTTCGATGCCAACCAGCCCGGCGAGCTGGAGCGTGCGGAAAACCTGGGCGGCAAGATTCTGGAATTGTGCGTGAAAGTCGGCGGCAGCATCACCGGCGAACACGGCGTCGGCCGCGAGAAAATCAATCAGATGTGCGCGCAGTTCAACAGCGACGAGCTGACCCTGTTCCATGCGGTCAAGGCCGCGTTCGACCCCAGCGGCCTGCTCAACCCCGGCAAGAACATCCCGACCCTGCACCGCTGTGCCGAATTCGGCGCGATGCACGTGCACGCCGGGCAACTGCCGTTTCCGGACCTGGAGCGCTTCTGATGCCTGGCGATCTCGACGACAGCACGCTCCTGCTGGAACAGGTCAATCGGGCGCTGGATAACGCCACGCCGTTGCGCATCCAGGGCTCCAACAGCAAGGCATTCCTGGGACGCATCGGTGCCGGGGAAATCCTCGACACCCGCTCTCATCGCGGCATCGTCAGCTACGACCCCACCGAACTGGTGATCACCGTGCGCTGCGGCACACCGTTGGCCGAACTCAAGCAAGTGCTCGACGCCGCCCGTCAGATGCTGCCCTGCGAACCACCCGCCTTCGGTGACGGCGCTACTGTCGGTGGGATGATTGCCAGTGGACTGTCGGGGCCACGGCGACCGTGGTCCGGCTCTGTGCGCGATTTTGTCCTCGGCACCCGGGTCATCACCGGTCTGGGCAAGCACCTGCGTTTCGGCGGCGAAGTGATGAAGAACGTCGCCGGCTACGACCTCTCGCGGCTGATGGCCGGCAGTTACGGCACGCTTGGCCTGATCACCGAAGTCTCGCTCAAGGTCCTGCCCAAACCCCGGCAAGCCTTGAGCGTCAGCCTGGAGATGAGCAGCGAACGTGCTCTGCAGAACCTCGCGCAATGGGGCCAGCAACCCTTGCCGATCAGTGCCGCGTGCCACGACGGCGAGCGCCTGCACCTGAGGCTCGAGGGCGGCGAAGGTTCGGTGAAGGCGGCCCATGACCGGTTGGGCGGCGAGCCGCTCGACAGCGCGTACTGGGATGACCTCAACGAGCATCGCCTGACGTTCTTCGATGAGGACCAGCCGCTGTGGCGTCTGTCCTTGCCCAACAACACGGCCAGACTGTCCCTGCCCGGCCGGCAACTGATCGACTGGGGCGGTGCCCAGCGCTGGCTCAAATCCGATGCCGAAGACCGCTTCATTCGTCAGGTGGCCAATGAGGTCGGCGGCCACGTGACCTGCTACAGCCATGGTCTGATCGACAGCCCGTTCCAGCCATTGCCCGCCGCGCTGATGCGCTACCACCAGAGCCTCAAGCAGCAACTCGATCCCCGGGGCATTTTCAACCCCGGTCGCCTGTACGCGGAGCTATGAACCATGCAGACCACCCTGAGTGAAGACGCCCGCCGCCTGCCCCGCGCCGAAGAGGCCGACCGCATCCTGCGCAGCTGTGTGCACTGCGGTTTCTGCAACGCCACCTGCCCCACTTACCAGTTGCTGGGCGATGAGCTCGACGGCCCGCGCGGGCGCATCTACCTGATCAAACAGGTGCTGGAAGGCAATGAAGTCACGCAGAAAACCCAGCAGCATCTGGACCGTTGCCTGTCGTGCCGCAACTGCGAAACCACCTGCCCGTCCGGCGTCGACTATCACAACCTGCTGGACATCGGCCGTGCGGTGGTCGATGCGGCGGTGCCGCGGCCCTTCGGCCAGCGCCTGTTGCGCGAGGGGTTGCGCACGTTGGTGCCGCACCCGGACCTGTTCAAGAGCATGGTCAGCGGTGGCCAGGTGTTCCGCGCGCTGCTGCCCGACGCGCTGCAAAGCAAACTGCCGCGCAGCGCCGCGCCGGTCCAGCGGCGCCCCACCACCCGCCATGCGCGCCAGGTGCTGATGCTCGAAGGCTGCGTGCAGCCGGGGCTGTCGCCCAATACCAACGTGGCGGCGGCCAGGGTGCTGGATCGACTCGGCATCAGCGTCACGCCGAGCCGCGAAGCCGGTTGCTGTGGCGCCGTGGACTATCACCTCGATGCCCAGGCGGCGGGCCTGGACCGTGCTCGTCACAACATCGATGCCTGGTGGCCGAGCATTGAGAAAGGCGTGGAGGCCATCGTGCAGACCGCCAGCGGTTGCGGCGCCTTCATCAAGGATTACGGCCACCTGCTCGAACGCGATCCGGCCTATGCCGAGAAGGCCAGAACCGTCAGTGCCCTGGCCAAGGACCTGGTGGAGGTGCTGCGGGACGAGCCGTTGGAAAAGCTTGGCATCCACAATGCCCAACGCCTGGCCTTCCATTGTCCTTGCACCCTGCAGCATGCGCAGAAACTCGGCGGTGCGGTGGAAGCGGTGCTCGAGCGCCTGGGCTTCAACCTGACCTCCGTCCCGGACAGCCACCTGTGTTGCGGTTCGGCGGGCACCTACTCGCTGACCCAGCCGCAACTGTCGCGGCAACTGCGCGACAATAAAATGAATGCCCTGGAAAGCGGCTACCCTGAAGTGATTGTCACGGCCAACATCGGCTGCCAGTCCCACCTCGACGGCGCGGGTCGCACGCCGGTCAGGCACTGGATCGAACTGGTCGAAGCCGCCCTGCCTTGACCCCGTTGAGTCACCCCTGTCGAGTCCCCCTGGAGATCGCCCATGAACAGCAAAGCCGTGCTCAGCCAGACCGAAGTCGGCCGGATTCTCGCCGCAGCGCGGACCGAGGCGCAGAACAACCAGTGGCCGGTGACCATTGTGGTGGTCGATGACGGCGGCCATCCCCTGGCCCTGGAACGCCTCGACGGCGCCGCGCCCATCAGCGCCTACATCGCCACCGAAAAGGCCCGCACCTCGGCCCTGGGCCGACGCGAGTCCAAGGGCTATGAAGAGATGGTCAACGGCGGCCGCACCGCATTCGTCACCGCCCCCCTGCTGACCTCCCTTGAGGGTGGCGTACCGATCATCTTTGACGGCCAGGTGATCGGCGCCGTGGGCGTGTCCGGAGTCAAGGCCGAGCAGGATGCGCAAGTGGCCAAGGCCGCGGTGCAGGCCCTGAAATAACCCCCATCCCCTGTGGGAGCGGGCTTGCTCGCGAAAGCGGTGTGTCAGTCTCGGTGATGTTGGATGTGACGGCCTCTTCGCGAGCAAGCCCGCTCCCACAGGGGTTGTGCTGACCCAGCCAGAAAGGAAACCCTCCATGACCCGCCTCACCGCCAAAGACTTCCCCCCGCAACTGCTGGAACTCTACGACTACTACGCCCACGGCCTGATCAACCGCCGCGAGTTTCTCGACCGGGCGGCGTTGTTCACCTTGGGCGGACTGACTGCCAGTGCGTTGCTGGCCTCGCTGAGCCCCAACTACGCCCTGGCCGAGCAGGTGGCGTTCACCGACCCGGACATCCTCGCCGAATACATCACCTACCCCTCGCCCAAGGGCAACGGCCAGGTGCGCGGCTATCTGGTACGCCCGGCCAAAGCCAGCGGCAAGGTCGGCTCGGTGGTGGTGGTGCACGAAAACCGCGGGCTGAACCCCTACATCGAGGACGTAGCCCGGCGCTTGGCCAAGGCCGGTTTCATCGCCCTGGCCCCGGATGGCCTGAGCTCGGTCGGCGGTTACCCCGGCAACGATGAAAAGGGCAAGGCACTGCAGGAAAAGGTCGACCCGACAAAGCTCATGAACGACTTCTTCGCCGCCGTCGAATGGATGATGAAACACCCCGACGGCAGCGGCAAAGTCGGCATCACCGGGTTCTGCTACGGCGGTGGCGTGACCAATGCGGCGGCCGTGGCCTACCCGGAACTGGGCGCCGCCGTGTCGTTTTACGGCCGCCAGCCCGAGGCCAAGGATGTGCCACGGATCAAGGCGCCGGTGATGCTGCATTACGGTGAACTGGACACGCGAATCAACGAAGGCTGGCCAGCGTATGAGCAGGCGCTGAAGGCTGGGCACAAGACCTATGAGGCCTTTATCTACCCTGGTGCCAATCATGGGTTTCACAACGATTCGACACCGCGCTATGACAAGGCCGCGGCGGATCTGGCGTGGGAGCGGACGTTGGGGTGGTTCAACAAATATCTGGTTTGAGCGATTGCAGGACCGGCCTCTTCGCGAGCAAGCCCGCTCCCACAGTGGATCTGTGTCGTTCACAAATCCACTGTGGGAGCGAGCCTGCTCGCGATGGCGGTATCCAGGTCTACAGATTTATTTGGGCTGTGCGACCGTCCGCAGGTACGGCTTGTGGGTCTTGAACCCATCCGGGTATTTCTTCTTCGCATCCTCGTCCGACACCGACGTCGGGATGATCACGTCCTCGCCCGGACGCCAGTTAACCGGCGTGGCAACGGTGTGTTTGGCGTTCAGTTGCAGCGAATCGAGCAAACGCAGCACTTCGTCGAAGTTGCGCCCGGCGCTCATCGGGTAGATCAGCATCGCCTTGATCTTTTTGTCCGGCCCCACCAGGAACACCGAACGCACCGTGGCGTTGTCCACCGCCGTGCGCGAACCGCCGCTGGCATTGGGGTGGATCATGTCGTAGAGCTTGGCCACCACCAGGTTTTCGTCGCCGATCAGCGGATAGTTGACGGCGGTGCCCTGGGTTTCTGCGATGTCACCGACCCACTTGTTGTGGTCGCTGACCGGGTCGATGCTCAGGCCGAGGATCTTGGTGTTGCGCTTGTCGAACTCCGGCTTGAGCTTGGCCAGATAGCCCAGTTCCGTGGTGCAGACCGGTGTGAAATCCTTGGGATGAGAGAACAGGATCGCCCAGCCATCGCCGATCCATTGGTGAAAGTTGAGCGTGCCTTCGGTGGTGTCGGCGGTGAAATCCGGCGCTTCGTCGCCAATACGGATTGCCATGTTCGATCTCCTTGCAGTAAGGGTCAGGGGGGAACGAGCCAGTCAATGCGCAGACAGTATAGGAGAGCTTTTTGAAACGCTGACCAGAACCCGGAACCGATGAGAACCGTGGCGAGGGAGCTTGCTCCCGTCCGGCTGCGCAGCAGTCGTAAAACCGGAAAACCCGATGTGCCTGAAAGAGTGCAGGGGGCCGCTGGGCAGCCCAGCGGGAGCAAGCTCCCTCGCCACAGGTCTTGCCCGAGCAGCCACTTAATCCACCAACGCAATCAACTGATACCGCTGCGCATCCGTCAGCGTCGGCCCGAACCCCGCCCCGGCGTTTTCCGCCATATAACGCGGGTTTCCCGTGCCAGGAATCACGCAGGTCACCGCCGAATGCGACAACAGGAACTTGAGCGCCAGCTGCGGCCAGGTCTTGACTCCGACCTGCGCCGCCCAGCCCGGCAGCGGTTTGCCTTGCAGACGACCAATCAAGCCGCCCCCGCCAAACGGCCGATTGCAGATCACCGCCACACCCCGCTCTCGGCACAGCGGCAGAATGCGTTTCTCGACGCCGCGATCATCCAGCGCATAGTTGATTTGCAGAAAATCCAGCGGCTCGGCCTTGAGCACCGCTTCCACCTCCTCATAGGCCGAGGACGTGTAATGGGTGATGCCGATGTACCGGATGCGCCCCTGCTCCTTCCAGTGGCGCAGGGTCGGCAAGTGAATCTGCCAGTCCAGCAGGTTGTGGATCTGCATCAGGTCGATGCGGTCGGTCTGCAGCAATTGGAAGGATTGCTCCATCTGCGCAATCCCCTCCTCGCGGCCACGGGTCCAGACCTTGGTTGCCAGGAACGCCGGCGAGCGCGGTTCGTGGATCGACAGCAACTCGCCGGTGTTCTCTTCGGCCCGACCGTACATCGGCGAGCTGTCGATCACCGTCCCGCCCTTCTCGAACAACGCGCGCAGCACCCCGGGCAATTGCTTGTAGGCCGGGTCCTGGGGCGCGACGTCAAATCCGCGATAGGTGCCCAGCCCCACTACCGGCAGGGGTTCGTTGCTCGAAGGAATGGCGCGGGTCTGCATGGTGTTGGCTCCTGCTGCCGTCGACGGCGCGCTGTGTGCCCGCGTCGGACCGAACGTGAAGACCGCCGAAGCGCCGGCAGCCAGCGTGAGTATTGTCCTGCGGGTAAAACCGTCCGGATGGCTCATGACAGATCCCTCGCTTGTGCCTCAGCTTAGGCCCGCCGGGCCTGACGCCCGGCCAGCCACAGGCACAACCCGCCCCACAACCCGGCGAATGGCACGATCAGCAGCGCCACCAGCGCCGTCAAACCGGCGGACAACCCGCCACTGGAAGGCTCAGCCTCAGCGCCGACACGGTCAAATCCACCCTCGCAAAGAACCGCGTGCGGCTGCCTGTATCAGCGTAGCTGCCAGCGACAATTCGTCCCTGTTCGAAATACAACAAGGTCGCCGCGCGGGTGCGCAGCAGCTTGATCAGCACCAGCCCCAACAGGTACGGCGAGCGCAGGATCAGGGTGATGCCGGCAAAGATGCCGCCGCCCATGCGCCGTTCGTCGATTGACGGTTTTTTTCAGATTGCGATTGGCCAATCAATCGATAGATCAGCGGCACGAAACGCCTGGCCGGCAGGCGATGCCAGCGCGCCGGACACCGGCACCCTCAGCAGCGTGACCATGAAAGTGGCGGTGAACAGCCACTGCAACTTGTCGGCCCCGCCCTCAAGGCCCAGGGCATCGCGCAAGGGTCGCACCCGGTAGTCGCTGGCCAGCACACAGAAATGGAACGCGAAGCCCAGCATCAGGGCCGAACGCTCAGCGGGCTGCACATCGAGCCATCGAGGCGTGTTGGGCATCGCAGCCCTCCTCCAGCCACCGGCTACACTCTGACAGCACCCGGAGCCGTCAATGCCCACTAACGTTAGCCGAATGTTCAGATCCCTGATGCTGGTCATCGCCATCCTTGTCGCGCTGTACCTGACGGCCTGTGCGGCGCTGTTCCTGTTTCAGCGGGCGCTGATCTATTACCCGCAACCACGGGACGCCGGTTCATCGGCAACGCTGCTGACCTTGCCCGTCGACGATGCCCGGGTACTGGTTTCGATCCGTCCCCACGCCGGCCCGAAGGCGTTGATCTATTTCGGTGGCAATGCCGAAGACGTCTCGCGCAGCTTGCCGATGTTCGCCCAGGCCCTGCCTGACCATGCCCTGTATTTCATGCATTACCGGGGTTATGGCGGCAGCAGCGGCTCACCCTCCGAAGAAGCCCTCGCCCGCGATGCCATGGCCCTGTTCGACAAGGTCTACGCCGATCATGCGCAGATCACCCTGGTCGGCCGCAGCCTCGGCTCGGGTGTCGCCGTACGTTTGGCCAGCGTGCGTCCGGCGGCCAAACTGCTGCTGGTCACGCCATACAACAGCCTCGTAGAACTCGCCGCCCGCCAGTTCCGATGGTTTCCGGTGCGGTGGTTGCTCACGGACAAATTCGAGTCCTGGCGTTATGCCGAACACATCGTCGTGCCGACGCATTTGATCGCGGCGGCAGATGACGAAGTGATCCCACCCGCCAGCACCCGGCGCCTCTACAGCCACTTCCCCAAAAGCGTGGCCACACTGCAGGTAATCCCCGGCACCGGACACAACGCCATCAGCGACAACCCCGACTACCTCAAGGCACTTCAGGACCTGTAGGCGCGAGGCTTGCCCGCGATGGCGACATGTCAGACACATCAATGCTGAATGCCCCGCCCTCTTCGCGAGCAAGCCCGCTCCCACAGTTTCTGTGGCGGTCATGAAATACTCACCAACACCCCAAAACCCTGTGGGAGCGGGCTTGCTCGCGAAAGCGGCGGCACATTAAACATCAATCGGGCAGACCCGCCGCCTTCGCGAGCAAGCCCGCTCCCACACCGGGTTCAGGTCGCATCCAAAATTGGTCACCCCGCCATGCCCTGGTGCAACCGCCCCGACCATCGCCATAAAAAAGTGCATCCCCAACCGCCGACAGCCCCCAAAAGCCCCACCAAACTCGCCTTGCCGCTTCTGGCCCACCCTTTGCAACACCCCATGCGCAGTCAACGCAGATTGCACCTATACGACAAAGGCGCCGTGTAGCCCCCGTTTCGACGGAGGGCCGCATGGCGCCTTTTGCGTTTCTGGATCGGATCAAGTGCGGGTGGGGTTTCGAGGATGGCAGACAACAGCGTACGCAGCGTATGTCCCTATTGTGGCGTGGGCTGCGGCATCGTCATGCAGGTCGAGGGCAATCGGGTGGTCAAGGTCGTGGGCGACAAGGCCCACCCGACCAATCGCGGCCGGCTGTGCACCAAGGGCACCACGTGCGGCCAAGCGATTGCCGAGTCGGGGCGGATGGACAACGCCTACCTGCGTCAGGCCCGTGACCGCGACCCGGTGCGGGTCGCCATGGACCAGGCCATCAGCGAAACCGCCGGCAGGCTGCGGCGCATGCTCGACAGCCACGGCCCCGATGCCCTGGCGTTCTACGTCTCGGGGCAGATGTCCCTGGAAGCCCAGTACCTGATCAACAAACTGGCCAAGGGCTTCGTGCGCACCCACAACATCGAATCCAACTCGCGGCTGTGCATGGCCAGCGCCAGCAGCGGCTACAAGCTGTCGTTGGGCGCCGACGGCCCGCCCGGCTCCTATGAGGATTTCGACCGCGCCAACCTGTTCTTCGTGATCGGCGCCAACATGGCCGACTGTCATCCGATCCTGTTTCTGCGCATGATGGATCGGGTCAAGGCCGGCGCCAAACTGATCGTGGTCGATCCCCGGCGCAACGCCACGGCGGACAAGGCCGGGCTGTTCCTGCCAATCCGTCCCGGCACCGACCTGGCGTTGCTCAACGGCCTGCTGCACCTGCTGCTGAAAAACGGCCACACCGACCCAGCGTTCATCGCCGCCTTCACCGAAGGCTGGGAGGCGATGCCGGCGTTCCTCGAGGACTACACCCCGGACAAAGTCGCCGCGATCACCGGCCTGGACGAAGCAGACATCCGTCAAGCCGCGCACTGGATCGGCGAAGCCGACGAGTGGATGAGCTGCTGGACCATGGGCCTCAACCAGAGCACCCACGGCACCTGGAACACCAACGCCTTGTGCAACCTGCACCTGGCCACCGGCGCGATCTGTCGCCCCGGCAGCGGCCCGTTTTCCCTGACCGGGCAACCCAACGCCATGGGCGGTCGGGAAATGGGCTACATGGGCCCCGGCCTGCCCGGCCAGCGTTCAGCGTTGGTCGAAGCCGACCGGGCCTTCATCGAAGACCTGTGGAACATCCCCCGCGCCAGCCTGCCGCGCACGGCCGGCGCCGGCACCGTGGACCTGTTCGAGCAAATGGCCACCGGCACGATCAAGGCCTGCTGGATCATCTGCACCAACCCGGTGGCTTCGGTGCCCAACCGCCGCACAGTGATCGAAGGCTTGCAGGCCGCCGAGCTGGTCATCACCCAGGACGCCTTCCTCGATACCGAAACCAATCGCTACGCCGACATCCTACTGCCCGGCGCCCTTTGGGCCGAGGCCGAAGGGGTGATGATCAACTCCGAACGCAACCTGACCCTGATGCAGCAAGCCGTGACACCGCCCGGCGAGGCCTTGGCCGACTGGCAGATCATCGCGCGGGTCGCCTGTGAAATGGGCTACGCCGAGGCCTTCACCTACGCCGACGCCAGCGAAGTGTTCGAAGAGATCAAGCGCGCCTGGAACCCCAGGACCGGCTACGACATTCGCGGCGCGAGCCATGCGCGCCTGCGGGAAAAACCGTTGCAATGGCCCTGCGCTGAGAACGACAGCGAGGACCGTCATCCGATTCGCTACCTCAACGATGGCGTCAGCCAGACCTTGAACATCGCCGCCGACGGCAGCCGCCCGGCCATTGTCTTTCCCACCGAGAGCGGCAAGGGCATCTTCTTCGCCCGCCCGCACATGCCGCCGGCGGAAATGCCCGACGAGCATTTCCCCTTCGTCCTCAACACCGGGCGCCTGCAGCACCAGTGGCACACCCTGACCAAGACCGGCAAGGTCGCGACCCTGAACAAGCTCAACCCCGGTCCCTTCATCGAGATCCACCCGGACGACGCCGCCCGTTTCGGCATCCGCGACAAGGATCATGTCGAGGTGCGCTCGGTGCGCGGCAAGGTAGTACTGCCGGCAGTGGTGACTGACCGGGTGCGACCGGGCAACTGTTTCGCGCCCTTCCACTGGAACGATGTGTTCGGCGAAAACCTGGCGATCAACGCGGTGACCCACGATGCGGTGGACCCGATTTCGCTGCAGCCGGCATTCAAGTTTTGCGCCGTCGCCTTGCAGCGGGTCGAACTGATCGAGCATCGGTTGCTCGATGTGTCGGCGCCTGCCGTCGAACCTCTTACCGAATCCAAAGCCGACGTGACACTGATGTGGGCCTCGCAAACGGGCAATGCCGAAGCCCTGGCCGAACATTTTGCCAGCCGGTTGCGCAACGCGGGCCTGGCCGTCGAACTGGCTGCGATGGCTGATTTTCCTCCCGAGAAATTGGCCAGCACGCAGACCCTGGCACTGATCAGCAGCACCTTCGGCGACGGCGATCCGCCGGATAACGGCCAAAGTTTCTGGCACACCCTGAGCCGCACCGACCCATGCCTCAAATCCCTGCGATTTGCGGTACTGGCCCTGGGTGATCCCAACTACGACCAGTTCTGCCAGCACGGTAAAAACCTCGATCAGCGGCTTGAGCAATTGGGCGCCACGCGGTTGCTGGAACGGGTCGATTGCGACACCGAGTTCGAAGCACGGGCGCAGCAGTGGCTGGCGCAACTGCTGCAAATCCTGCAACCCGGCACATCGCTGTCGATTGACACTGTCCGCCCGGCATCCGCCCCTGGCAAGGCCAAACCCTTTGCTTCGCGCCTGGTGACCAACCTGCGCCTGAACCGGCAGAGCGCCAACAAGGACACGCGGATGTTTTCCCTGGCCCTAACCGATTCGGGCCTGCAATACGAAGCTGGCGATGCCCTGGGCGTGGTGCCGCGCAACTGCCCGGAACTGGTCGACGAAATGCTGCAACTGACAGGCCTTGGCGCTGACACGCCGGTGACCGTCGACAAGGTCGGTGAGCTGCCCTTGCATCAAGCCTTGACCGAGCACTTCGAAATCGCCCGCCCCAGCCCAGACACCCTGGCCTTCATCGCCGAGCGCAGTCGCCATCCGGGGTTGAAACAGCTGCTGGGCGACGAACGCAAAGCCGAATTGAAAGACTGGCTGTGGGGCCGGCAACTGGCGGATGTGCTGCAGGAATATCCGGTCGACTGCTCCGCCAGCGAATGGCTGGGCACCCTCAAGCGTCTGCAGCCACGGCTGTACTCCATCGCCTCCAGCCCCAAGGCGCATCCGCAGCAAGTGCATCTGACGGTAGCCGCCGTGCGCTACGGCAAGCGCAAAGGCGTGTCCTCGACCTTCCTTGCCGATCGCGCCGAATGCGCCGAGGTGCCGGTATTCGTCCAGCCGTCGAAGCACTTCCGCCCGCCCGTCGACGGCAACCTGCCGATGATCATGATCGGCCCCGGCACCGGCGTGGCGCCTTTTCGCGGCTTCCTGCAAGAACGCCGCGCCCGGGGCGATACGGGCAAAAACTGGCTGTTCTTCGGCGAACAGCACGCCGCCAGCGATTTCTACTACCGCGACGAACTGCAAGGCATGCAGCGCGATGGCCTGCTGACGGAACTGAGCCTGGCGTTTTCCCGCGACCAGACACAGAAGATCTACGTCCAGGACCGCATCCTCGAACAGGGCGCCGAGCTGTGGCGCTGGCTACAGGAAGGCGCCCGGCTGTACATCTGCGGCGACGCGACCCACATGGCCAGGGACGTCGACCAGGCCCTGCGCCGAGTCGCCCAGGACCAGGGCGGATTGTGCACCGAAGGCGCCGCCGACTACTGGCGCCAATTGAGCGAGCAGAAGCGCTACTTGCGGGATGTCTACTGAATGGGTGGCCACCGAACATCCTGTAGGCGCGAGGCTTGCCCGCGATGAGGCCGCCATCGCGGGCAAGCCTCGCGCCTGCAGATCGGGTTCAGATCCACCCCTTCACAGGTACTCGACGTTCCCGTCCACACTGATCGCCTGCCCGGTGATGTTCCCCGCCGCCGGCGATGACAGGAACAGCGCCATCGCCGCCACGTCCTCCATGGTCACCATCCGCCGCAGCGAGATCTTCTCCAGGTACTGGTCGCGCATGGTCTGGAAACTGATGTCCAGCGCCTTGGCCCGGGCATCGATCACCCGGTCCATGCGCTCCCCCGCCACCACGCCCGGCAGGATCGCGTTGACCCGGATGTTGTGCGGCCCCAGTTCGCCGGCCAGCGATTTCATCAAGCCGACGATCGCCCACTTGGTCGAGGCATAGGGCGTTCTGAACGGATAGCCCAGGCGCCCCGCCACCGACGACATGGCGATGATGTGCGGGTTGTGCCCGGACTGTTTCAGATAGGGCACGGCTTTGCTGAGGAAGTAGTACTGGCTGTTGAGGTTGGTGGCGATCGTCTGCTCCCACGCCTCGGCGTCCAGCGCTTCGACATTGCCGGTGGGCCCGGCGATGCCGGCGTTGTTGACCAGGATGTCCAGGCCGCCGAGCAACGAGAGGGCTTCGTCCATGATGCGGTCGACGTGCAGCTTGATGCCGACGTCCACCACACCGCCGTGCATGCCGGGGTATTCGAGCTTCATGCGATCCACGGCGCTGGCGTTGATGTCGCAGATGTACACCTGCGCACCCACCTCATGAAACGCCTTGGCAATGACCGCCCCGATCCCCGCGGCGCCCCCGGTAATCACCACCTTCAGGCCCGGTGGTGGTGTCAGCAAATCAACGATCTTCATCATCTTTTCCTTTTATTCTGCGACCGGCTGCGGCGTGGGTTCGGCATTGATGGCCCTGGCCAACAAAGGCACCAGCAGCAGCCCCAGTACCGCAGCACTTACGATCACGTAGAAACCCGACGAGCTCAAGCCTGAGGCCTTTTCCGCCAGCCCGAACAGGTAGGGCCCGGCAAACCCGCCCAGCAAACCGATGGTGTTGATGAACGCCAACCCCGCCGCCGCCTGAATCCCTTGCAGGCGCTTCATGGCAATCGCCCAGTAGATCGGCAGCACGCCGCCGGCAAAGAACGCAGTGGCCGTGAACAATGCGATCCGCGCAGATGCCTCATCGATCAGGGTAAAGGCCACGGAACTGGCGATCAGGCCACAGGTGAACAGCCCCAGGCAGTAGCAATCCCGGGCAATCTTGCGGTGAATCCTTGGCAGTACCAACACCCCGGCCAGAAAACCGATGCCGACGCTGCTCGACAGCAAGCCTACGGTCAGCGGCGAGGTGATGTGCATCTGCTGGATGATCGACGGGGTGAAGAACACCAGCCCGACGAACGCCACCTGATTCAGGAAGTAGATCAGGCCGATGAGGACAGTGGTCGGCCGCTTCAGCGCCTTGACCCAATGGCCCGAGTACTCGTGGGAATCGGCATGGCCGGGCAGCAATGCGTGGGCCTCCAGGGAGTCCGCCTCGGCCTTGGTCAACCAGCGCGCATCTCGCGGACGCTCCGGCAATTTGAACCACAGGATCACGCCGACAATGATGCTCGGCAGGCCTTCGAGCAGGAACATCCATTGCCAGCCGTGCAGCCCGCCCATGCCATCCATCTTCATCAGCGCGCCGCCGATCGGGTTGCCAATGACCAGTGCCAGCGCCGGGGCGATGTAGATCCAGCCGATGGCGATGGCGCGGTCCTTGGGCGCAAACCACAGCGTGACCATGTACATCAGCGCCGGAAACAGCCCCGCTTCGGCGATGCCCAGCAACACCCGCAGCAGGTAGAAGGACCACTCGCCCTGGACGAACATCATGGCCGAGGACAAGGTGCCCCAGGTCACGGCGATCCGAGCGATCCAGCGTCGCGGCCCTATGCGGTGGGCCAACAGGTTGCTGGGCACTTCCAGCAACGCATAACCGAGAAAGAAGATCCCGGCGCCCAGGCCATAGGCCGCCGCGCTGATGCCCAGGTCGGCGCTCAACGCCGCCTTGGCCAGCGCCACGTTGGTGCGGTCCAGATAGGACATGAAGTAAATGGCGCACATCAGCGGAATCAGTCGCGCCATGGCTCGCCGGGTGGCCAGCCAATGGGTCTCAGCGGTACTGAGCATCATCGTCATGGTGAAACCTCTTTTTGTTATTTTTTTGATGGGTTCAAACAGAACACTTACAGGTCAACGTTGTGTCTGCCCTTGAGGCCGAGCATCTGCCGGGCTTCTTCGGGGGTGGCGATCTCGAAGGACAACTCTTCGAGGATGTGACGGATTTTGCGCACCTGCTCGGCGTTGGTCTTGGCTTTGACGCCCTTGGCCAGGTAGATGCTGTCTTCCAGGCCGACCCGCACGTTGCCGCCCATGATCGCGCCCATGGTCACGAACGGCAGTTGATGGCGGCCGGCGCCGAGGATGGAAAATTCGTAGTTCTGCCGGCCGAACAAGCGGTCAGCGGTGGAGCGCATGATCGTCAGGTTTTCCGGATCGGCCCCCAGGCCGCCAAGAATGCCGAAGCAGGACTGAATGAACAGCGGCGGCTTGACCAAGCCTTGCTCGACGAAATACGCCAGGTTGTAGAGGTGGCCGACGTCATAGCATTCGAACTCGAACCGGGTGCCGTATTCGCCCAGCTCCAGCATGATGTTCCTGATGTCCTTGAAGGTGTTCTTGAACACCACGTCTTCCATGCCTTCGATGTGCTCCTTTTCCCAATCATGGTTCCAGGTGGAGATCTTGCGGGCGATTGGGTGAATGGAAAAATTCATCGAGCCCATGTTCAGCGAGCACAGTTCCGGCTTGGCGATCAGCGGATACGCCAGGCGCTGGGCCAGGGTCATGCGGGTACTGCCGCCGGTGGTGATGTTGATGATCGCGTCGGTGGCCCGGGCGATCGCCGGCACGAATTGACTGAACACGGCCGGGTCCGGGGTCGGGCGACCGTCCAGGGGGTCCCGTGCGTGCAGGTGCAGGATCGCCGCGCCGGCTTCAGCGGCTTCGATCGATTGCCGCTCGATGTCGGCCGGGGTCAGCGGAAGGTAGTCGGACATCGACGGCGTGTGCGTCGCCCCGGTGATCGCGCAGGAAATGATGACTTTGCGGTTCGGCTGACTCATGGAGATGACCTGTCTTGTTATTGGATTGTGCAGGCGCGATGACGATCGTAGAGATTCGCAGCCGGCGGGTGGCATGAAGCTTATTGAATTTTCAACGCGCCGGTAAGATCATTAACGGACACCTATAGATCCCTAAGGGACAGCGACAGGAGTCTGCCATGCCACCGAAAATGCCGTTGTTCAACGAACGCATCTACGCCCCCTACAAAATCGCCGCCCTGGTTGAAGTCCTCAGCGAACAGGGGATCGCGCCCGCCGACAGCCTCAAGGGCAGCGGTGTCGACGAGGACAGGATCTACGACGCCACCGCCCTGACCTCGGTGCGCCAATACGCAACGGTGTGCGGCAATGCGTTGTCGCTGTCCAAAGACCCGGCCACGCCCTTCAAGACCGGCTCGCGCCTGCACCTGTCGGCCTATGGCATGTATGGCTACGCCTTGATGTCCTGCCTGTCGCTGCGCGACTACTTCCGCCTGGGGGTGAAGTACCACTCGCTGGCCACCCCGACCCTGACCATCGAGTGGCACGAGTACGAAGACGAGGCCGTGTGGACCTTCCCCGACGCGTCCATTGCGAGCCCTTCCTGGGAGATCAAACAGTTTCTGATCGAGCAGCAGTTCACCCAGCACGTGACCCATCTGCAGGATGTGTTCGGCAAGACCTGCCCGCCGACCAAAGCCTGCTTTTCCTACCCGGCCCCGGCTCACGCCGAGATCTATGAGCAGTACCTGGGCTGCCCGTGCATCTTCGATCACGACCAGTGCGAACTGCACTACGACAGCTCGATTCTGGACCAGAAACCGCACCTGGCCCACCGGCTGACCGCCACCGTGCTGCAGGAGACCTGCGACCGCCTGATCGGTCAGGCCAAAGTGTCGTCGGGGATTTCCGGCGAGGTGTACCAGATGATGATGCAGACCCCCGGCGCCTTTCCCAGCATGGAGACCGTGGCCGAAAAGCTGCACATGACCACCCGCAGCCTGCGCCGCAAACTTCAGGAAGAAGACACCTCGTTCGTGGCGATCACCGACGACGTGCGCTGCTCCCTGGCCATCGAATACCTCAAGACCACGATCATGAGCACCGATGACATCGCCTTGCTGCTGGGGTTTTCCGAACCGACCAACTTCCGCCGGGCCTTCAAGCGCTGGACCGGCAAGACCACCAAGGACTATCGCCAGGCCTGACCAATCCCCTGTAGGAGCGAGCTCGCTCGCGATGGGCTTCAGGACAACGCGGGGCATCAGACGACCCGCGTCATCGTTGACGTCCATCGCGAGCGAGCTCGCTCCTACAGGAGGGGTTAGAGGATCGACAATGGATAGCTGATGATCAGTCGGTTTTCGTTGAAGTCCGCGAGGCTGAAATCGCGCTTGATCACCGAGTTACGCCAGCGCAGCGACAGGTTCTTCAGCGCGCCGCTCTGCAGCACATAGGTCAACTCGGATTCGCGCCCCCACTCCTTGCCATCGGTGAAGGCGCCGGAATGCACATTGGAGCCACTGATGTAGCGGTTCATCAGGGTCAGGCCCGGCACGCCCAGGGCCACAAAGTCGTAGTCATGCCGCACCTGCCAGGAGCGCTCATCGGCAAAGTCATAGCTGTTGCTGAAGCTGTCGTTGGCCAGCGTCGCCCCGCTCGTACCGTTCAGGCGCATCCAGTTATCACCGTCGACCTTCTGCAGCCCCACGTAAAACGTGCTGGCCTGATACCGCGCCGACAGCAGCGCCGAGTACGTCTTGTTATCCAGTTCACCGGCCAGTTTCTTGCCGTCATCCTCGCCACTGAAAAAACCCAGGTTGGCCCCCAGCACCCAGTCGCCGACTTTCTGGCTGTGGGTGAAGTTGAAATAGCGCTGGTGATAAATATCTTCCAGCTGCGCGTACCACGCGCCGACCTGGCTCTGGTTGTTGTTGAACGCATATTCCACACCAGAGAAGTTGAAGCGATCGGACGTCACACCCGGACGGTTGAACATCGACATCCGTTCCATGCTCGCATCGTTGCGCGGACTGTTACCGCGAAACTGCCCGCCGTAGAACGTGAAGTTATCCAGATCCTTCGACGTGATCTGTGCGCCACGGAAGGTTTGCGGCAACGAGCGACCGTCGTCGGAGCGAATCACCGGCAAGGTCACCACCCACTCACCGATCTTCGCTTGGGTCTTGGCGAAGCGCACTTTTGCCGCCACTGCCAGCCGCCCGAAATCGTCCGCCGGCCGCCCGTCATCGTGCACCGGCAACAGCTGCGTATTCGTCGTGCCTTTACCGCCGTCGAGCTTTTGTGAATACAGGCCCAACGCATCGAGGCCAAATCCGACCGTGCCGGAGGTAAACCCGGAGCGCGCATCCATGATCACGCTCTGCGTCCACTCCTCGGCCTTGGCTTGCGGGTAGGCACTCTCGGTGAAGTTGCGATTGATGTAGTAATTGCGCAAGTTCGCGCTGACATGGGCATCGTCGGAAAAACCTTCGGCAACTGCTGGAAGACAGCTCAACGAACCACTCAGTACGGCGAACTTCAAAGACGTGGCAACAACCTGGGTATTGATCAGCGCGCGATATCGCATGGGAACTCTCTTTTATTTTTATTGGGAGCGAGCAGATGTCGGTGGGCTTTTTCCGGGCACGACATCGCCCTGGCCAGACGTCTGTCACAGACGCTGGCAAAACCTTCACCGATTGATTTTCACGAGGCGATACTAGCGGGAATCTGGTTTATTCAAAGATCAATAGCAGACAGCATGAGATCCCAAAAGGACATTGAGAGTACGGGTGGCGCGCCCACCCTCCTACTGTGGGAGCGGGCTTGCTCGCGAAAGCGGTGGGTCAGGCGACATTGATGTTGGACAGGCCGGCCCCTTCGCGAGCAAGCCCGCTCCCACAGTTGATCGGGGTGGAGGCGGAATTTGCGTCCACCGAAGATCCAGTGTGGGAGCGAGCCTGCTCGCGATGGCGGTGGGTCAGGCATAGGTGATGCTGGCTGTGCCGGCCCTATCGCTGGCAGGCCAGCTCCCACAGTTGATCGGGGTGGAGGCGGAATTTGCGTCCACCGAAGATCCAGTGTGGGAGCGGGCTTGCTCGCGAAAGCGGTGGGTCAGGCGACATTGATGTTGGACAGGCCGGCCCCTTCGCGAGCAAGCCCGCTCCCACAGTTGATTGGGGTGTAGGCGGAATTTGCGTCCACCGGAGATCCAGTGTGGGAGCGAGCCTGCTCGCGATGGCGGTGGGTCAGACACAGGTGATGCTGGCTGTGCCGGCCCATCGCTGGCAGGCCAGCTCCCACAGTTGATTGGGGTGTAGGCGGAATTTGCGTCCACCGGAGATCCCGTGTGGGAGCGAGCCTGCTCGCGATCGCGGTGGGTCAGACACAGGTGATGCTGGCTGTGCCGGCCCATCGCTGGCAGGCCAGCTCCCACAGTTGATTGGGGTGTAGGCGGAATTTGCGTCCACCGAAGATCCAGTGTGGGAGCGAGCCTGCTCGCGATGGCGGTGGGTCAGGCATAGGTGATGCTGGCTGTGCCGGCCCTATCGCTGGCAGGCCAGCCCCCACAATTGATCGGGGTGTAGGCGGAACTTGCGTCCACCGAAGATCCAGTGTGGGAGCGGGCTTGCTCGCGAAAGCGGTGGGTCAGGCGACATTGATGTTGGACAGGCCGGCCCCTTCGCGAGCAAGCCCGCTCCCACAGTTGATCGGGGTGGAGGCGGAATTTGCGTCCACCGAAGATCCAGTGTGGGAGCGAGCCTGCTCGCGATGGCGGTGGGTCAGGCATAGGTGATGCTGGCTGTGCCGGCCCTATCGCTGGCAGGCCAGCTCCCACAGTTGATCGGGGTGGAGGCGGAATTTGCGTCCACCGAAGATCCAGTGTGGGAGCGGGCTTGCTCGCGAAAGCGGTGGGTCAGGCGACATTGATGTTGGACAGGCCGGCCCCTTCGCGAGCAAGCCAGCTCCCACAATTGATTGGGGTGTAGGCGGAATTTGCGTCCGCTGGAGATCCCGTGTGGGAGCGAGCCTGCTCGCGATCGCGGTGGGTCAGACACAGGTGATGCTGGCTGTGCCGGCCCTATCGCTGGCAGGCCAGCTCCCACAGTTGATTGGGGTGTAAGTGGTATTTGCGTCCACCGAAGATCCAGTGTGGGAGCGGGCTTGCTCGCGAAAGCGGTAGGTCTGGCGACATTGATGTTGGACAGGCCGGCCCCTTCGCGAGCAAGCCCGCTCCCACAGTTTGATTGGGGTGTAGGCGGAATTTGCGTCCACCGAATATCCCGTGTGGGAGCGAGCCTGCTCGCGATGGCGGTGGGTCAGGCATAGGTGATGCTGGCTGTGCCGGCCCTATCGCTGGCAGGCCAGCTCCCACAGTTGATTGGGGTGTCGGCGGAATTTGCGTCCACCGGAGATCCAGTGTGGGAGCGGGCTTGCTCGCGAAAGCGGTAGGTCAGGCGACACTGATGTTGGACAGGCCGGCCCCTTCGCGAGCAAGCCCGCTCCCACAAAAAACAGTGTCGCTCCCTACCCTTCGTCGGACACCCGCCTGCCGGTTCACCCAGGCCGCGAACCTTGTATCAAGACGCCAGTCATACCTCGGCGATTTTCCCCGCTCCCATTGTTGTCACCTCATTCGAGTTGTCCGTCCCATGCGCCACACTTTGCGCTTCACTTCGCTGTGCCTGTCTGCCCTGCTTCCCTTGCTCGCCAACCCCGCCCATGCCGGTGCGGAGCGCGAACTGGTGGAAGCGATCAACGATTACCGCGTCCATCCCCGGGGCTGCGAGCGGCGGCCCACGCAACGTTTAATGCCCCTGGCGTTGAAACCCAGCCTGGCGTTGCCCATCGGTTACGGCGGCGGGTTGCGTGATCGATTGAAGGATTCGGGGTATCAGGCGGTGTCGGTGCGCAGCCTCCGTGTGGTGGGTGCGCAGGATGCCGAAGAAGCGTTCGACCTGCTGGCGGACGAGCACTGCGCGGCCTTGCTCGACAGCCAGTACGCCGACATTGGCGTCAGCCGCAGCCGCGGTGAATGGCAAGTGGTGCTGGCGCGGCCGGTGCTGGACAGCCAGATGAGCGACACACGAAGTGTCGGCAAAACCCTGCTGGTCCAAGTCAACGCCGCCCGGGCCAAACCACGGATGTGCGGTCGCCAGCGCTTCGCCGCCGCACGGCCATTGAGCTGGAATGCCAGCCTCGGCGCCGCTGCCCAGGGTCACAGCAAGGCGATGGCGTACGGCAACTATTTCGCCCACCAGGACCCCGACGGCGACACCGCCGTCGACCGAGCCCGCGCCGCCGGTTTCCGCGGCCGGCAAATCGGCGAAAGCATCGCCGCCGGCCAGGGCTCACCGAGCAAGGCCATGGCCGGCTGGCTGGCCAGCCCCGGGCACTGCGCCAATTTGATGAACCCGATGTTCACCCAGGTGGGGGCCGGTTATGCGACCGAGGCGCGCAGTGATGAAGGGGTTTACTGGACGATGATGTTTGGCGCGCCTTGAGTCGAGGCACACGATTGACCGTTCCCACACTCCGCGTGGGAACGATCTTTGCTGAGATCGTCACTTGACCAACCGCGTCTCCTTCGACGGTCGATAACCGAAATACGAGCTGTAGCACTTGCTGAAATGGCTCGGCGATACGAACCCACAGGCCACCGACACCTCAACGATGCTCAACGTGGTGTGCTGCAACAGGCGTCGGGCTTCGGTGATGCGCAGGTCCATGTAATAGCGCTGCGGGGTGGTGCCCAGTTGTTCCTTGAACAGGCGCTCGATCTGCCGGCGGGAGCGGCCGGCGTATTCGCAGAGGGCTTCCATCTCCAGCGGTTCTTCGAGGTTGGCGTCCATCAGGTTGACCACTTCGCGCAACGGGCCGCAGACCGAGGCGTTGAGCGAGGGTTTGATGCGACGGTAACGGGAGGCCTCGAAGGCGAGGATGTCTTCGATGCCGTCGGTCAGCGCTTTGTCGTGCAGGCCGCGGATCCATTCCAGTGCCATATAGAACGTGCCGTTGGGGCTGGAGGCGGTCAGGCGGTTGCGGTCTACCACGTAGGCTTCGCTGGTGACCTGGGTCAGTTTGGCGATTTCCGCCAGGGCCGGGCGGTGTTCGGGGTGGATCGCGCAGCGGTAGCCATCGAGCAGGCCGGCGCGTCCCAGGAACCAGGCGCCGTTCCAGATGCCGGCCAGGGTGACGCCCTGTTCAGACGCGTCTCGCAACAGATCGATCAGCGCCTCGTCGGCCTTGAGCTCCGTGCGGTAACCGCCACACACTACCAGCAGATCCAACGCCTGAATTTCGCTGTGACTGAGGCGGGCATCGGGGCGAATCACCAGGCCCAGATCGCTGATCACCTCGCCTTCGCTCAAGCCAAAGGTTTTCGTGGAAAACAGCTCCGGCCGCAGCAGGTTGGCGGTGATCACCGTATCCAGCGCCTGGGTGAACGCCGGCAGGGAGAAATGTTCCAGCAACAGAAAGCCTGCCCGGGCGCGAACCGACTGCCCCTCATGCTCATTGAGATAGCGCAGGTTCTTGCCTTTCATGGCCCCGCTGAACTCGCGTCGATCGACCAATGCACGCCTCGCTTTGTCCTGATCATTGTTTTATCGGTAATTGTATCTCTGTGTATCTCGCCCAGCGTTAGATACGCAACGCCCGATTTGGCGTCATTCAAGCACACATCCTCGATACACCCGAGCGTTTAACTATGAACACCCGCCAGCCACCCCCCCAGGTGCCGCGGTTGACCCACTCAAACATTAAACGCAAGGAGCATCACCCATGATCAACTTCTCGAAATTCTCCTCACTGGCCCTTGGCCTGGCATTGGTCGGCGGTCTTGGCCTGGCGAACCTCGCGTCAGCCAACACCCCAAGCCCCGCTTCCCACAGCCAGATCCAACACCTGCTGGCCCAAGATGGCTCGGATCGGCTGCAACAAAACCGCGTCGCGGAATACGGCTCGGAAAACCTGCAAAAGGATCGAGTCGCCGAGGGCGGTTCCGATCGCCTGATCCAGAACCGGGTTGCAGAAGGTGGCGCCGATCGCCTCGACGCTCGACACAGTGCAATGACCGTAGCGGAAAACCGCTCCGAGTTCGGCTCGAAATACCAGCGCTATTGATTTCCCGACACCCCATCCGCGTATGCCACCACTGTCGTTTTAGAGGGAGACCCGATGTCCAAGGTTTGGTTGATTACAGACAGCGCCAGCGGTTACGGCCGCCAGATGACCGAAGCGGCGCTTGCGGCGGGCCATTGCGTGCTGGCGACGGCACGCAATACCGACGGCCTGGCCGATCTGCTCACGAAATACCCCGCGCGGGTACGGGCAATGGCGCTTGATGTCACCGATGAACTGCAAGGCGTGCTTGCCATGCAAACGGCGGTCGATGTGTTTGGACGGGTCGATGTGCTCGTGAACAATGATCGCTGGCAGGAGTTTTCGGTGCCCATCGATCAGGCGTCGGTGGAGCCGATTCCGGCAGCGCTCGGCTTGAGGCGATAAGCCGGAGATTATTCACACTCCGTGCGCAAAGCCTTCACTTTATGGCTCTTGATGCAAGATTCGCGGCGAATATGCTGTTCATACGCCTGCATGATCTCGAACAAGTCAAACAAGAGCCCACTCCATGACTCGCCCAAGAACGCTCTACCAGAAACACATCGACAGCCACACCGTCTGCGAACTCGACGATCAGGGCCATGTGCTGCTGTACATCGATCGTCAGGTCGCCAATGAATACACCAGCCCGCAGGCCTTCAGCGGCCTGCGCGAAACCGGGCGCAAGGTCTGGCGTCCGGCCGCGACCCTGGCTGTGGTCGACCATGTAAACCCCACCGCGCCCAATCGCATCGCCACCATGCCCGACGCCGGGGGGGCGCGGCAGGTGTCGTATTTCGCCGAGAACTGCCGCGATTTCGGCATCGAACTGTTCGACGTACTGGACAAGCGCCAGGGCATCGAACACGTGGTCGCCCCCGAGCAAGGCTTCATCCTGCCCGGCATGGTGGTGGCCGCCGGCGACAGCCACACCACCACTTACGGTGCGTTGGGCGCGTTCGGTTTCGGCATCGGCACCTCGGAAATCGAGCACCTGCTGGCGTCGCAGACCCTGGTCTACAAACGCCTGAAAACCCTGCGCGTGACGGTCAATGGCGCGCTCGGCGCCGGGGTGACCTCCAAGGACATCATCATGGCCCTGATCGAGAAGATCGGAGCCTCGGGCGCCACGGGTTTCGCCATCGAGTTTACCGGCCCGGCCATCACCGCCCTCAGCGTCGAAGCGCGCATGACCATTTGCAACATGGCCGTGGAAGCTGGCGCCCGCGGTGCGTTCATGGCGCCCGATGACAAGGTGTTCGAGTACCTGCGCGACAAACCTCGCGCCCCTCAGGGCCAATTGTGGGAGCAAGCCGTAGCCAAATGGCGAACCCTGCATAGCGACGAAGGCGCCCGCTTTGACCGCGAAGTCACCCTGGATGTGGCCGCGCTGGAGCCGATGGTCACCTGGGGCACCAGCCCTGACCAGGCGGCACCGGTGGGTGGCCATGTCCCTGATCCCGCCCGCGAGCCGGACCTGATCCTGCGCCAGGGCATGCAGCGCGCCCTCGACTACATGGGCCTCGCGCCCGGCATGCCGCTCAGCGATGTGGTGATCAGCCATGCCTTCATCGGCTCCTGCACCAACGCGCGCATCGAGGACTTGCGCGATGTCGCCCGGGTGGTGCGCGGCAAGCGGGTGGCAGCCCATGTGCGGGCGATGATCGTTCCGGGTTCGACCCTGGTGCGTAACCAGGCCGAAGACGAGGGGCTGGCGCAGATCTTTCTCGACGCCGGTTTCGAATGGCGGCAATCGGGCTGTTCGATGTGCCTGGCGATGAATGACGACGTGCTGGCCCCCGGCGACCGCTGCGCCTCCAGCACCAACCGCAACTTTGAAGGTCGTCAGGGCGCCGGCGCGCGCACCCACCTGATGAGCCCGGCGATGGTCGCGGCCGCCGCGATCACCGGGCATTTGACTGACGTGCGCGCGTTCGCGCTGGAGGCTTGAACCATGCAACCTTTCACTACGGTCACCGGCAACGCCGCGCCGCTGCTGGCGTCCAACATCGACACCGATGTGATCATGCCCAAGCAGTTTCTCAAGGGCATCGATCGCCAAGGCCTGGATCGCGGCTTGTTCTTCGACCTGCGCTTTATGGAATCAGGCGAACCCAACCTGCAATTCATCCTCAATCAGCCAGCCTGGAGCGACGCTGCCTTTCTGGTGGTCGGTCCGAATTTCGGCTGCGGGTCCAGTCGCGAGCATGCGGTGTGGGGCTTGAAGCAAGTGGGGATCAGGGCCCTGATCGGCAGCAGTTTCGCCGGGATCTTTTACGATAATTGCCAGCGCAATGGGGTGTTGGCGATTCAGCTGGACGAGGCGCAAGTGAAGCGTGTTGCCGAGGTGGTCAGTGTCGCGGCGACGGCGCGGATCAGCGTGAATCTGCCGCAGCAGACCATTGAATTGGCGGACGGCAGCGTGATTGCGTTCGAGATCGATGAGTTGCGCAAGCAGTCCTTGCTACTGGGCCTGGATGCCATCGGGACAACGTTGCAGCGTGCCGAGCAGATCCGCACTTTTGAGGCCAGGCACCTCACCGAAAACCCTTGGCTCTAAACACCTGAGACACAAACTGATCAACACCATCCCCTGTAGGAGCGAGCTCGCTCGCGATGGACCTGAGAGCGCCGCGGTGCGTCAGGCTGCCATCGTTATCGTTGACGTCCATCGCGAGCGAGCGCTCCTACAGGGGGTGATCATTCGACCGAGAGGTCGCGGAAATAGGCTTCGAGGAATTCGACACACACGCGCAATTTCGCCGACTGGCTCAGCCGCGTCGGGTACACCGCCCACACGTTGGCGCTCTGGGTGTAGTCGTGCAGCACTTGCACCAGCCTGCCCTGCTCCAGCATCGGCCTGACGTCCCACATCGAACGCAACAGAATCCCGCCACCACTCAACGCCCACTCCAGCACGATCTCGCCGCTGTTGGAGGACAACGGCCCGCTGACCCGCACCGATTCTTCCTGGCCGTTGCGCGTGAGGTTCCACACACCAAACGCGTTGTTGCGCTCCTTGAGCACCAGGCAATCGTGGTCTTTCAGGTCCTCCAGCGTGCGCGGCGTGCCCCGTCGTTGCAGGTATTGCGGCGTCGCACAGAGCACCCGCCGATTGCTCACCAACTTGCGTCCCAGATGCTGCCCCGGCAGGTCATCGCCGACGCGAATTTCCAGATCGAACCCCTCACCGACGATATCGACCACGCGATCGAACACGTCCAGGCGAATCTCCAGCTTCGGATAGGTCTGCGACAGTTTGCAAATAGCCGGCGCGACATGATTGCGGCCGAAACCGAAGCTGCTGCAGATGTGCAGCGAACCCATCGGCTGCTGCCGGGCCTCGGAGATCTCACCCACAAAATCGTCAAAATCCCCGAGCAGCTTTTCCGCCCACACCCGCACGCGCTCGCCATCGTCGGTCAAGGCAATGCGCCGCGTGGTGCGGTGCAACAGGCGGGTCGACAGGGTCGTCTCCAGCACCGAAATGCGCTTGCTGATATAGGCCGGCGAGTAACCCAGCTCCTCGGCAGCGCTGGCAAAGCCATTTTTGCGCACCACGGTGAGGAACACCTTGAGGTCTTCGGGCAGGGGAAATTGATCACGATTCGTGTTCATACGCCTCATACTTGTGCTGTTTATCGCTTTATTTGCGAAGGATAACATCGATCTACCAGTTGGCAACGCGCTCTCAACTGTAGGAGCGAGCTCGCTCGCGATGGTCGTCAACGATGAAGAGGTCAGCCTGGATGCACGCGATGTTCCAGCGTCCATCGCGAGCGAGCTCGCTCCTACAGGAAACCTGATTGACCGTAGTCCCTTCGAATCCTCGATAAAAACAAACAAGAGGAAACAGCGCCATGAACAAGCCCTATGAGCAGTCCCTGAACATCAAGAACACCGCCGATGCCGGGCCGCTGCAACGCCTGCGCACCTACGAAATCGGCGTCATCCCGCTGCCGATCTTTCTCGGCATCGCCCTGATCGTCTACCTCTCCGCGCACCTGGGTTTCCTGCCCAAGAACATGATCGGCGGCCTGGCCGTGATCATGACCATGGGCGTGTTCTTCGGCCAACTGGGCTCGCGCCTGCCGGTGCTCAAAGAGATCGGCGGCGGCGCCATCCTGTGTCTGATGTTGCCATCGATCCTGGTGTTCTACGGCTTCTTCGGCCCGGCCACCATTGATGCCACCAAGATGCTGATGAAGGACGCCAACTTCCTGTACTTCGTGATCGCCAGCCTGGTGGTCGGCAGCATCCTGGGCATGAGCCGCTTCATCCTGGTCCAAGGCATGTTGCGCATGTTCATACCGCTGCTGGTGGGCACCCTCGCCGCCGTCGCCAGCGGGCTGATCGTCGGCAAACTGGTGGGTTACAGCTTTCACCACACCTTCTTCTACATCATCGTGCCAATCATTGGCGGCGGCATCGGCGAAGGCATCCTGCCGCTGTCGCTGGCCTACTCGGCGATCCTCGGCGGCACACCCGATATCTACGTCGCCCAACTGGCCCCGGCCGCCGTGGTCGGCAACATCGTCGCGATCATCTGCGCCGGTTACCTGGCCCGCCTGGCCCTCAAACGCCCGCACCTCAACGGCGAAGGCTCACTGATCCGCGCCAAGGCAGAGAACGACAAATTCCAGGTCAAGGAAGACACCGGCTCCCTGGTCGACTTCCGCGTCATGGGCGCCGGCGTGCTGGTGATCTGCGCCTTCTTCGTCCTCGGCGGCCTGCTGGAAAAAGTCGTGGGTATCCCCGGCCCAGTGATGATGATCCTCGCCGCCGTCCTCTTCAAATACGTGCGCGCCCTCCCGGAAAACCTCGAAAAAGGCGCCCACACCTTCTACAAACTGGTGTCCTCGGCCTTCATCTGGCCAGTGATGATCGGCCTGGGCATGCTCTACGTGCCGCTCGACAGCGTGGTGAAGGTGTTCTCGGTGGGTTACGTGCTGGTCTGCGTGTCGGTGGTGGTCTCGATGACCGTCGCCGGTTTTTTCATCGGCAACCTGATGAAGATGTACCCGATCGAATCGGCCATCGTGACCTGCTGCCATAGCGGGTTGGGCGGGACTGGGGACGTGGCGATCCTGTCGGCCTCGAACCGGATGTCGCTGATGCCGTTCGCGCAGATATCGACGCGCATTGGTGGAGCGGCTACGGTGATTCTGGCGACGGTGTTGTTGAAGATTTTTGTTTGAGAGCAAGCGGGCTTGATGAGCATCAATTGTTCATCAAGCCCGAATCTTCGGGAGTCACTCCCTGTTGCCTGCTCACACCCCCCACAGCCAAACCAAAAATGGGAAAAAATCCAATTCTGACTTTCTCGTTGCCGCAACTACTAGCGTTGACGCATATTCAAAAAAGATAGAACACGTTCAAATAAAGAAAGAAAGAAAACCCCGCCATTCTTCCTCGCAATACCATCCCCCCTGTAATCTTCGTCACCTGTCCGGCTCCTTGGAACGTTGTTACACTTTCCGGAAACCCATGAAGATCGCAAGTCTTAATCTGCCCTAAGACTCACAATTCACTTTTCCTGTCCCCGAAGACGATTTTCCCCATCCAATGACTACTTTACCTTCAGCATTGACCACTATGACGGCGTCCGTCCCAGCATATCTAAATATTGGACCGTACTTTGAAGGGACATATTCAATTTTTTGAGGGTCAGACCAAGCGCTATTGAGGGCAGACTGGCTCACGACAATACCGCCATCTCTTCCCGCAAATTGCTCTAAAGTACGAGATTAATAGCCATTGATCTGTGCCGGAGCCTATGTTCCAGCTGCCTGTTCAGCGACCAATTGCATTTCAAGCTTAACAGCATTGCTGCACTGCTCGCACCTGAGTTAGGAATGTTGAGGTTAGTCGATTGAAAAGTAAAGAAGTCATCCACCTCTCCAAAACCAGGAACATTCTGAATACCTTTTGCTCCAATCAAGCAGCAAAGTTAAAGAGCCCCAGCTACGTTTTACGCAACGTCCACCATCGACAGCTCAAATCAGGTTCAAATATAACCCTTGCCTCTGAAATTGAACCACAAATTTCAAAGACAACACGAACTCCCGCTTCTAAATTATCGCGCACCATCTCGATAGATTTAACGTTTTCCGACGAAATGACTGCTAGCTCCTGCATGGTGAGTCTTAATACAACCTGAAACGATTCCATAACTGCACTAAAAGAAAATTCCAACTCAAGATCGCTATTTATTGACTTAACTGTATAGCGGCATAAGGCCAAGCTTGGATCGACCTCAGTAGGCTCGATACCAAACTCCTCCAAAAAATCATTTTCACTCGGAAACTCCATTACTGCATCCTCAGTGAAGCGGTATGACTGTGCTCAGTTTACGAGTTCCGTCATCAAGAACCTGGAACGTGCTCTGAAAGTTAGCAGCCTTGCCTGACGGCCCCACGAATAATGACTCTTTAACCTCGAATTTTCCATACTGGTTGGAGAACGTGCTTATCACATTTCCTTCAGTTCTAGCCGAAAGCGCCAAGTGGTCCGTTAACATCTGCCGACCAGCGGCATTGTCGGGAACACCAAGCCTCTTCATTTCCAGTGCAAGCTGATTCGAACGAGCAGCATTGTGGGAGCTACTAGCGACGCGGCCAAAGAGATAATCAAATTTACCCGGCGCAATTTCTATTCCTTTTGCACCCCGCAAATACTCAACAGCTTTCTCCACCTGCGCCAATCCCCCCGGCGTCGAGGCTCCTGGTGGCCGGGGTTTGCTGCCCAATGGGACTTCTCCCACTGCGGCACCGGTGCCCAACAACCCGAACCGGTCCATTGAAGGACCCCAGTCGGAGATTTGTCCGGCCAAATGTTCCGCCGCCGCAACAGTCCGCTCAATCAAAACGGTCTTGTAGGTTTGGCAGGTGTTGGTTTCACAGGCCATCGCCAGCAATGGCTCCAGCGAGTCGATCACTCGAGTCAGCTTGTCTTTGGCTCCAAGTGCCCCGCTGACGTCCATGGCGGCCTGGGTAAGCTCCAGGCTTTCCTGGTTGTACTCCTTTTCCCACTTATCCTTTTGACAACCCTCATCCTTGCCACAGCCCGCCATGTCCTTGGAGAACGCGTCAATGTCTTTGTGCTCAAGGTAGTTGTACTGCGTAGCGTTTTGCACCACCCAGGAGCCCAACTGCAGGCTTTCACCATCAGCGCCGCTCTGGGTAGCCGCGGCGAGCATACCGACCAATTGCGAACTCATGGTCAGCAGGTTTTCATCACCGCCAACCCAGGTATCGAGTTGCTGGACTAAGGCTTCATTGGCGCCTGCCGCGAGTGCCCCGGTTTTGAAGTCGCCACCGCTGAGTTGGGTCAACAGCCCGCCGACCACGGCATGAATCATGATCTTCTGGACGCTGCCATCGGCGTAAACGCCTTTGGTGTAATCACCCACGGCATTAAAACTGGCAGCAGCTAACGTATTAAAAAGGGTGCTTTGCAGCGCATTACCCAGGTCGCCGCCCTGCCCCATAATTCTGCTCAAGGCTGCCGAGGTGCCGTTCTGCAAGCCTTGATTGGCAGCGAACTGACCAATTCCTTTCCAGGTACTGAGGTTGGTGGTGATCTTTCCCGTCACAGGGTCAGTGGTGGTGCCGGTCCAGTCATTGAAGTAGGCAGCGGTCATGCCCGCCGTGATACCCGTAATCGCATACCCCTTGAGGGCATCACTGGAGGTGACGTCTTTGAGGACAGCACCGAGATTGCCTTTGTTGTTGATCGTACTCACCGTGGCGGAACCGGCCGCCGAAGTCGCTACGGCGGTCAATGCGACGTTTGCCCAACCGGCGCCTGTCGCAACGCCAGCAGCGGAAGTGCCAGCTGCTGCCATGGCGGTGCCAGAACCCGCACCAGCCCCTGCCGCCGAGCCTAACGCAGCGCTCGCCGCACCTGCCGTCAACGCAGCAACGACAATCATGATGGCCAGCACCGCCCCCTGACCCAGCCCTGAATGGCTGTACTTGAAACTCTCGTGAACCTCCTGCACCAGACGCCAATCCACATCCCCTCGCGCCTCAGCCTCTTTAAGCCACGCAAGTTGCGGATCAGCCTGCACCATCGCATCAATGGTCTGGCTCACCGACTGCTGATCAATATGTTTGATATCAATATTCAGGCCGTCGACAGCCTTGATCACGATGTTGCCGTTGGCGACCATCTGGGTCTGCCGCAAGGTCTCATCGGTGTTGCCCTTACCCTTGGCGCTCGTCCAGGCCAGGCTATTGCTGCTCTTCTCGTGACTCTCCTGATACAGGTCCTTCACGGCTTCAAAAGTGATGCTGCCACCACTGTCCAGCGTGATGTCCTTACCACTGTCGAGCTTGGCACCCTGATACCGCTGGTCCCCGCCACTCACCAACGTCAAGTCGCCGCCAGCAGTGATTTCACTCCCCACATTGACGACCTTGGTCACCTCATCCCGACGCGTCTCCTTCTGCCCGAAACTGCCCTTTTCCTTCTTGTCATACAGCGAATAATCGCTGTCCTGCGCGGCCAACAATTCGAGGTTGTTACCCGCCACCAGGTACGCTTCATCCCCGGCCGTAATCCGGCTGGAAATCAGCGTCAGGTCATTGCCCGCGCTCAGCGCCACGTCGCCGCCCGCCGTGATCGTGCTGGCGATTTGTTTAACGTGGTCTTCCTGCGCAGTGACTTTCTTGGTCTTGTAGTAGGAGTGGCTTTCATCAGCTCCCGAGGCCACGGTCAGGTCGCCTTCGGCGGCCAGGCCGATGTTGCGTTTGGCGTCGAGGTCGCTGGCGACGATGCTCACGTCGCGGCCGGCGCTCAGGGTGATGTCGCGGCCGGCATCGAGGCTGGAGCCGAACTGGGTGATGGAGCTCTTTTGGATGCCGCCGGTGTCGCTGCTTTGCTGCTGTGTGGAGACGATGGCGATGTCGCGACCGGCTTCGATTGCGGTGTCACGCCCGCTGCTGAGGACGCTGCCTTTGTTAAGCACGTCCCGACCGGCGCCGATGGTCAGGTCGTTGGCGGCTTCGATGCGCGCGGCGCTGTCCAGGTAGTCGCGTTGTTGGGTGTAGCCCTGGTTGCTGAACTCCGTGCGGGTAACGGTGCGTTCGTTGATGACATCGCCGGTCAGGGCGTTGAGGTTGACGTCGCGCCCGGCGATCACGCCGCCGGACTGGTTGATGATGTTGTTGCCCGCAAGCAGGTCGAGGCGATTGCCGGCTTCGATCAGGCCGCTGTTGGTCAGGTCTTGCCCGGCGGACGCCGCCAGGTTGTGGGTGGCGCGCAGGGTGCCGGCGTTGTTCAGGTTCTGGCCGGCGATCAGGTTGACGTCGTTGCCCTGGATCAAGGCGCCGTTCGGTGCCAGGCGGTTATCGGCCTGGGCCAGGTACAGCACCGGTACCAGCACCTTTTCGCCGTTCACCTCATGCTCTTCTAGCCAGACGATGTCGTGGGTCAGGGCCGCGACTTGCTGGGCGGTGAGGGTCACGCCTACGGACAGGTTCAACGCATCCTTGCTGGCGATGGCGTTGTTCATCAGGTACTTGAACATGGCCTCGTCGGAGGTCTGGCCATCGATGAAGCGCTGGCCGGTGCGTTCGACCACCGCTTGCTGGATCAACCGTTGTTCGAAGAAGCCGTCGCCCAGGCGTTTGGCGCTTTGGTCGGGGTCATAGCCGAGGCTGGCAAGCAGGTAGTCCGAACTCATGAACTGCTTGACGTCGGTGAGGACCGGGTTGGTCTCGATCAGGTACTTGTGTGGCTTGCTGCTCTCGCTGTTGTCGGGCAAACCTTGCACCCGCGGTACGTCGAGCACAGCGCTGCCCTGGCCGGTGGCGTTGCCAACATTGACCTGGGTGGTCTGCTCGCTGAGGTTCAGCGATGGATGAGCGGCCAATGCCAGTTCGCGGTTCTGGACCGACACCGGGTCGTTTTCGTCGAATTGCAGCTCGGTGGCTTGCCGCACCGGCATGCCGTCCGAACGCTGGGTGGTAGCGCCAGACGCCGAACCAAGGGTCCGCGGTGGGCTGGTTACTATCGCTGGGTCTGTGGCGTTTTTGCCGCTCAGGCGGAACAGGCCGTTATCGCCTGTCGGCAGGCTGAAACCGGGCAGCGCCAAGGGGTTGACCTGTTGTTGGGCCAGGTCCGGGGGCAACTGACTGTTGAGGTTGATGACGGTGGTCGTACCGGTGCCGGTCGCTCCGGTGCCCGTGTTGCGCGACGTTCCGGAAATGCCCGGGCTGTAGGCCCTTTCAACACCGTTGCTGATCTTGTTGGTGGCATTGATGGTGACGTTGCCGGCGGCCTGGATGATTGCCGATGCGAAGCCCGAAGGGTCTGAGGTGATTATCTGTTCACTGAAGACTGCGTTTTTTATGAAGTCGGGGGCGTCGGTTCTGATGCCCGTGGAATACAGAGATTCGTCAAATTTGACGGCGTATTGCTGTTTGTACAGACCCAGCAAGACAGGACCGAAACGCTGGTACCAGTTCTCCGCCTCTCCCTTCGCCCCATAACGCACGACTTGGGTTTGGACTCTCGACTCCACTTCACTGGCATTCCAGAAACGCAGATCCTGCTGATAACCCGCATCGTTGTACCTGTTGTACTCGACGATCTCGCCCCACTGATCAATGGATTGACCTCCCGTAACGTACTTACGAGAAACATAATCTCCCGTCGCAGTGCCAGAGTTCTCGAAATTCGCCACGTTGACGTTGATATTTCCGGACGCCGCTACCGACGAATTCGAATTCAGGAAGGAACCGCCGGACACATCAAGATTGCTTCCCGACGTGATTGATGCGGCTTTGGAACTCTCTCCCTCCAGAATTTTGACTCGGAATTTCTGCTCCCAAACCAGATGGGAAGCAATTGGATGCGGATTCAAATCAGCCCAGTTGGAAGGCAGCTCATCACACTCGTAGCAACGAATACCGATGTCCGCCGAGTACATCTCGGCAACGGTCTTGAACTGGTCCCTGCGGTTGACAATCGAATCGGCGCGAATCGAGAAGTTGCCAGCGCTCTCCATCGTCCCGGAAAGGTTCTCCACCGACGCCGAGCGATTCCCCGCGTCGTCCCGCGCAATGTCGATACCGCCCAAGCTGTAAACATCAGCATTCCTGTTGCTGAAACTGCCCACCCGCAGGTTCATGTTGCCGCCACTGAACAGAAAGCCGCCCTGATCGTTCAGCAGTGAAGACGCCGTGAGGTTCAACCCTGTCCCACCGGCAAGCGTGCCGTAATTGTTAACCGCGCCGGCGTTAACGTTCAGATGATTGGCCGCGGTGAGGCGCCCGTAGTTGTTCAACACCGACAATCCACCGCGACCGCCCACGGTCGTGTTGCCACCGCCGGCAATGCTCGCCGCACTGTTGAGATTGAAGGTGGATGCGTCGACCTGCATGTCACCGAGGCTGGTCAGGCGGCCGTTACCGCCGTAGTGACCGCTCAGTTGCACATCCAGGCTGCCGTCACTGGCAATCAGGCCATCGTTGTTCCAGTTCACACCGCGCCCGACGAACTGATTGGAGGCGAGCAACTGACCGCTGGCGGTCTGATTGAAGTCGTTGACGTTGACCGTGAGGCGGCCGGCCTGGATCACGCTGCTGTTGGTCCAGCTGTCGGCGTTCAGGTTGAGGTCACCGCGCGTGACCAAAGCACCGCCAGCATTCATCACGTTGGCGGTCGAGATGTCGAACAGGCCGGTGCCGACATGGGTCACGGAACCGCCAGCGTTGAGCAGGCCCGGCGTCGCAAGCGACAGTTGCTGGTTGGCGGTCTCCAGCAGTCCATTGCGGTTATCGAATTGACTGCCGATCTGGAAGTCGGTTTTGCCGCTGGTGCCCAGTGCTCGTAGTTTGCCGCCCTGATTGTCGAGGTTGGCGGCACGCACGGTAAGGCTGTCGGCACTTTCGATCAGGCCGCTGCGGTTGGACAAATTGCCGTCGAGCCCCAGGTCGATTCCGTTGCCGCTGACTTGCCCGCCGTCGTTGAGCATCGCACCGCCGGTGACTTTCACCAGCCCCTTGGCGTAGATCCCGCCATTGCGGTTGTCGATAGTGCCGCTTGCGGCATCGAGCAGAATGTTGCCGGTGTTGGCGGCGATACGGCCGCCGTCGCTGTAGAGGCCGCCCAACGCGCGCAAGTCGAGGCGACTGCCTTCGAGTTTGCCGCCCTGGCCGTTTTTCAACACACCCGTCAGGCGTGTCTGCAGCAGTCCTTTGAGGCTCGACAGCACGCCTGCGCGGCTGTCGAGACTGGCAGCGGCAAGGTTGAGATCACCCGACTGTGCGATGATCTTGCCGCCCTGGTTGTCGATCGCACCGCTGCCCGCGTCCACGGTCAGGGCACCGTAACTCTGCACCGCGCCGCTGGCGTTGTTCAGGGCTGCCGCCGTGATGCTCACACCGGCGTCGCGACTGGAAATCAAACCGTCGGCGTTGTTCTGAACGTTGCCGGCGACGACGAGATCCAGTTGCCCATTGGCCGACAAAGTACCGCGCTGGCTGTTGTTCAAATCACCGGAAGTCAGCAGGCTCAACAAGGTCTGGCTGATCAACTGACCACCCTGGTTGTCGATGCTGCCGGAGCGTTTGACCACCAGCGCCCCGCTGCTGCCCAGAACGCCATGGGTGTTGGTCAGGGCCCCGAGCAAATCGAGGGTGACGCTGCCGTCACCGACAAGACGGCCACTGCTGTTGTTAAGTTGCGTACCGGTGACGCTCAGGGCTTTGCCGGCCGTGACGCTGCCGGACGTGTTGTCCAGCGTTGCCGCATGGATATCCAGGGTGTCGCTGCTGACAATCAAACCACCGTCTGCGTTAGTGATCGCGCCCCCGGTAATCGTCAACGTCTGCTTCGCACCGCTGGTGACGATACCGCTGCTGTTATCGAGGCTGGCCGCCGCGATGGTCAACGCCCCCTTGCTGGCCAACCCACCTTTGGTGTGGTTGATCAAGGCGCCGCTCAGGTCGATGTTCAAGTTGCCGAGCAGGCTGGAGAGCGTGCCTTCCTGACTGTTGTCGAGGGTGCCGCCGGACAGGGTCAACCCGTTCCAGCCAGAGACCAGACCGCCCTGGTTTTTCAACTCGGCCGCAGTGAGGCTCAGTTGATCGTTGCTGATCAGGTTGCCACCGCGGTTGTCCAGGGTATTGCCCGTCAGGCTGAAACTGTTGACGCTGGAAACTTCGCCCTGTTGGTTATCGAGGTCGCGCAGATGAGCGAAGTTGAGCACGCCCTTGGTATTGATCAAGCCTTTCTGGTTGTTCAGATCCCCTGTGCCCAGATCGAGGCGGATGCCCAAACCACCCAACAGGGTTCCCCCCTGGTTGTTCAACCCGTAGCTGTTGAGCGTCAATTGCTGGGCAGCCTTGATGATGCCTTCGGCCTGATTGCTGAGCAGACCATCAACGGTTACACCGAGATCACTGTCGCTGAGCAAGACACCCGCACGGTTATCCAGACTCGATGCGCGAATCTGCAACGCCGCGGCGGCGATCTTGCCTTTGATCGACGTCAGTGCATCGTCGATTTTCAGCGTGAGCGTCTGGTTGCTGAGCAACTGCCCGCCGCTGTTATCCAGCGTTACCGCAGTGAGGTCGAAGGCCTGATCGCTGGAGATCTCACCGTTGCGGTTGTCGACCTGCGCAAGGTTCTTCAACAGCAAACTCGGCGCGTTGATGAAGCCGTCCTGGTTGTTCAAGGCCCCACCGTTCAGGTCCAGGCTCAAGCTGCCGTTGCTGAACAGCTTGCCGCCCTGCTGGTCCAGACCGCTGACGCTGGCCATCAATGCGGCACCTGCGCCCAGGCTGCCGGCGGTATTGGTCACGACGCCCGCGTTCAAATTCAGCTGACTGGCGGAGTAGATACTGGCCTGACTGTTATTGAGTGTGCCGGTGGTGATGCTCAGGTTGCCTTTGCTGCTGAGGATGCCCTTTTGCCGGTTATCCAGTTCGGCACTGTCGAGGGTGAGCGTCGCATCCGTCAGCAGTTTGCCACCCTGGTTGTTGACGCCGCCCAGCATGTCGATCTTCAGCGCGCCGGCGCTGGAAATAACGCCACCGTTGTTGCTCAGGCTTTCACCGCCGATGGCCAGCGCACCTTCGCTGGCGAGGCTGCCCTGATCGTTGTTCAGCACAGAGGAAAGATTGATCGTCAGAGCGTTTTGCGTGGTCAGGCGACCGCTGTTTTCCAGGGCTTTCCCGGTCAGCGTCAGCCCGCTATCGCCAGACAGCAGGCCCTTGTTGCGGTTGATCACCCGGTCCACCGTCAACGCAAGGTTGCCGCCGGCCAGGATGTAACCGCCGTCACTGTTGTCGAGGTAGGCGCCGATCAGGGTCACATCGGCCACGCTCGACAATTCACCGTTGCGGTTATCCAGATTGTCGACGGTCAGTTTCAGCGCTTTTGTCGCCGCTACCAGCCCCTCCCCACGGTTATCCAGACGCGCAGCCTTGACGGTCAGGTCATTGGCGGCGATGACAATACCCGCCAGGTTGTCGAAGACATCGGTGACAGAGAGATCCACATCCCCACGGCCACGAATATCACCACCGTTGTTGTTGAGACTGGCGCTACGAATTTGCAGGCCTGCCGCCGCAATCTGGCCTTTGACGTTGCTCAGTGACCGATCGATGGCCAGGGAGAGCTTTTCATTGCTGAGCAGCTTGCCGCCATCGTTGATCACGCTTTGCGCGTTGATGTTCCAGGCCTTGCCTGCGGACATTTCACCCGCACTGTTGTCGATCTGGTTGAGGTTCTTCAACACCAACTGGCCCGGCGTATGAATATTGCCACGCTGGTTGTTCAGCAGGCCGTGGTTCATGTCCAGGGTCAGGTCGGCGTTGCTGAACAGCTCCCCGCCATCCTGAATCAGGGAGGTGACGGACAGGTCAAGCTGCTGCTGGCTGCCGATTTGCCCGGTGGCGTTATCGAGGTGCCCGGCCGTAACGGTCAGGGTGCCATCGGTCAGCACACTGCCGCCGCGACTGTTGGTGAACGCTCCGGTGGTCAATGTGGAGTCGGTTTTGGCACTGATGACGCCGTTGTCGCTGTTGTCGAGGTGGCCGCTTTGGAGCGTCAGGCCTTTTTGCGAAACAATCAGTCCGCCCTGGTTCAAGGCTGAGCCGACGGAAGTCAGCGCCATCGCCTGCAGGCTCGACAGTTTGCCCAACCGATTGTCCAGGCTCCCGACGTCAAGCATCAGTTGGCCCTCGCTGCTGATCAGGCCTTGTTGGTTGTTCACAGTGGCATCGTGAGCCAGGGTCAGGTTGCCCTGACTGACGATCCGGCCACCGACATTGCTCAAGCCGATGCCGGCAAGCGTGGCCGCACCCTTGCTGAACATCAGGCCGGCGGCGTCGTTGATGATTTGCTCTACGCTCAGGCCCAGCGTGTTGTCCGCCAACACCTTGCCACCGCGATTGTCCAGGCGTGCACCCTGGATGTGCAGGTCCAGTTGGCTGGACAGCGAGCCGCCACGGTTATCGATCGTGTCGACGTCCATCGTCAGCGTCTTGAGTGACGCGACCAGGCCATCCTGCCGGTTATCCAAGGCCTTGCCGGTCAGCTTCAGATTGCCCTCGGCAACCAGTTCACCGCCCTGCTGATTGAGGGTGTCGATGTTTGCGTCAATGTCGCCCTTGCCGGAAATGCGTCCGCCGGCGTTGGCAACCTCGTCGGCCTTGAGGGTCATCAGCCCTGCCGCCGTCAGCAAGCCGCCGCTGCTGTTATCGAGACTCTTCGCGTTGAGGCTCAGTGTGTTTCGGCTCAGAACGCGGCCTTTATTGCGGTTGTCCAGCGTCCCGGTGGTGATCGCGGTGTTTTGCCCACTGAGTGTGCCGCCCTGATTGCTCAGGCTTTGCGCGGCGTTGGCGCCGAGGTTGCGACTGGCAACGACGCTGCCGGTGTTCTTGAGATGCTGTGCGTTCAAGCTGACATCGCCGCTGGCATTGCGGCTGTTATCGGCATTGACCCCGGCCTCGATGATGCCGCTGTTGGTCAGCAGGCCACCGGCACTCAGGGTGATGTTGTCGCGGGCGGCGAGGGTTTGCTGGTTGGTCAGGTTGCCTTGGGTCTGAACATTGACGGTGCTGCCGGCGTAGACCGGCCCCTGTGTTTCCAGGCTTGCGGCTTTGACATTGACCGCACCGGCTGCGGACGTCTGGGCCAGGGTCAGTTGACCGCTCGAATCGATCTGGATATCGCCACCGCTGGCCGCCAGGTTACCGGCGAGCTTGACCCCTACGCCTGCCTCGGTGCCCACCAGTTTGATCGCCCCGGCGTACATGCCACCCAGCGCCGAGGAATCGATGGCCAATTGCGGTTTGGCGCTGCCGTCTTCGGCACGCGGCGTGGCGTTGAGGCTCTGTGCATTGACGTCGTTGCGCCCGGCGACGATGGTCAGGTTCTTTGCCTGAATCTCGGCGTTGATCTTCGCGCTGCGGGTGATGATTTCGAAGCTGTCGACGTTGGTCGCATTCAATCCGGCGCCGTCGATGGACACGCTGCCCTGGTCGACTTGATAACGATCCAGACGCCCGCTGCCATCGAGCACCGGTTTACCGGTGGTCAAGGTCACACGCGGCGTGTTGATGAATCCGCAGCCGTTGCAACTGATGCCATAGGGGTTGGCGACGATGACCCGTGCCGATTGCCCTGCCACCTCGGTGTAGCCGCGCAACTGACTGGGGCTTCCCCCGACGACTTCGTTGAGGATGGTTTGCGCCGCGACCCCATTGGTCATGTTGGGGTTGCCGACGATGATGCCGCCCAGTTGCGTTCCACCGGTTTGCGCGGCGATGTTGTTGAGGATCACGCCCTGATTGCCGACGTTGTAATCGACGAACTGGTTATGGGACAGACCGCTGCCATTGGGAGCGGCGATGTTGACGATCGGCACACCGTTCCCTGCCTGCCCAAGGCTGGTCCCTGGATTCGCCACGACAATGCCGTCGGCCTGCGCCCAAACCGGTTGCCAGAACATCACGTTGGCCAACAGGAAGGCCAGTCCACGCTTGGGCATCCCGCAAAAGCGTTCGCGGGTGTTCACCACGGCAGAGGGCTGGGCGGCGAGGAAAGTGAAGTGGCGGGCGTCCATGTCTCGACCTCGAAAAGCGGCAGTTAAAGGAAAAAGTCCAGGCGAAAATAGATCGGCGCTTCACGTTCGGGCAGAGCGTCCGGGCGTTCCAGCGAATGGGCGAACGTCACGCTGGCGGCCATGTGCTGACCCCGGGCAAACAGCTCCAGGGAATTGCTCGACATGCGCCCGTGCTGCTCGCCGTTGTAGCGATTACCGCGAATCACGCCCTGGTCGTAACCGATGCCGGTGCCGTATTCGGCGAACAGCGGGTGCAGCCAAGGGAGCGACACTGGGCGCGTCCAGCGCAGGTCGTTGCGCCAATAGCCGCCGCTGTCGCCAGACAGCGATTGATCTTTGTAACCGCGGATCGACGACTGACCGCCCAGGCTGATGCGTTGCGGGCTGAACAGCACATCTTCGCTGCGCTGGCCGGTCATCAGGCTGGTGAAGCTGAAAGATTGGTCAAACAGTTTGAACGGCTGCAGGTAGCTGGCCGTGGCGGTGTATTTGCGGTAGCGCGCGTCTGGCTGACCGGGGCCGGAAAGGTCATTGTCCTGAGCATCGAACGCACCGATGCCCTGTTGCAAACCGATGTCGAGGTTGACGAACGCGCTGCCAATCCGTCGGCCATGGTTGAGGCCGTACTGCATTTCGCTGATGCGGTTGCTGCTCCACTTGAGCTTGCTGCCACCGATGAAGTTGTTGGTGCGCAGGGTGGACAGGCCGGCATTGAGCGAGGTTTTGCTCACCGCATCGCGATGGATCACCCGCTCGGCTCGCAACTGATGGTTTTCGCTGTCGCCGGTCTGCTTGAAGTTGTAACCGTTGGCGGCGATCTGCGAGCGGTACTCGCTCTGGCTGTAGGTGTAACTGAAGTTCCACCAGCCCCATGGCAGGTTGTAGTAGAGCATTGCGTTGTTGGAAGTGTGCTGGTGATCGGTCATCGCATCGTGACCGCCACGCAACATCAACTGATCGGCCAGGCCCAGGGGGTTGTCCCAATCAAAGGTGGTGCCCCACTGTTGCTCGCCGGTGCTGCGCTGGCCGTCGTTATTGCGCGACAGCCCGACACGCCAGGGCTTTTGCGGGGTATTGGTCACCAGCACTTCGCTACCGCCGACGTTCTCGCCGGGGGCCAGTTCCATTTTGGCCTGGTTGGAGGGCAGGCGATTGAGCTGATCGACCAGTTGCTCGATCTCGCGCAGGTTGACCAGGTCACCGCTCTTTCCGGGAAACGCCATCGACAGTTCGCGCTCGGACAATTGGCTGTCCGGTGCGCCTCTCAAGCCTTCAAGATGCCCCTCGACCACCAGCACCTTCAAATGACCGCCGGACAGATCCTGCTGTGGCAGGTAGGCGCGGCTGGTGACCAGGCCTTTCTCGATGTAGCGGTCGGTGATGACCTTGAGCAGTTCATTGAGCTGGGTAACCCCCAGGCATTGGCCAATGTAAGGCTTGATCAACTGGTTTTTCTCAACGTCCGAAAGGCTGTCGGCACCGTTGATTTCAATGTCTTTGATGGGGAAGCAACGGGAATCCGCAGGGGCTGAGGGAAGCGAAGGCTGGGCCGGCTTGCCGGGTAAATCCTTGAGCTCCTCCAGACGCCGACGCTGCTCTTGCAGCAAGCGATCCTGGCGTTCGCGGATCAGGTCGGTTTCACCCGGAGTGGGCGCAGCATGGGCAACATTCAGCGAAGAAAGGCACAGCAAAGCCAGGCACAACCTCGCCACGAGGGCGGGTGAGTACATATTCGATCCCTCGAACTGGAGAATGATGGCAAAAGAGTGGCGCGATGCTAGATAGCCATCATTCTGACGTCAATAAAAAATCTGTTTCAGAAACTCGTAATCCGATTGGCGGCATCGATTCATTGCGCCGCCATGAATACGGTAAATGAGGGACAACGGCGGGAAAATCGGACGGATCCCAAGCCAAGGCAAGAACCGTCCAGAAAAGATGGCGGAAGATTCCCCGTTATCCGCACGCCAATAAACAAAGCTGTTTAAACGCGTGCAGTTCGGGGATCCTGGTTTCAAGGCAAATGGATCAGGCCTCAGTCGGCCGCCGCACCACCCTCACCCGCCCGCTGCCACCACCCCCACAGAAAAACCGCTCGCCACCATCGGACTCGAGCCCCGACACGCCGACACCGGCCGGCAGTTTGAGGCTCTCCTGCACAGCCCCGGTGTTCGAATCGATGCGGCGCAGTTCGCTCTCGTCCCCTTCCCAGGTGCCATGCCACAGCGCTCCCTCCACCCAGGTCACCCCAGTGACGAAGCGGTTGGATTCCAGAGTGCGCAGGATCGCGCCGGTTTCTGGGTCGATCCGGTGGATTTTTCGTTCGCGGTATTGGCCGACCCACAGCGAGCCTTCGGCCCAGGTCAGCCCGGAATCGTTGCCGCCACCGGGGGCCGGGAGGGTAGAGATGACGTCGCCGGTTTGCGGGTCGATTTTCTGGATGCGGTCTTCGGCGATCTGGAACAGGTGCCGGCCATCGAAGGCGGTGCCGGCGTGGGCGGCGACGTGGATCGAGCGTGGGATGTTGCCGGTGGCGGGGTCCAGGGCGTTGAGTCTTTCGCCACTGGCGAACCACACTTGCCGACCGTCCCAGGTCAGGCCGTGCACATGCTCGACGCCTTCGAACGGGCCATATTCACGGAGGATTTCGGCGGCTGACTGTTTCATCGTGGTGTTCCTCGCAAGGGGTGGGTGGCTTCATCCTAGCCATCGGGCAGCGGCACCGGGAGTAACAAGGTCGTCGCGAAAACGGGCACCGGCGGGGTCAGCCAGCGCCGTGCCCGCCCCTGCCCGTAGGACTGCACCTTGCCCTGTGCCGCCAGGGTGTCGAGGGTTCGTTGCACCGTGCGCTGGCCGGTGTTCAAGGCCAGGGCCAGGGCCGAACTCGACCAGGATTCGCCGTCGCTGAGCAAGGCGAACACGGCGGCATGTTTTTCTTCGACCGGTGGGGTGAGCAACACAACGTCCGGCGCCACGAGTGCAAATCCGCGCGGGGTGGCGATCACGCCGGCCAGGGGTTTGAGCGCTGCGCGCAGGCGGCCGATTTCGACGCGCAAGCGGGCGCGGTGGGATTCGTCGCTGAGTTTCAAGCGAAAGGCTCGGGCGATCAGGACTTCGCGAGGCACGTCGCCCGGCCAGGCTTCGGCCAGTGTTCGCGCCAGGGTGAACAGGATCGGCCGCTTCGATAAAGCCACCGACATGCCGGCGCCACGGACGAGATAACGACACGCGTCAACCACCAGCGACGTGGAGGCAAGCAGCGCTTCGACTTCGTCGAGTAACAGAGGGCGTTGTTCACCTCGGGTGGTCAGGTGCGCCGCAGGCTTGTCGAGCATCCGCACTGCGTTGTCGACTTCCGCCAGCAGCGCGGGAATGGCCGATTGCGTGGCGGCGAGTTGTGCTCTGGCCAAGGCTGCGCGGGCGGTTTGCGCTTGCAGGTGGCGCATGGCAATGCCGGCCGCAACCAGTTCATGGGTGGCGCGCAGAGGCGGCGGCAAGGTGGCCGGGTCCAGCTGTGCGAGTTTGTCCTGGGCCTCGTTGAGTTGCCCGATCAATAGCAGGCGGCGGATGCCCAGATAGCGGGCGTGGGCGGCGTTGATCCAGTCAGCATGGGCCTCCAGCACTTGGCGTGCGGCGTCGAGTGCCGCCACGGGCCAGCCGAGGTCTCGGGAGGCCAGGGCGATCTCGGCTTCGGCGACGACGCAGCGTGCCCGCGCCACAGCTTCTTTCGGCCCGAAAGCCCGCGCGGCCCGGCGTACCAGCGCCTTGGCCCGGGCCAGATCGCCCAGTTGCGCCATGGCGATCCCGCGCAACGCCAATGCCGGAGCGTCTTCGCGCAAGGCCACCCGGTCCAGCGCACCGAGCGGGTCGCCGGCGGCCAGCGCCTGGGCGGCGGCGGTGATCAGCGAGTCCATGGCAGGCTCTTCATGGGTGCATTCCAGCGGCGGGTGGTCGTTGTTGAGTCTATCTCAGTGGGTTGCGCGTGCAGGAGGCTGGTTTTTTTCTGTGTCGGGGCGGGCCTAATCGCTGGCAGGCCAGCTCCCACAGGGTTTGCGTCCGGCATTGAACAGGTGGTTCTGCTAAGTTGAATAATCCATCCCGCAGCGGCCCGGAGTCCCCCATGAACACCTATCAACCCATGAACTGCGACCTGTACGACTATCT
>Ga0208788_1000049_pt1 | contig 75522 bp, 69 predicted proteins | sample Wag4_2014_7_11_3_FD_187363 | JGI IMG/M metagenome (GOLD analysis project Ga0208788, IMG submission 187363) | Fresh water mixed with fracking chemicals microbial communities from Ohio, USA - Utica-2 Time Series FC 2014_7_11 (SPAdes) (version 2) ... | reverse complement strand
TGTGGGAATCTGGAAAATCGCGGTGAGCGAGCTCGCTCCTGCAATTGGCAGTTTTGTCATGTCGTTCTAATACTAAGGTCGTCTGGAACCTGGCTCGCAGCCGCATAGAGTGGATAACGTTCCAACAATAATCTGTGCTGCGAGGATAAAAACAATGAACGACAGCATTTACCTCTCGATTCAAAACAGCCCGCGCTTCAAGGAGCTGGTTAGCAAGAGGGAACGATTCGCCTGGATTCTGTCGGCGATCATGCTAGGGCTTTACTCCGGATTCATCCTTCTGATCGCTTACGGGCCGCAGATACTGGGGGCAAAACTCAGCCCAGGGTCTTCGATTACCTGGGGCATCCCGATCGGTGTCGGGCTGATTGTCTCGGCCTTTATCCTGACCGGTATCTACGTACGACGCGCCAACGGCGAATTCGACGACCTGAACAATGCGATTCTCAAGGAGGCTCAGCAATGATCCGGCGTCTAATGGCTCTACTGGGCATCGCAGCCTTTGCACCGGGCGCCTGGGCGGCTGACGCCCTGACCGGGGCCGTGCAGAAACAACCGCTCAACGTTTCCGCGATTCTGATGTTCGTCGTATTCGTTGGTGCAACCCTGTGCATCACCTACTGGGCATCGAAGAAAAACAAGTCGGCCTCCGACTACTATGCGGCGGGCGGCAAGATCACCGGTTTCCAGAACGGTCTGGCGATTGCCGGTGACTACATGTCGGCGGCGTCCTTCCTGGGTATTTCCGCACTGGTATTCACCTCTGGCTACGATGGCCTGATCTATTCGATCGGCTTCCTGGTGGGTTGGCCGATCATTCTGTTCCTGATCGCCGAACGTCTGCGTAACCTGGGTAAATACACCTTTGCCGACGTGGCGTCCTACCGCCTCGGCCAAACCCAGATCCGTTCCCTGTCCGCCTGCGGTTCGCTGGTGGTGGTGGCGTTCTACCTGATCGCGCAAATGGTCGGTGCCGGCAAGTTGATCCAGCTGCTGTTCGGCCTGGACTACCACGTTGCGGTGATCCTGGTGGGCATCCTGATGTGCCTCTATGTGTTGTTCGGCGGTATGCTGGCCACCACCTGGGTGCAGATCATCAAGGCTGTGCTGTTGCTGTCCGGCGCTTCGTTCATGGCGCTGATGGTGATGAAGCATGTCAACTTCGACTTCAACATGCTGTTCTCCGAGGCCATCAAGGTTCACCCCAAAGGTGAGGCGATCATGAGCCCTGGCGGTCTGGTGAAAGATCCGGTCTCCGCGTTCTCACTTGGCCTGGCACTGATGTTCGGTACCGCTGGCCTGCCGCACATTCTGATGCGCTTCTTCACCGTGAGTGACGCAAAGGAAGCTCGCAAGAGCGTGCTGTATGCAACCGGTTTCATTGGTTACTTCTACATCCTGACCTTCATCATCGGCTTCGGCGCGATCCTGCTGGTCAGCACCAACCCTGCGTTCAAGGATGCGGCGGGTGCGTTGCTGGGCGGTAACAACATGGCCGCGGTGCACCTGGCCAACGCGGTCGGTGGCAGCATCTTCCTGGGCTTCATCTCGGCGGTAGCGTTCGCGACCATTCTGGCAGTGGTTGCCGGTCTGACCCTGGCCGGTGCGTCGGCGGTGTCCCATGACCTGTACGCCAGCGTGATCAAGAAAGGCAAGGCCAACGAGAAGGATGAGATTCGCGTCTCGAAAATCACCACCATCGCCCTGGCGGTGCTGGCGATTGCCCTGGGCATCCTGTTCGAAAGCCAGAACATCGCGTTTATGGTGGGCCTGGCGTTCTCCATCGCGGCCAGTTGCAACTTCCCGGTCCTGCTGCTCTCCATGTACTGGAAGAAGCTGACCACCCGTGGCGCGATGATCGGCGGCTGGATGGGCCTGATCAGTGCCGTGGGCCTGATGATCCTCGGCCCGACCATCTGGGTGCAGATCCTGCATCACGAGAAGGCGATCTTCCCGTACGAGTACCCTGCGCTGTTTTCCATGATCATTGCCTTTGTCGGTATCTGGTTCTTCTCGATCACCGACAAGTCGACTGCAGCTGACAATGAGCGGGCGCTGTTCTTCCCGCAATTCGTTCGCTCGCAGACGGGTCTGGGGGCGAGTGGGGCGGTTTCGCACTAAGGCTTGATGTTTTTATATAAGTAACGCAACAAGAAAAGATGCCCCGATCGAGAGATCGGGGCATCTTTTTATTGGGCGTTTATCGCACTGAAACTATTGGGCGAGCCTGTTTGCGAAAAAGATGACCGGATGATTGGGTATTCAGGTAGCCCCTGTGATCGTTGGTCTCCATCGCGAGCAAGCTCGCTCTTGCAGGTGGGGGCGCTGGGTATTTACACAACTGGCGCACAAACAAAAACGGCCTCTATGGGAATAGAGGCCGTTTCCGGTACTGCTACGACGCTACAGCAAGATAAATCTTACTTGCGGTCTTCCAGCTTGGTGATGTCGCGCGACTCGTAGCCGGTGTACAGCTGGCGAGGACGGCCGATCTTGTAGGGGCTGGAGAGCATTTCCTTCCAGTGGGAGATCCAGCCGACGGTCCGCGCCAGGGCGAAGATCACGGTGAACATGCTGGTCGGAATGCCGATCGCCTTGAGGATGATCCCCGAGTAGAAGTCGACGTTCGGGTACAGCGAGCGCTCGATGAAGTAAGGGTCGGTCAGGGCGATCTCTTCCAGGCGCATGGCCAGTTCGAGTTGCGGATCGTTCTGGATGCCCAGTTCCTTGAGCACTTCGTCGCAGGTCTGCTTCATGACGGTAGCGCGTGGGTCGCGGTTTTTGTAAACGCGGTGACCGAAGCCCATCAGCTTGAACGGGTCGTTCTTGTCCTTGGCCTTGGCAATGAACTTGTCGATGTTCGAAACATCGCCAATTTCATCGAGCATGGTCAGAACGGCTTCGTTTGCGCCGCCGTGGGCAGGGCCCCACAGCGCAGCGATACCGGCGGCGATACAGGCGAACGGGTTGGCACCCGAAGAGCCCGCCAGGCGCACGGTAGAGGTCGATGCGTTCTGCTCGTGGTCGGCATGGAGGATGAAGATCCGGTCCATGGCCTTGGCGAGCACCGGGCTGATCGGTTTGATCTCGCACGGGGTGTTGAACATCATGTGCAGGAAGTTTTCCGCGTACGACAGGTCGTTGCGCGGGTACATCATGGGTTGGCCCATGGAGTACTTGTAAACCATCGCTGCCAGGGTCGGCATCTTGGCAACCAGGCGGATCGCGGAGATTTCGCGATGCTGCGGGTTATTGATGTCCAGGGAGTCGTGGTAGAAGGCCGAAAGGGCGCCGACTACGCCGCACATCACGGCCATCGGGTGGGCGTCGCGACGGAAGCCGTTGAAGAAGGTCTTGAGCTGTTCGTGAACCATGGTGTGGTTCTTGACGGTGCTGACGAACTGGGCCTTCTGTTCTGCGGTCGGCAGTTCGCCGTTGAGCAGCAGGTAGCAGGTTTCCAGGTAGTCCGACTTTTCAGCCAATTGTTCGATCGGGTAGCCGCGGTGCAACAGAATGCCGTTGTCGCCGTCGATATAGGTGATCTTCGACTCGCAGGAGGCGGTCGACATGAAGCCTGGGTCAAAGGTGAAGCGGCCCGTGGCCGTCAAGCCCCGAACATCGATAACATCGGGACCAACGGTGCCGGTTAAAATGGGCAGCTCGACGGGGGCTGCGCCCTCGATGATCAACTGCGCTTTTTTGTCAGCCATGTGGCCTCCTATTTATGCTTGAAATCATCAGACAGACCCCCCACGCAGGGCCCGCACCACTATAGTGAGATAAATTCGAATGTCAATTTGCCTAAAGTCTTGCTCCAGAAGGCTTTAACCGGACTTTTTTCTCGAAATTGCCTGCCGTTTACGCCTTTTATCCGACTTGCGCAATCCACCATTCAGTGAACGGTATGTCCGTTGTCATTAGTAGCCTAACTGTCTATACTCGGCCACCGACCGCCAAGGGCTTTTGGGCTTGCTTTATTGGGGGTCGCCTCCCTGGGTGGTGGTTACCTGACCAGTGCACTCCCCAACAACTTTGCCCTGATTGTTAGGGGCTCTTCAGTGTGAAAAAAAAGCCGTGAAAAGCCAACGACCTGTAAACCTAGACCTAAGGACCATCAAACTCCCAGTCACTGCTTACACGTCCATTCTTCACCGTATTTCCGGTGTCATCCTCTTCGTGTGCCTTGCCATCATGCTTTATGCATTGGACAAGTCGCTGAGCTCCGAGGAAGGCTTCGGTCAGGTGAAAGCGTGTCTGACCAGTCCGCTAGCCAAGCTAGTGATTTGGGGCATCCTGTCCGCTCTGCTGTATCACCTGGTAGCCGGCGTGCGCCATTTGATCATGGACATGGGCATCGGTGAGACGCTGGAAGGCGGCAAGCTGGGCTCGAAAATCGTTATCGCCGTTTCCGTGGTGGTAATCGTTCTGGCAGGAGTTTGGATATGGTAACTAACGTCACGAACCTGTCGCGTTCGGGCCTCTATGACTGGATGGCGCAGCGCGTTTCTGCGGTCGTTCTCGCGGCTTACTTCATTTTCCTGATCGGATACATCATCGCCCACCCAGGCCTTGAGTATGCCCAGTGGCATGAACTGTTCGCCAATAACTGGATGCGTATCTTCAGCCTCCTGGCCCTGGTTGCCCTCGGCGCTCACGCCTGGGTCGGCATGTGGACCATCGCGACCGACTACCTGACGCCAATGGCGTTCGGCAAGTCCGCGACCGCTGTACGTTTCCTTTTCCAGGCAGTATGCGGCGTTGCGATGTTCGCTTACTTCGTCTGGGGTGTGCAGATTCTCTGGGGTATCTGAGTCATGGCTAACATTCCAACGATTTCTTTCGACGCCATCATCATTGGTGGTGGCGGCGCCGGCATGCGCGCAGCGCTGCAATTGGCACAAGGCGGTCACAAGACTGCCGTGATCACCAAAGTGTTCCCGACCCGCTCGCACACCGTTTCGGCACAGGGCGGCATCACCTGCGCCATCGCCTCGGCGGATCCGAACGATGACTGGCGCTGGCACATGTACGATACCGTCAAGGGCTCCGACTACATCGGTGACCAGGACGCTATCGAATACATGTGTCAGGAAGGCCCGGCCGCCGTTTTCGAGCTGGACCACATGGGTCTGCCGTTCTCCCGTACCGAAACCGGCCGCATCTACCAGCGTCCGTTCGGCGGTCAGTCCAAGGACTACGGTAAAGGCGGCCAGGCTGCCCGTACCTGCGCAGCGTCCGACCGTACCGGTCACGCCCTGCTGCACACCCTTTATCAGGGCAACCTGAAGGCCGGTACCACGTTCCTGAACGAGTACTACGCTGTCGACCTGGTGAAGAACCAGGAAGGCGAGTTTGTCGGTGTGATCGCGATCTGCATCGAAACCGGCGAAACTTCCTACATCCGCGCCAAGGCCACCGTATTGGCTACCGGCGGTGCAGGCCGCATCTACGCGTCCACCACCAACGCCCTGATCAACACCGGTGACGGCGTCGGCATGGCTCTGCGTGCGGGCGTTCCGGTACAAGACATCGAAATGTGGCAGTTCCACCCGACCGGCATCGCCGGCGCCGGTGTACTGGTTACAGAAGGTTGCCGTGGTGAAGGTGGTTACCTGATCAACAAGCACGGCGAGCGTTTCATGGAGCGTTATGCTCCGAACGCCAAAGACCTGGCAGGTCGTGACGTTGTTGCCCGTTCGATGGTTAAAGAGATCATTGCCGGTAACGGCTGCGGTCCGAACGGCGACCACGTAATGCTCAAGCTCGACCACCTGGGCGAGGAAGTGCTGCACAGCCGTCTGCCAGGCATCTGCGAGCTGTCGAAAACGTTTGCTCACGTTGACCCGGTTGTTGCTCCGGTTCCGGTTGTTCCGACCTGCCACTACATGATGGGCGGCGTTGCCACCAACATTCATGGTCAGGCGATCACCCAGAACGCCGAAGGCGTCGACACCATCATCCCGGGCCTGTTCGCAGTAGGCGAAGTGGCTTGCGTATCGGTGCACGGTGCCAACCGTCTGGGCGGCAACTCGCTGCTCGACCTGGTCGTATTCGGCCGCGCTGCCGGCCTGCACCTGGAGAAGGCGCTGACCGACGGTATCGACTACGACGACGCTACCGAAGCCAACATCGAAGCTGCCCTGTCGCGTCTGAACGCGCTTAACGGCCGTACCGATGGTGAAGACGTGGCGACCCTGCGTCGCGAACTGCAAAGCTGCATGCAGAACTACTTCGGTGTATTCCGTACCGGCGAATACATGCAGAAGGGTATTGCCCAGTTGGCCGATCTGCGCAAGCGCATCGCCAACGTCAAGATCAACGACAAGTCGCAGGCGTTCAACACTGCGCGTATCGAAGCTCTGGAACTGCAAAACCTGCTGGAAGTGGCCGAAGCTACCGCCATCGCCGCGGAAGTACGTAAAGAGTCCCGCGGCGCTCACGCCCGTGAAGACTTCGAAGACCGTGACGACGAAAACTGGCTGTGCCACACCCTGTACTTCCCGGGTGAGAAACGCGTTGCCAAGCGTGCCGTGAACTTCTCGCCGAAGACTGTTCCGACTTTCGAACCTAAAGTCCGGACTTATTAAGGGTGACCGCCATGTTGCAAGTCAGTGTTTATCGCTACAACCCTGATCAGGACGCTGCGCCGTTCATGCAGGAATTCCAGGTTGATACCGGTGGTAAGGACCTGATGGTGCTGGACGTGCTCGCGCTGATCAAAGAGCAGGACGAAGGTTTCTCCTACCGTCGTTCCTGCCGTGAAGGCGTCTGCGGTTCCGACGGCATGAACATCAACGGCAAGAACGGCCTGGCGTGCATCACGCCACTGTCCGCCGTGGTCAAGGGCAACAAGCTGATCGTTCGTCCGCTGCCAGGTTTGCCGGTGATCCGTGACCTGGTCGTCGATATGAGCATCTTCTACAAGCAATACGAGAAGGTGAAGCCATTCCTGCAGAACGACACGCCGGCTCCGGCCATCGAGCGCCTGCAGTCCCCTGAAGAGCGTGAAAAGCTCGACGGTCTGTACGAGTGCATCCTGTGCGCCTGCTGCTCGACCTCGTGCCCGTCCTTCTGGTGGAACCCGGACAAGTTCCTGGGTCCAGCTGCCCTGCTGCAAGCGTATCGCTTCCTGGCAGACAGCCGCGACACCAAGACGTCCGAGCGTCTGGCTTCGCTGGATGACCCGTTCAGCGTATTCCGCTGCCGCGGGATCATGAACTGCGTCAACGTTTGTCCGAAAGGCCTGAACCCGACTAAGGCCATCGGTCACATCCGTAACATGCTGCTCTCGAGCGGCGTGTGATTCAGCTGCTGTACCCGTAGTACCCGTAGATGCTGCGGCGCAGGCTTCAACCGGCGCCGTAGTTTTAACCTGAGCAGCAGCCCAAAAGGCTGCGGCTCTTATTTTGAAGAAATGAGACAAGCAGGGGCATCCGGGCTGGTACCCGGACTATCAGCGTGATCCTAAGTGGCTTGTTTTGGTCGCTGCATTCGGACTTCTGCAAGTTTGCTCGGTGTCGACGCCGATGGTGTTCCCCTAACCGAGGGTGACCAAGCATGCAAGAAAGCGTGATGCAGCGCATGTGGAACAGTGCCCACCTTTCAGGTGGAAACGCTGCCTATGTGGAAGAGCTTTATGAGCTCTACCTGCACGACCCTAACGCTGTGCCAGAAGAGTGGCGCACCTACTTCCAGAAGTTGCCTGCTGACGGCAGCTCTGCCACCGATGTTTCGCACTCTACGATTCGCGATCATTTCGTGTTGCTGGCAAAGAACCAGCGCCGCGCCCAACCGGTTTCCGCCGGCAGCGTGAGCAGTGAGCACGAGAAGAAGCAAGTTGAAGTGCTGCGATTGATCCAGGCCTACCGTATGCGTGGCCACCAGGCAGCCCAGCTTGACCCGCTGGGGCTGTGGCAGCGTCCTGCACCTGCAGACCTGTCGATCAATCATTACGGCTTGACCAATGCCGATCTTGATACGACCTTCCGTGCCGGCGACCTGTTCATCGGCAAAGAGGAAGCGAGCCTACGCGAAATTCACGAAGCGTTGCAGCAGACATATTGCCGCACCATCGGCGCTGAATTTACGCACATCACCGATTCCGAGCAGCGCCAGTGGTTCCAGCAGCGTCTGGAAAGCGTGCGTGGTCGTCCGACGTATTCCGCCGACATCAAGAGCCATTTGCTTGAGCGCGTGACCGCCGGTGAAGGCCTGGAAAAATACCTGGGTACCAAATACCCGGGCACCAAGCGTTTCGGCCTGGAAGGCGGCGAAAGCCTGATTCCGATGCTCGACGAGCTGATCCAGCGTTCCGGTTCCTACGGCACCAAGGAAATCGTCATCGGCATGGCTCACCGTGGCCGTCTGAACGTACTGGTCAACACCTTCGGCAAGAACCCGCGCGAGCTGTTCGACGAGTTCGAAGGCAAGAAGAAGGTCGAGCTGGGTTCCGGTGACGTTAAATACCACCAGGGCTTCTCGTCCAACGTCATGACCACCGGCGGTGAAGTTCACCTGGCCATGGCTTTCAACCCGTCCCACCTGGAAATCGTATCGCCAGTGGTCGAGGGTTCGGTGCGTGCCCGTCAGGATCGTCGCAACGACCCTACCGGCGAGAAGGTTCTGCCGATCTCCATCCACGGTGACGCGGCATTCGCCGGTCAGGGCGTGGTGATGGAAACCTTCCAGATGTCGCAGACCCGCGGTTTCAAGACCGGCGGTACCGTGCACATCGTGATCAACAACCAGGTCGGTTTCACCATCAGCAACCCGCTGGACTCGCGTTCCACCGAGTACGCCACCGACGTCGCGAAAATGATCCAGGCGCCGATCCTCCATGTGAATGGTGATGATCCGGAAGCCGTTCTGTTCGTGACCCAGCTGGCCATCGATTACCGCATGCAGTTCAAGCGTGACGTGGTCATCGACCTGGTCTGCTACCGTCGTCGCGGCCACAACGAGGCCGACGAACCTAGCGGCACCCAGCCTCTGATGTATCAGCAGATCACCAAGCAGCGCACCACCCGTGAGCTGTACGCCGATCGTCTGACCCAGAGCGGTGTGCTGGACGCGGAGCGTGTTCAGGCGAAAGTCGACGAATACCGCAATGCGCTGGACAACGGCCTGCACGTAGTGAAAAGCCTGGTCAAAGAGCCGAACAAAGAGCTGTTCGTGGACTGGCGTCCGTATCTGGGCCACGCCTGGACCGCGCGTCACGACACTCGCTTCGATCTCAAGACCCTGCAGGAACTTTCCGCCAAGCTGCTGGAAATTCCGGACGGCTTCGTGGTTCAGCGCCAGGTTGCGAAGATCTACGAAGACCGCCAGAAAATGCAAGCCGGCGGCCTGCCGATCAACTGGGGTTACGCCGAAACCATGGCGTACGCGACCCTGGCGTTCGAAGGTCACCCGATCCGCATGACCGGCCAGGACATCGGCCGCGGTACGTTCTCGCACCGTCATGCCGTGTTGCACAACCAGAAGGACGCGGGCACCTACATCCCGTTGCAGAACCTGTACGACGGTCAGCCGCGCTTCGACCTGTACGACTCGTTCCTGTCCGAAGAAGCGGTGCTGGCGTTCGAGTACGGTTACTCGACCACCACGCCCAATGCCCTGGTTATCTGGGAAGCCCAGTTCGGCGACTTCGCCAACGGTGCCCAGGTGGTCATCGACCAGTTCATCACCAGTGGCGAGCACAAGTGGGGCCGTCTGTGCGGTCTGACCATGCTGCTGCCGCACGGTTATGAAGGTCAGGGTCCGGAGCACTCCTCGGCTCGTCTGGAGCGTTACCTGCAGCTGTGCGCCGAGCACAACATCCAGGTATGCATGCCGACGACGCCGGCTCAGATCTACCACTTGCTGCGCCGTCAGGTGATTCGCCCGCTGCGCAAGCCTCTGGTAGTGCTGACTCCAAAGTCGCTGCTGCGTCACAAGCTGGCCATCTCGACGCTGGAAGATCTGGCCGAAGGTTCGTTCCAGACCGTTATCCCGGAAATCGATGCCCTGGACCCGAAAAAGGTCGAGCGCGTGGTTCTGTGTAGCGGCAAGGTCTACTACGACCTGCTGGAAAAACGCCGTGCCGAAGGCCGTGACGATATCGCCATCGTGCGTATCGAACAGTTGTATCCGTTCCCTGAGGACGACTTGAAAGAAGTCCTGGCTCCTTACACCAACGCCAAGCATGCCGTCTGGTGCCAGGAAGAGCCGATGAACCAGGGCGCGTGGTACTGCAGCCAACACCACATGCGTCGCAGCATCAGCAACCTCAACAAGTCTCTCGTACTCGAGTACGCGGGCCGTGAGGCTTCTGCTGCACCGGCATGCGGTTACGCATCGATGCACGCCGAACAGCAGGAACAACTGCTGCAAGCGGCCTTTACTGTTTAACGCCTTCGCGCACCTGAAACCGAATTTAAGGACCCACAGATAATGGCTATCGAAATCAAAGCCCCCACTTTCCCGGAATCGGTTGCCGACGGCACCGTTGCTACCTGGCACAAAAAACCGGGCGAGGCCGTCAAGCGTGACGAATTGATCGTCGACATCGAAACCGACAAGGTTGTCCTGGAAGTGTTGGCCACGGCCGACGGCGTTCTGGGCGCAATCGTCAAGGGCGAAGGCGACACCGTTCTGTCCGACGAAGTCCTGGGCTCCATCGAAGAGGGCGGCGCTGCCGCCGCCCCAGCCGCTGCTGCTCCGGCTGCCGCTGCTCAAGCTGCTGCTCCTGCCGCCGAAGGCGAAGACGATCCTGTTGCTGCACCGGCTGCTCGCAAGCTGGCTGAAGAAAACGGCATCAACATCGCCTCCGTTGCCGGTACCGGCAAAGGCGGTCGTGTGACCAAGGAAGACGTGGTTGCAGCCGTTGCCGCCAAGAAAGCCGCTCCAGCCGCCGCGCCTGCCAAGGCTGCTGCTCCTGCCGCTGCCGCTCCGGTGTTCGCTGCCGGTGACCGCGTCGAGAAACGCGTTCCGATGACCCGCCTGCGTGCCAAGGTTGCCGAGCGTCTGGTTGAAGCTCAGTCGAACATGGCGATGCTGACCACGTTCAACGAAGTGGACATGACCGAAGTCATGGCCCTGCGTTCGAAGTACAAGGACCTGTTCGAGAAGTCCCACAACGGCGTGCGCCTGGGCTTCATGTCGTTCTTCGTGAAAGCGGCCACCGAAGCGCTCAAGCGCTTCCCGGCTGTCAACGCGTCGATCGACGGTGCCGACATCGTTTACCACGGCTACGCTGACGTCGGTGTCGCTGTTTCCAGCGATCGCGGTCTGGTCGTACCGGTTCTGCGTAACGCCGAACTGATGAGCCTGGCTGAAATCGAAGGCGGCATCGCCACTTTCGGCAAGAAAGCCCGTGACGGCAAACTGTCGATGGAAGAAATGACCGGCGGCACGTTCACCATCACCAACGGCGGTACCTTCGGTTCGATGATGTCGACCCCGATCGTCAACCCGCCGCAGGCTGCGATCCTGGGCATGCACAACATCATCCAGCGTCCTATGGCGATCAACGGCCAAGTCGTTATCCGTCCGATGATGTACCTGGCACTGTCCTACGATCACCGTCTGATCGATGGCAAAGAAGCTGTAACCTTCCTGGTGACCATCAAGAACCTGCTGGAAGATCCGGCTCGTCTGTTGCTGGATATCTGATAGAAGCAGCCATGAGCTGCAAGCTTCAGGCTGCATGAAAACGCAGCCTGGCTTGCAGCTTGCGGCTTGAAGCTTTTCGCTAAAGAGGATTTTTTGAATGTCACAGAAATTTGACGTAGTAGTGATCGGTGCCGGCCCTGGCGGTTACGTGGCTGCCATCAAGGCCGCCCAGCTGGGTCTTTCGACGGCCTGCATCGAGAAGTACACCGACAAGGAAGGCAAACTGGCGCTGGGCGGTACCTGCCTGAACGTCGGTTGCATTCCGTCCAAGGCCCTGCTGGACAGCTCGTGGAAGTTCCACGAAGCGCAGGACGGCTTTGCGATCCACGGTATCAACCACGCTGGCGTGACCATGGACGTGCCAGCCATGGTCGGCCGCAAGGCCAACATCGTCAAAGGTCTGACCTCCGGCGTTGCCACCCTGTTCAAGGCCAACGGCGTTACTTCGATTCAGGGCCACGGCAAACTGCTGGCCGGCAAGAAAGTCGAAGTCACCAAGCCTGACGGTTCGGTTGAAGTCATCGAAGCCGAAAACGTGATCCTGGCGCCAGGTTCGCGTCCGATCGACATTCCACCGGCTCCGGTCGACCAGAATGTGATCGTCGACTCCACCGGCGCCCTGGAATTCCAATCCGTACCCAAGCGTCTGGGCGTGATCGGCGCTGGCGTGATCGGTCTGGAACTGGGTTCGGTCTGGTCGCGTCTGGGTGCAGAAGTGACTGTCCTGGAAGCCCTGGACACTTTCCTGATGGCAGCCGACACCGCTGTTTCCAAGGAAGCGCTGAAAACCCTGACCAAACAGGGCCTGGACATCAAGCTGGGCGCTCGCGTGACCGGCTCGAAAGTGAACGGCGACGAAGTCGTCGTGAACTACACCGATGCCAACGGCGAACAGACCATCACGTTCGACAAGCTGATCGTTGCCGTTGGTCGCCGTCCAGTGACCACTGATCTGCTGGCTGCCGATTGCGGCGTGACCCTGGACGAGCGCGGTTTCGTGCACGTTGACGATCACTGCGCCACCACCGTACCGGGCGTCTACGCCATCGGTGACGTGGTTCGCGGCATGATGCTGGCGCACAAGGCCTCGGAAGAGGGCATCATGGTCGTCGAGCGCATCAAGGGCCACAAAGCCCAGATGAACTATGACCTGATCCCTTCGGTTATTTATACTCACCCGGAAATCGCGTGGGTCGGTAAAACCGAACAGGCCTTGAAAGCTGAAGGCGTAGAAGTTAACGTCGGCACCTTCCCGTTCGCAGCCTCTGGCCGTGCCATGGCTGCCAACGACACCGGCGGTTTCGTCAAGGTCATCGCAGATGCCAAGACTGACCGCGTATTGGGCGTCCACGTGATTGGCCCAAGCGCTGCGGAACTGGTTCAACAGGGCGCAATCGGTATGGAATTCGGCACCAGCGCTGAAGACCTGGGCATGATGGTTTTCTCCCATCCGACCCTGTCCGAAGCCTTGCACGAAGCAGCTCTGGCTGTGAATGGCGGCGCCATCCACATCGCCAACCGCAAGAAGCGTTAAGACACAATAAGAAACCACGGCGGTATCGGCCCGTCGTGAGCCTTGCGCGCAAGACTCACCGCGGAATGTCCGCTGGACGCAGTCTTGCGTAGCTGCACCGGGTATCCGGAAAGGCTACGCAAGCAGCAGTCACAGGTGGTGCGGCACTTCAACGAGTGCAGCACCGAATGCGCAGTACCTAACGAAGACGGTAATAAGCATGAATCTTCACGAGTATCAGGGTAAGCAGCTGTTCGCTGAGTACGGCCTGCCAGTATCCACCGGTTACGCGGTAGACACCCCGGAAGCAGCAGCAGAAGCTTGCGACAAAATCGGCGGCAGCGAGTGGGTTGTCAAAGCCCAGGTCCACGCCGGTGGTCGCGGTAAAGCGGGCGGCGTAAAGCTGGTTCGCAACAAAGAAGACGCCAAAGCCTTCGCACAGCAGTGGCTGGGCAAGCGTCTGGTGACTTACCAGACTGACGCCAATGGTCAGCCAGTCACCAAGATCCTGGTTGAATCGTGCACTGATATCGCTAAAGAGCTGTACCTGGGCGCTGTCGTTGACCGTTCGAGCCGTCGCATCGTGTTCATGGCTTCCACCGAAGGTGGCGTGGACATCGAGAAAATCGCTCACGACACTCCAGAAAAAATTCTGAAGGCCACTATCGATCCACTGGTTGGCGCTCAGCCATTCCAGGGTCGCGAGCTGGCATTCCAGTTGGGTCTGGAAGGCAAGCAAGTTGCCCAGTTCGCCAAGATCTTCGTCGGTCTGGCCAAACTGTTCCAGGATCACGATCTGGCCCTGCTGGAAGTGAACCCGCTGGTGATCAAGGCTGACGGCGATCTGCACTGCCTGGACGCCAAGATCAACATCGACGCCAACGCCATGTACCGTCAGCCAAAGCTGAAGACTTTCCACGATCCGTCGCAGGACGATCCGCGCGAAGCGCACGCTGCCAAGTTCGAACTGAACTACGTAGCGCTGGAAGGCAACATCGGTTGCATGGTCAACGGTGCTGGCCTGGCCATGGGTACCATGGACATCGTCAACCTGCACGGCGGCAAGCCAGCCAACTTCCTCGACGTGGGCGGCGGTGCTACCAAAGAACGCGTTACCGAAGCTTTCAAAATCATTCTGTCCGACACCAACGTCGCTGCAGTACTGGTTAACATCTTCGGCGGCATCGTTCGTTGCGACATGATTGCCGAAGGCATCATCGGTGCAGTGAAAGAAGTCGGCGTGAAAATCCCGGTTGTTGTTCGCCTTGAAGGCAACAACGCTGAGCTGGGCGCTAAAGTACTGGCAGAAAGCGGTTTGAACATCATCGCTGCTACCAGCCTGACCGACGCTGCTCAACAAGTTGTCAAAGCTGCGGAGGGCAAATAATGAGCGTCCTGATCAATAAAGACACCAAAGTTATCTGCCAGGGCATTACCGGTTCGCAAGGTAGTTTCCACACCCAGCAAGCCATCGAATACGGCACCAAGATGGTCGGTGGCGTAACGCCGGGCAAAGGCGGCACCGAGCACCTGGGTCTGCCAGTGTTCAACACCGTGAAAGACGCCGTAGCGGCCACTGGCGCCACCGCCAGCGTGATCTACGTTCCGGCTCCTTTCTGCAAGGATTCGATCCTGGAAGCGGCTTTCGGCGGCATCAAGCTGATCGTCTGCATCACCGAAGGCATTCCTACCCTGGACATGCTGGACGCTAAAGTTAAGTGCGACGAGCTGGGTGTTACCCTGATCGGCCCTAACTGCCCAGGCGTGATCACTCCAGGCGAATGCAAGATCGGCATCATGCCAGGTCACATTCACTTGCCAGGCAAGGTCGGTATCGTTTCCCGTTCCGGCACCCTGACCTACGAAGCTGTTAAGCAGACCACTGACGCCGGTTTCGGTCAGTCGACTTGCGTCGGCATCGGCGGTGACCCGATCCCGGGTTCGAACTTCATCGACATCCTGAAGCTGTTCCAGGAAGACCCGAAGACCGAAGCGATCGTCATGATCGGTGAGATCGGCGGTTCGGCTGAAGAAGAAGCGGCTGCCTACATCAAGGCACACGTGACCAAGCCGGTTGTTTCCTACATCGCTGGTGTGACTGCTCCTCCGGGCAAGCGCATGGGCCATGCTGGCGCAATCATCTCTGGCGGCAAAGGCACTGCAGACGAGAAATTCGCTGCTCTGCAAGACGCAGGCGTTAAAACCGTGCGTTCGCTGGCAGACATCGGCAAGGCCCTGGCCGAGCTGACCGGTTGGGCTGTCAAGTAAGCCTCGCGCTTAGCTGACGCTTTACCAAACAAAGGCCACCTTCGGGTGGCCTTTGTCGTTTTCGGGGTGTGTGCAGTCAGTGATGGCCTCTTCGCGGGCAAGCCTCGCTCCTGCAGGCATGGAGTCGTTCACCGATGGGCGAGCGGCCTCATACTCGTAGGCGCGAGTCTCGCCCGCGATGGCAGAATTACAACCACAGCCTCATTACATGCAAAAACGCGACACAGAAATGTCGTAGATCGGAATGTTCGCCCTCTAACAGTGCGTTCATCGCGCAAATTCGTTAGGCTACGCGCCATTTTTGCGTCCGCGCCCACAAGGCAGCCTCGCGCTTAAAGGGTCGGTCTCATACGGACTGACAGCATTTCCCTCACCCATAGGGAAATCCCTCTCTAAATTCCGATTCAGCAGTGTGGTATTTCCTTAATGAAAGTGTTGAAAGGTCAGGACATCCTGGCACTTGGTTTTATGACGTTTGCCCTGTTCGTCGGGGCCGGCAACATCATCTTCCCGCCCATCGTCGGTTTGCAGTCCGGGCCTAACGTCTGGATGGCGGCGCTGGGCTTTCTGGTCACAGCGGTCGGTCTGCCGGTGGTCACCGTTGTAGCGCTGGCCAAGGTCGGTGGGGCGATGGATGCCTTGAGCAGCCCGATCGGCAAGATCGCCGGTGGTTTGCTGGCGGCGGCGTGCTACCTCGCTGTGGGACCGCTGTTTGCCACGCCACGCACGGCTACCGTTTCCTTCGAAGTGGGTCTGGCACCGTTGACCGGCGAAAGTCCGCTGGCGCTGTTCCTCTACAGTTCGGTGTATTTCCTGCTGGTGTTCTTCATTTCGTTGTATCCGGGTCGCCTGCTGGATACCGTAGGACGCTTCCTCGCTCCACTGAAAATTATCGCCCTGGCGGTGTTGGGCATTGCGGCATTCGCCTTGCCGGCGGGTGATATCGGTCAGGCCACCGCTGAATATGTGGCGGCACCGTTCTCCCAGGGCTTCATCAATGGTTACCTGACCATGGATACGCTGGGTGCACTGGTGTTCGGCATCGTGATCGTCAACGCCATTCGTTCCCGTGGCGTCGAATCGCCCGCTCTGATTACCCGTTACGCGATCATTGCCGGCCTCATCGCCGGCGTGGGCCTGGCGCTGGTGTACATCAGCCTGTTCCGTCTCGGTTCGGGCAGCCATGAAGTGGCGGTCGGCGCAACCAACGGTGCGGCGGTCTTGCACGCCTATGTGCAGCACACCTTCGGTTCCCTGGGCAGCGGCTTCCTCGCGGTGCTGATTTCCCTGGCGTGTCTGGTGACCGCGGTCGGCCTGACCTGCGCTTGCGCGGAATACTTCAGCCGTGTGCTGCCACTGTCCTACAAGACCCTGGTCATCATCCTGGCGGCGTTCTCCCTGCTGGTGTCCAACCTGGGCCTCACCAAGCTCATTGCATTCTCGATCCCGGTGCTGACTGCCATCTACCCGCCGTGCATCGCTCTGGTTGCCCTGAGCTTCTGCAAGGACTTCTGGCATGAACAGGGCCGTATCGTCGGACCGGTGATGCTGGTGTCGTTCATCTTCGGTCTGATCGATGCCCTCAAGGGCGCCGGACTGGCGGACTGGATGCCGACGCAACTGGCGCATCTGCCGCTGAGCGAGCAGGGGCTGGCATGGCTGGTGCCTTCGGTGATGACCCTGGTGGTTGCAGTGGTTTGCGACCGCCTGCTGGGCAAGCGCGAAGAAGCCCTGGCTTAAGCTTCACTGGCCCGTCATGAGCGGGCCACTGAACAGAAATGGAAATGCCCCGTATCAATCGATACGGGGCATTTTTTATGGGCAGGGTGCGGTGTCTTTTTACTTGGGCTAACGTCGAACCACTGCGATCACCCAATGTTGGAGCGGGCTTGCTCGCGAAGACGTTGCCCCCGTCGGATCATTCATTGACTGGCACGCAGCATTCGCGAGCAAGCCCGCTCCCACAGGGCCTCGGTACACTTTCTGCTCAAAAGGACCTGCATGTCGTTCATCCAAGCCAATCTGATCCACATCCTTGCCGCGCTCTGGTTCGTCATCTGCTGGGGCGGCTACACCCGCTATGCCACCTGGAAGGGCCGGGACACCGCGTGCCTGGCCAGCGTGCTGCATCTATACCGCGAAGATTGGATGCGCCGCATGCTGCTGCGTGACAATCGTATCGCCGATGCCAGCGTGATCGGCAATCTGGAGCGCAACGCTTCCTTCTTTGCTTCGAGCACACTGATTATCCTGGCCGGCATCCTGACGGTACTCGGGGCGTCGGAGCGGGCGGTGTCGCTGCTGGCGGACATTCCCATGGTGCAACAGGCTTCCCAGGGCATGTCGGAGATCAAGCTGCTGTGCCTGGCACTGGTGTTCGTTTACGCGTTCTTCACCTTCAGTTGGTGCATGCGCCAGTACAATTTTGCCGCCATCCTGGTGGGCTCGGCGCCGATGGTCGGTGAGCGGCATGTCTCAGAACAGGAGCGCAAAGCCTTTGCTTCCCGTGCCGCGCGGGTTATTTCCATGGCGGCCAACCAGTTCAACTTCGGCCTGCGCTCCTACTACTTCGGCATGACCATGCTCGCCTGGTTCGTCAGCCCCTGGTTGTTCATGTTGATGAGCGCTGGCGTGGTGCTGGTGTTGTATCGCCGCGAGTTTCATTCCGACGTCCTCGACGTGATGGTCTATACCCCTACAGAGGCGCCGTTGCCCGAGGTGAACAAAGAGGCTGCTTGATGAGTATTCCGTTCTGGTGCGTGTTTATCAGTGCCGTATTGATTTATGTAGCGCGCATGCCCGTGACCACGGCCATGAAAGCGCAGGGGGGCTACGACAATCACCTGCCGCGTCAGCAGCAGGCGCAACTCACGGGGCTGGGCGCCCGTGCGGTGGCGGCGCACCAGAATTGTTTCGAGGCATTCATTCTGTTTGCGGTGGGTGTGTTGATGGCGCATACCACGCAGACGGCGGGATGGCTCATTGATCTGCTGGCGATCATCTTTGTAATCACCCGGGTCATTTATCTGTTGTGTTACTGGAAAGATCTGACCTGGCAACGCAGTCTGGTTTGGTTGGTGGGATTAGTCTGTTCTCTGTTGTTGATGATTAGTCCGACTTTTAGAACGATTTTGCTCTAGCGCCGCAATGAAGAAAACGCAGACGAAAGAAAACCCGCACTTGGCGGGTTTTCTCCTTAACTGGCTAAAAACTGATTTAGTTTTTAGGTGCAGCTTCTTTTGCTGCTGCTTCGTTCGATTCAGCCTGAGCTTTGGCGGCTTCGGCGTTTTCTTTCGCCGCGTCGTTCACTTTATCCTGAGCTTTGTTCATGTCTTGCTGAGCTTGCTCAGCATGTTTGGCAGCATCTTGAGCTTTGTCCTCGGATTTTTTATCGCAGGCAGCGAGACCGAGGGAAGCGGTCAACATCAAGGCAATAGCTAAAGTCTTACGCATGGGGTGTTTCTCCTTATGGAAATTAACTACTGGCCTTTCGAGCGCAGGCCTCGGGGTTAAGTTCCTCAAATTCCTCAGATATATAAGTTTGTTCTAACACGGAACTTTTTCATGGACCGATACTGCACTCCACGATCATTTAAAGGCGTTTTTATCAAATGACCGAAAACCCCGTTTTTGAGCGCGCGATACGATTCATGTCGGCATTGCGCCATTGTCAGGTACTCGGCTTGCAAGTCCATGGCGCCAGTCAGGAAGGCCTGACGGTAATGCTTCCCTATAGCCAGCAGATCGTCGGCAACCCCGACACTGGGGTGATTCATGGCGGCGCACTGACCACCCTGATGGACACCGCCTGCGGCATGTCCACGCTCTGCGTGCTGCCGGAATTCGAAGTTTGCCCGACCCTCGACCTGCGCATCGATTACATGCACGCCGCCGAACCTCACAAGGACGTGTACGGATTTGCCCAATGCTACCGGGTGACCACCGATGTGATCTTCGCCCGTGGTTTTGCCTACCAGGACGATCCCGAGCAGCCGATTGCCCATGTGGTGGGCACGTTCATGCGCATGGGCAAGGGCATCAAAGGCACCCAAGGCTTTGGTGGCGCCATCGCCGCAGGTGCGAAATGACTGACGGTTTCCAGGAGCAGTTGCGCCAGGCCCATCAGCAGGGCGATTACAGCGCGCTGCTGCAGCTGATTCCCTACGCCACGCTGATCGGCGTCGAATGTTCGCGGGTGGGGGATGAACTGCTGTTTCGCCTGCCGGCCAACAAAGACAACATTGGTAACCCTTTGCTGCCGGCGATACACGGTGGTGTCATCGCCGGTTTCATGGAACTGTCCGCCGCACTGCATCTGTTGATTACCACTGGTTCACCGGGCGTGCCGAAAATCATCGATTTTTCCCTTGATTACCTGCGTGCCGGGCATTTCCGCGATACATGGGCCCGTTGTCAGGTGTGCCGCCAGGGACGCCGGGTGGCCAACGTGGCAATTACCGCGTGGCAAAGCACCGAAGCCGAGCCCATCGCCACGGCCAGGGCGCATTTCAAACTCGAGGAGCCCTTGAAATCCTGAACGCCGCCCCCAACTCTCATGACAACCCGCCGCAGACCCTCTTGGTCGCGGCTTATGCCATCTGATTGGAGTTTGATGACCATGAGTGTGGAAACTCAAAAGGAAACCCTGGGCTTCCAGACCGAGGTAAAGCAGCTGCTGCACCTCATGATCCATTCGCTGTATTCCAACAAGGAAATCTTCCTTCGCGAATTGATCTCGAACGCCTCTGACGCCGTAGACAAATTACGTTTCGAAGCCCTGTCCAAGCCAGATTTGCTGGAAGGTGGCGCGGAACTGAAAATCCGTGTGAGCTTCGACAAGGACGCCAAGACCGTCACCCTCGAAGACAACGGCATCGGCATGAGCCGTGAAGACGTGATCACCCACCTGGGCACGATCGCCAAGTCCGGCACCGCCGACTTCATGAAAAACCTGTCGGGCGACCAGAAGAAGGACTCGCACCTGATCGGTCAGTTCGGCGTGGGCTTCTATTCCGCCTTCATCGTGGCCGACAAGGTCGACGTGTTCAGCCGTCGTGCCGGCAGCCCGGCCAGCGAAGGCGTGCACTGGTCGTCCAAGGGTGAGGGCGAGTTTGAAGTCGCCACCATCGACAAGGCCGAGCGCGGTACCCGTATCGTGCTGCACCTGAAGTCCGGCGAAGACGAGTTCGCCGACGGCTGGCGCCTGCGCAACATCATCAAGAAGTACTCCGACCACATCGCTCTGCCGATCGAGTTGCCTAAAGAAGCGGCAGCTGCCGAAGGCGAGGACAAGCCTGCCGTTGAGTGGGAAACCGTCAACCGCGCCAGCGCCCTGTGGACTCGCCCTCGTACTGAAGTGAAGGACGAGGAATACCAGGAGTTCTACAAGCACATCGCCCACGACTTCGAAAACCCGCTGAGCTGGAGCCACAACAAGGTCGAAGGCAAGCTGGAATACAGCTCGCTGCTGTACGTACCGGCCCGTGCCCCCTTCGACCTGTACCAGCGTGAAGCGCCCAAAGGCCTGAAGCTGTATGTGCAGCGCGTTTTCGTCATGGACCAGGCCGAGTCGTTCCTGCCGTTGTACCTGCGCTTCATCAAGGGCGTGGTCGATTCCAACGACCTGTCGCTGAACGTTTCGCGCGAGATCCTGCAGAAAGACCCGATCATCGATTCCATGAAGTCGGCACTGACTAAGCGCGTGCTGGACATGCTGGAAAAACTGGCGAAGAACGAGCCTGAGCAATACAAGGGCTTCTGGAAGAACTTCGGTCAGGTCATGAAAGAAGGCCCGGCAGAAGACTTCGCCAACAAAGAAAAAGTCGCCGGCCTGCTGCGTTTTGCATCGACCAGCGGTGACGACGGTGAGCAGGTCGTGGGCCTGGCCGATTACCTGGCTCGCGCCAAGGAAGGTCAGGACAAGATCTACTACTTGACCGGCGAAACCTACGCTCAGGTCAAAAACAGCCCGCACCTGGAAGTCTTCCGCAAGAAAGGCATCGAAGTGCTGCTGCTGACCGACCGTATCGACGAGTGGCTGATGAGCTACCTGAGCGACTTCGACGGCAAGAGCTTTGTCGACGTGGCCCGTGGTGACCTGGACCTGGGCAACTTGGACTCCGAAGAGGACAAGAAAGCCGCGGAGGAAGTCGCCAAGTCCAAGGAAGGTCTGGTGGAGCGTCTCAAGACGGCATTGGGCGAGTCCGTTGCCGAAGTGCGGGTTTCCCATCGTCTGACCGACTCGCCGGCGATCCTCGCCATCGGCGAGCAGGACCTGGGTCTGCAAATGCGCCAGATCCTCGAAGCCAGTGGCCAGAAGGTGCCGGACTCCAAGCCGATCTTCGAATTCAACCCGGCTCACCCGTTGATCGAAAAGCTCGACAACGAGCAGAGCGATGAACGTTTCGGTGACCTGTCGCACATTCTGTTCGATCAGGCCGCCCTGGCGGCCGGCGACAGCTTGAAAGACCCAGCGGCCTATGTCCGTCGCCTGAACAAGCTGTTGGTTGAACTGTCAGCTTGATCATGTTGTAGAAAAACCCGCTTCGGCGGGTTTTTTCATTCTGGTGTTTAAAATCAGGAGTCAGAAATGAGCCAAATCACTGTACGTTCCGTTGTCTACCAGATTGACGGTCAGGCCTACGAAAGCCGCCTGGCGTTCGACGCTGACCATAAAGGTGCGCGTCCGGGGTTGTTGATGGCACACAACTGGATGGGCATCAGCGCCGGTGCCGAGGAGATCGCCAAGTCGGTGGCTGCCAAGGGCTACGTAGTGTTGATCGCGGACATCTACGGCCAATCGCTTCGCCCGCAGAACAACGACGAAGCAGCCGCGGCGATGATGCCGCTCAAGAATGACCGGGCGTTGATGCGCAAGCGTCTGCAAGTGGCGTTCGAGCAATTGCAACAGCAGGGCGAGGCGGCAGTCGATACGTCGAAACTGGCGACCTTCGGTTTCTGTTTCGGCGGTTGCTGCGCGTTGGAGCTTGCCCGTACCGGGGCTCCGGTGAAGGCCGCGGTGTCGTTCCACGGCACCCTCGATACCCCGAATCCGGCTGATGCGAACAACATCAAGGGCAAGGTGTTGGTGCTTCACGGCGCGTCCGACCCGTTGGTGCCGAAAGAGCAGTTGCCAGCCTTTGAAGATGAAATGAATGCGGCCGGTGTGGATTGGCAGTTGATCAGCTACGGCGGCGCGTTCCACTCGTTCACCGACACCCACGCCAATGTGCCGGGGATGATGATGTACGACGCCAAGGTGGCTGCCCGGGCATTTACCTCGATGCACAACCTGCTGGATGAAGTGTTCAAGGGTTGATCATGATGTGGTTGGTGTAAGTGCCGGCCCCTGCGCGAGCAGGCTCGCTCCCACAGTTTGGAATGTGTTCCTCTGTGGGAGCGAGCCTGGTCGCGAACGCGGCGTAAGTTACACCGAAGGTCTCAGGGCAATTCGATCCGCTCGACTTCCCCTGGCACCGTCGGCCAATCCCCGGCCGCCCAGCGTCGGCGGGCGTCATCGATCATGGCCGGATCGCTCGCGACAAAATTCCAGTTTATCCGTCGCGGACCGTCCAACGGTGCGCCGCCGAACAACACCGCATGGCAATCGCTGTCGGCAGACAGTGTCATCTCTTGCCCGGAAGGCAGCACCACCAGCGAGTGCGGCTCAAGCGATTCGCCATCCAGTTGTGCCTCGCCACTCAATAGATACAGCGCGCGCTCTTCGTGCTCGGTAGGGATCAGCAGGGTCGTCGCTGTCTGCAGGTGCAGTTCCGCGTACAACGTAGGTGAAAGTACCGGCACGGGTGACTCCAGGCAAAAGCCTGACCCGGCGATCATGCGGATCTTCACCCCGAGGTGTTCGCTGACCGGCAACGTGGTCGCCGGATGATGGCTGTAATGGCCCGGCCCCTGTTCACGGTCTTTGGGCGAAGCCAGCCAGATCTGCAAGCCGTGCATCGTGAAGCCGCGTTGCTTGAGGGCGTCGGGTGTGCGCTCGACGTGGGCAATGGCGCTGCCGGCGGTCATCCAGCTGACGTCGCCGGCGCTGACCACTTGATCGGAGCCCAGGCTGTCCTTGTGTTGCAACTGCCCCTCGAACAGGTAGGTGAGGGTGGAGAGGCCAATGTGCGGATGCTGGCGGATGTTCATGCCGTCGCCCGGTGCGTAGCGAGTCGTGAGCATGTGGTCGAAAAATACGAAAGGCCCGACGTTGCGGCATTTGGCAGAGGGCAGCGGGCGAAGAATCGGCTGGCCCTCGACATCTTCCGCGCGGGGGCGGATCACGAGCGGAGTGTTCATGGTGCGTTCCAGGCTGAGCGGGTGATGCCGTCGAGCATAACCCGCTTGTGCAACCCTTGCCGCTATTGGCTGAACGCGCCTTCCGAAAGGTGGGTCTCGATGCTGACGTCAGTGGTGGTCATCAGCTTGTGGATCGGGCAGCGGTCGGCGACACGGTGCAATTCGTCACGCTGGGCATCGGTAAGCACACCCTTGAGTGTGAGTTTGACGTGCAGTGCGTATTTTCCCTTTTGCTCTTCACTGTTGTCGCGTTTGACCTCGACACCCACACCGGTAAGGGGGATGTCCTTTTTCCTGGCGTACATTTTAAGGGTCAAGGCTTTGCAGGCGCCGAGCGCCGCGTCGAAATAATCATGGGGCTCCGGCGCGCTGCCTTCGCCGCCGGCGGAAACAGGCGCATCGGCAAACAACTCGTGGTCATCGATCTGGACGCTGTGACGCAGGCCTTCGGCGGAAACGGTGTTGACGGTAACAGTCATGGGAAACCTCGCTGACGGTAGGAAAAGTCATTCGATCAAAAAGGACCTTGAAGGTATAGAGCCCATGTGCGCAGCGGTCGTTCCAATTTGTGGGAGGCGAAAAAAAGCCCCGCAATCGCGGGGCTCTTGGGTGTCGTTGCCGATCAGCTGCCTTTGACAGCCTTGCCATTGACCTTGCCGTCCAGGAGCATGATGTTGTACTCCTTGCCGTCGGTTTCGACCTGTTGCAGGCGGACCAGCAGGTAATCCCAATCCTTGGCGAACCACAGCACGGTGATGCGCTTGCTTTGAGTCGGGTCGCGCACGCGCTCGACCTTGATCGCGTCAATCTGACCGGCCTTGGTATCGACTTTCTCCGAGCCCAGCACACGGAAGTCATAGGTATCGACTTCGCCATCATCAACCACCTGATAGCTCATGCTTTTCTTGCCGGCGGCCACGTCATGCTGGAGAGCCAGCTGATAGGTGGACTTGTCGACCATGCCACGGTTGAGCGGAATGTTGACCGCGTCGCCACGGTCGGTACCCGTGACCTTCTTGGCGGTCCAGTCGAAATCCAGATCGGCCTTCTTGGCTTTGCCCAGGCCACCGCGTTCAAAGTGGTAGGACTGCGGCAGGAAGGTGTCTTTGTCGACGGTCAGGGTGCTTTCTTCGGACAGGCTGGCGATCATCATCGACGCCTTGAAGCTGAGTTTCCAGGCGCCGTTGGCTTCCTTGGTCAGGCTGCGCTCGGCGGTGCCGCTCATGGGCAACTGTTTCCAGTCGGCGGTGTAGCTGGCGGAGAAAGGTTGAAGGTCTGCAGCCTGTGCGAAGGGCAGGGCGAGCAGCGCGCAAGCGAAGAGCAGGGCACGACGCATAAAATCTCCTAGATTCGAATCAAGTGGCCGCTGGCCGCGAGTAATTGTCCATCCATTAAAGCACCTTGATCGCCAAGCGACAGTCGGCCTTCGGCAAACCAGCGTACGGCCATCGGGTAGATCAAGTGTTCCTGGACATGAACCCGCTGCGCCAGACTCTGCGGCGAGTCGTGCAACTCTACCGGTATTACTGCCTGTACGACCAGTGGTCCGCCATCGAGTTCCTCGGTGACGAAGTGCACGGAGCAGCCATGTTCGCTGTCGCCGGCTTCCAGCGCGCGCTGATGGGTGTGCAACCCTTTGTATTTGGGTAGCAGCGAAGGATGGATATTGAGCAGGCGACCCTGATAGTGGCGTACGAAGTCAGCGCTGAGAATGCGCATGAAGCCGGCCAGTACCACGAGTTTGGGGTTGAACGCGTCGATCAGTTCGATCAGCGCGGCATCGAAGGCCTCGCGGCCATCAAATGCCTTGTGATCCAGGGAGCGGGTGGCGATACCCGCGTCCCTGGCCCGTTGCAAGCCGTAGGCGTCGGCACGGTTGGAAATCACCGCAGCGATGCGGACCGGGCTGTCGCCGGTCCGCGTGCTGTCGATCAGGGCCTGCAAGTTACTGCCGGTGCCTGACAACAGCACCACGACATCACAGGTCTTAGGCATCAGTGAGCCTTGAGGTTCTTCAGTTCAACCTGGGCTGCGCCTTCGGCAGCGGTGGCGATCTGGCCGATGACCCATGGCTGTTCGCCGGCTTCACGCAGTACGTTCAATGCGGTTTCAACGTGCTCCTGAGCCACGCAGATGACCATGCCCACGCCGCAGTTCAGTACGCGGTGCATTTCGTTCTCGTCGACGTTGCCTTTCTCTCGCAGCCAGTCGAACACCGCAGGACGGTTCCAGCTCGCCACGTCAACCACGGCTTGAGCGCCTTTTGGCAGTACGCGCGGAATGTTGTCCAGCAGGCCGCCACCGGTGATGTGAGCCATGGCCTTGACCGCGCCGGTTTCCTTGATCAGCTTGAGCAGCGGCTTGACGTAGATGCGGGTCGGGGCCATCAGCAGGTCGGTCAGCGGTTTGCCGTCGAGCTGAGTGTTTTCGATGTCGGCGCCGGACACTTCGATGATCTTGCGGATCAGCGAGTAGCCGTTGGAGTGCGGACCGGAAGACGGCAGGGCGAGCAGGGCGTCACCGGCAGCGACCTTGGAACCGTCGATGATTTCGGATTTTTCCACGACGCCGACGCAGAAGCCGGCCAGGTCGTAGTCTTCGCCTTCGTACATGCCAGGCATTTCAGCGGTTTCACCGCCGACCAGGGAGCAACCGGACAGTTCGCAGCCTGCGCCGATGCCGGTCACCACCTGAGCGGCGGTGTCGACGTTCAGTTTGCCGGTGGCGTAGTAGTCGAGGAAGAACAGTGGCTCGGCGCCGCACACCACCAGGTCGTTGACGCACATGGCCACCAGGTCGATGCCGATGCTGTCGTGCTTGTTCAGGTTCAGCGCCAGGCGCAGCTTGGTACCGACGCCGTCAGTACCGGACACCAGTACAGGCTGCTTGTAGCCGGCCGGGATTTCGCAGAGGGCGCCAAAACCGCCCAGGCCGCCCATGACTTCCGGGCGCGCAGTGCGCTTGGCGACGCTCTTGATGCGTTCGACCAATGCTTCACCGGCGTCGATGTCTACACCGGCGTCCTTGTAGCTCAGGGAGGGTTGCTTGCTCATGATCCAGGCCTTTAGGGGGGATTTCTGGGTAACGACCGAGTTCAGCGGGGCGCCGAAATCGACGGGGGCGATGGCCTCACGCGAATTTCAAGGGTGCCCGGCTGTTGCCGGTCTGCGAAGGCGCGCGATTTTATCAGGCTTGAAGGGCAGCGGCCATCCTCAGGCCGACGGCAGGGGCATATCGGTTCAAAAAAACCGTATTTACCCCGGGATGATGGCATCCTTCAGGCCTGCGTAGAGTATCGCCATTAAGCGTCTATCGTTATGACAGTGCGAAAACTTACCCAGGACGTGTGAATGTTTTGCGCCCGGCCATGGTCACAGCCTTGCTCGAACGTCTTCATGCGGTCTGTTCCAGCCGCTCTTGTCGCCAGGAATCTTCCATGCGTTTTTGTAAATTCTTGTTTGTGGGCTGTTTGTCGTTGGTCAGCCTGATCAGTCATGCCGAAACCGTAAAAGGTCTTTATCAGGTGCGCGAACCCGTGAGCGGTCAGTCGCCGCAAGAGCGCGACCAGGCGACTCAGCGCGCACTCGATACGCTGGTGTTACGCCTTACCGGTGACCCCAAGGCAGCACAGAACCCGGGGCTGGCGGCGATTCGCAAGGACCCGCAGCAAATTATCAGCCAGTACGGCTTCGATGCCGGGCCGCCGGAAGTGTTGAAAGTTGATTTCGACCCGGGCACCACCGAGCAGGCGTTGCGTCGTGCCGGGCTGGCCGTGTGGGGCGCCAATCGGCCTTCGATTCTGGGTTGGTGGCTCAATGACAACACCGATGGCTCAAGCCTGGTGGGTGATGGTCAGGCCAGCGCCGCGCCGTTGAAGCGTGCGGCGCAACATCGCGGTTTGCCGCTGCGTTTGCCGTTGGCGGATCTCAATGAACAGATCGTCGCCACTGCGCCGAATCTGGAAGGCGCCGATCCGGCGCCATTGCGCAATGCATCGGAACGCTACAACGCCGATGCCCTGCTGGCGGTGCACGCCCATGAAGAGGGTGGTCAGTGGCAAGCCAAGTGGCGTTTGTGGCTGGGGGATCAGAAAGAGGCCGGCACCGCCACGGGGGCTGATCAAGCGGCCCTGGCGGACGCGGTGATGCTGGCGGTCAATGAGCGATTGGCGCCACGCTTCGTCGCCAAGCCGGGGGCTTCGACTCAACAATTGCTGGAAGTTCAGGGCATGAATCTTGAGCGTTATGCGACCCTTGGGCGCTTGCTCGAGCCTTTCAATGGCCGTCCGCAAAGTGTCGACGGCGACAGGATTGTCTATCGGGTCAATGGCAGTACCGATCAGTTGCGGGCGCAATTATCGCTGGCGAAGTTGCAGGAGATGGCGGCCCCGGCACCTGTCGCACCCGTTGCACCGGCGGCTGACGGTTCGGCCCCTGCGCCAGCACCGGCTCCGGCTGCAACCCCCCAGCTGCATTTCCGCTGGTAGTTTTTCTTTCTTTATATAGAAGCAATGGAGTGGTTCATGGCCGATACGCGGCGTTGGTACTGGTTGGGTGCAGTCGTTCTGTTCTGCGCGTTTATCTGGCTGTTGCATCCGATTCTGACGCCGTTCCTGGTGGCGTTATTGCTGGCTTATCTGTTTGACCCGCTGGTGGACCGGCTGGAGAGGGCCGGGCTGTCACGCACATTGGGTGTGGTGGCGGTGTTTGCCCTGTTCACCCTGATCCTCACCACCTTGCTGTTGGTGCTGGTGCCGATGCTCGCCAAGCAGCTGTTTCGTTTGTATGAGCTGGCGCCGCAGATGCTCGATTGGTTGCAGCACACCGCGTTGCCGTGGATGCAGTCGAAGTTCGGCCTGTCGGAAGGTTTCTGGAAGTTCGACAAGCTCAAGGCCGCCATCAGCGAGCACATGGGGCAGACCACCGATATTGTGGGCGTGGTGCTCAGTCAGGCGACAGCTTCGGGTCTGGCGCTGATCGGCTGGCTGGCGAATGTGGTCTTGATCCCCGTGGTGAGTTTCTACTTGCTGCGCGATTGGGATGTGATGATGGCCAAGATCCGCAGCCTGTTGCCTCGGGACCGCGAGGAACGAGCGGTGGCGCTGGCCGGTGAATGCCACGAAGTGCTCGGCGCCTTTGTGCGCGGACAGTTGCTGGTGATGGTGGCGTTGGGCGTGATCTACGCCGCGGGGTTGATGCTGGTAGGGCTGGAGCTGGGGCTTTTGATCGGCATGATTGCCGGCCTGGCGGCGATTGTGCCGTATATGGGCTTCGTGATCGGTATCGGCGCGGCCTTGATCGCCGGTCTGTTCCAGTTCGGTGGCGACCTGTACCCCATGATCGGCATCGTTGCCGTATTCATGGTCGGGCAGGCTCTGGAGGGCATGGTCCTGACGCCATTGCTGGTGGGTGATCGCATTGGCCTGCACCCGGTGGCGGTGATTTTTGCGATCCTGGCTGGTGGTGAGCTGTTCGGCTTTACCGGGATTTTGCTGGCGCTTCCGGTGGCGGCGGTGATCATGGTGCTGGTGCGTCATGTGCATGATTTGTACAAGGATTCGGAGATGTACAGTGGTGTCGATGAGCCAGAGCTTTAGGCGGGTTGTCGGGCAGCCCGGGTCGATGCCGGGTGCGGCCCTCAGCGCCAAAGAAACTGTCATAAAACCGGTGCGTCAACGCAAACCTTTGATTTTGCTTGTGGTGTGTCGCATTGTGCGGTCGGCTTCACGGGTATAAACTTCGCAAACTTTACACAGAGGCCACTAACGGTTCCGTTGGAACTGTTCAGTCAGCATGAAACCGATTCAGCTGCCCCTAGGTGTGCGTCTGCGTGACGACGCCACCTTCATCAACTACTACCCAGGCGCCAATGCCGCTGCACTCGGCTATGTCGAGCGGCTATGCGAAGCCGACGCCGGCTGGACCGAAAGCCTGATCTATCTATGGGGCAAGCATGGGGTAGGACGTACGCATCTGTTGCAGGCCGCGTGCCTGCGTTTCGAACAGATGGGTGAGCCGGCGGTGTATCTGCCGCTGGCCGAGTTGATGGATCGCGGCATCGAAATCCTCGACAACCTCGAACAGTACGAACTGGTTTGCCTGGATGATCTTCAGGCGGTGGCCGGCAAGGCCGACTGGGAAGAAGCGCTGTTCCATCTGTTCAATCGCCTGCGTGACAGTGGTCGGCGCCTGCTGATCGCGGCGTCGACTTCCCCGCGTGAACTGCCGGTCAAGCTGGCCGACCTCAAATCGCGCCTGACTCTGGCGCTGATCTTCCAGATGCGGCCGCTTTCCGATGAAGACAAACTGCGCGCCTTGCAACTGCGTGCATCCCGTCGCGGCCTGCACCTGACCGATGAAGTCGGGCACTTTATCCTGACCCGTGGAACCCGCAGCATGAGTGCGTTGTTCGAGTTGCTCGAGCGCCTCGATCAGGCCTCTCTGCAAGCGCAGCGCAAGCTGACCATTCCCTTCCTGAAAGAAACCCTGGGCTGGTAGCCGAGCCCTGTAAAAACGGGGGTTTGGCAAATTTCAGGCGCCAAAAAAAGCGCTTTCCTACAGGCTGCAGGCTGCGCAAGGGATCAAAATGGGCTTAAGCGCTTAGATGTTAACGAGAAACCGATAAGTCACAAAAAGTTCGATTGAATTTGCAAATGAGGTCGATAGCGGGCATAGTCTCGGCTTCTTTACAACTTCAGCCACGGTCGTGCCCATGCTAAATCGCTTTGCACCCCTCGTGCCTCTCGCACTCGTTACCCTGTTGTTCGGTTGCGCTGCCCACACTCCTGTGTCCGAGCAAGCACAACAACAGCAGGTCAAAAACTCTGTTACTGCCCAGTCTTCCGTTCGTTATCAGGATTCTCTTTACCAGGAAGAAGTGGCGACCGAAAAAGAACTGGCTGACTTTGCCGACGGCAAGTCTTATCAACTGCCAGTACTGGCCGACAGCATCCTGGAACGCGGCATGTCGCTGATCGGTACCCGCTACCGTTTCGGCGGCACCTCTGAAGCCGGTTTCGATTGCAGCGGTTTCATCGGTTATCTGTTCCGTGAAGAAGCCGGTATGAACCTGCCGCGCTCCACACGCGAAATGATCAACGTAGATGCCCCACTGGTTTCGCGCAGCAAGCTCGAACCAGGCGATCTGCTGTTCTTCGCAACCAATGGCCGTCGCGGTCGTGTCAGCCATGCTGGCATCTACCTGGGCGACAACCAGTTCATCCACTCCAGCAGCCGCCGCAGCGGTGGGGTTCGGATCGACAGCCTGGGTGACAGCTACTGGAGCAAGACCTTCATCGAAGCCAAGCGCGCCCTCGCCATGGCGCCAAATGCGGCACCGATCGTCACCGCACGCAAGTAAGCGGACAGTTTGTAAGGCGAACTTAAAGTCTTACTTGAACTTTGCCGCATAAGCGCTAGAATCTGATCCATGAATGATGGCAAACCGCCTGCGTAATACGCAGGCGGTTTTCTTTTCTGCGCCCTTCGCAGAAAACAGCCGCAGCCAGATCAGGATGCTCTGCTTATGACGACCTCGGCCCGCCTTACAATCATGTTCCTCGCCGCGCTGCTCAGCGCTTGCGCCAGCCGTACCCCGCCGCCCGCGCCGGTAGTACGCCCGCCCATCGTCTTCGGTCCCTCCCAAGCCTTTTCTCCAGAAGCGGAAGATGTGCTGTTTCGCGCGCTGGGCCTGGTGGGCACTCCCTATCGTTGGGGTGGCAATACCCCGGATTCAGGATTCGATTGCAGTGGGCTGATCGGCTACGTGTACCGTGATGTCACCGGCATTGCCCTGCCACGCACCACGCGGGAAATGATCAGCATGCAAGCAGCCGATGTCGGCAAGGAAGGCCTGCAGACCGGTGACCTGGTGTTCTTCGCCACCAACGGCGGTTCCCAGGTCAGCCATGCTGGCATCTACGTTGGCGAAGGTCGCTTCGTCCACGCGCCTGCCACCGGTGGCACCGTGAAGCTCGACAGCCTGTCCAAGGCGTATTGGCAGAAAGCCTACCTGAGCGCCAAGCGTGTCCTGCAACCGGAGCATCTGGCGCGCAATCCGTAACTGACGGAGGTTGTGATGACCGCTCGCACGCTCAATCTCGACGATTCGCTCTACCAGTACCTGCTGGACGTGTCCCTGCGCGAAACACCGCTGCTCAAACGCTTGCGTGACGAAACCCAGGCGCTGCCCATGGCGCGCTGGCAAGTGGCCCCGGAGCAGGGGCAGTTTCTCACTTTGATGGTGAAACTGACCGGCGCCAGGCGAATTCTCGAAGTCGGCACTTTCACCGGTTACAGCGCCCTGTGCATGGCCGCCGCACTACCGGAGGAGGGAGCGTTGATCTGCTGTGACATTGCCGGCGATTACAACGCCATCGCCCGCCGCTATTGGCAGGAAGCAGGCGTTGCCGATCGCATCGACCTGCGCCTGGCGCCTGCACTGCAAACCCTGAGTGCCCTGGATGAGCCAGGGCGGTTCGATCTGATGTTCATTGATGCCGACAAAGCCAACTATCCTGCCTATCTGGAGCACGCGCTGCGCCTGCTGCGCACGGGCGGCCTGGCGATATTCGACAACACCTTGTGGAGCGGCCGGGTGCTTGAGGCTGATCCCGAAAGCGCGGACACCCGCGCCATCCAGGTGCTCAATCGGGCGTTGAAAGATGACGCGCGTGTCGATCTGTCGTTATTGCCGCTCGGTGATGGTCTGACCCTTTGCCGTAAACGCTGATCCAGCCATTGTGGGAGCGGGCTTGCTCGCGAAGGCGGTGGGTCAGCTACTTTAATGCCATCTGACACTCCGCCTTCGCGAGCAAGCCCGCTCCCACAGTGGCACGTGGCGTTATTTAACGGCCGACACCCGCCACACCTTGTTCCCCACATCATCGGCCACCAGCAGGCCACCCTGCTGATCGATCACCACACCCACCGGCCGGCCCATGGCCTTTTCATCGTCATTGAGAAAACCCGTCAGCACATCAACCGGCTGCCCGTTCGGCTTGCCGGCGCTGAACGGCACGAAAATCACTTTGTAGCCACTGTGCGGCTTGCGGTTCCAGGAGCCGTGTTGGCCGATGAAGGCGCCTTCCTTGAATTGCGCCGGCAAAGTGTTGCCTTCAGCGAATGTCAGACCCAGCGACGCGGTATGCGGGCCCACCGCATAGTCCGGCGCAATTGCCTTGGCCACCAGGCCAGGGTTTTGCGGCTCGACGCGCACATCGACATGCTGACCGTAGTAGCTGAAAGGCCAGCCATAAAACCCACCATCCTTCACGGAGGTAATGTAGTCCGGCACCAGGTCGCTGCCGATTTCATCCCGCTCGTTGACCGCGGTCCACAGCGCACCGCTCGCCGGTTCCCAGGCCAGGCCATTGGGGTTGCGAATCCCGGAAGCAAAGATCCGATGGTTACCGGTAGCGCGATCCACTTCCCAGATCGCCGCGCGCCCCTCTTCCTGGTCCAGACCGTTCTCGCCGACGTTACTGTTGGAACCGACGGTGACGTACAGCTTGCTGCCGTCCTTGCTGGCGATCACGTTTTTCGTCCAGTGGTGATTCAGCGTGCCACCGGGCAGGTCGACCACTTTGATCGGCTGCGACTTGATCGCCGTGTCACCGTTTTCATAGTGGAAGCGCAGCAAGCGATCGGTGTCGGCGACATACAGGTCATTGCCCACCAGCGTCATGCCGAAAGGCGAATTCAGGTTTTCAAGAAACACCGTACGAGTTTCGGCGATGCCGTCATGGTCGGTATCGCGCAGCAGCGTGATGCGGTTGGGGCTTGGCGTACCGGCACCGGCGCGGCCCATGACTTTCTTGGTGATCCAGCCCTTGATGCCCTTGTTGTCATCGGGCTTGGGCGGGGCGTTGGTCTCGGCGACCAGCACGTCGCCATTGGGCAGTACGTAGAGCCAGCGCGGGTGATCGAGGTTGTCGGCAAATGCCGCGACCTGGGTTCCGCTGGCCGCAACCGGTTTAGCGCCATCCGGCCAGCCGATGGCCGGGGCGATGTTCATGGTCGGGAACAGGGTCTTGTTCGGTTCCGGCAACTTGGGCGAAGGGCCGGTGCCGTCGGAGACTTGCAGGCTGGAGGTTTCACCGCAGGCGGCGAGCCCGCAGGCGAGAGCGAGGACGAGAACGTGCTGAGGCTTGCGCATACTGATCTTCCCTATAAATGCATGGACCTGATCAGTAGAGAAGCGCAAGCCTGCGATGGTTCAACGGTCAGCCACGAGCCTCCTTGAGCAGCACTGCGATGCCGGGGTGATAGTGGCCCGCTTCATCACGCAACTTGCGATAGGCATAGGGGAAGTACCAGGCCACGGCGCAGCTGTGTTCCTTTTGCAGGTCATCGACCATGTCCTGCAATTCCTCGGGGGTGGCGCCGTGCTGGGTCTTCTGCGGAGCCACGAACAGACAGCCCAGCTTCAGGTCGCTGGCGTAGCTGATTTGTCGGGCTGCGCCAGTGATGTCCTGCAAGGCCTGTGTCAGGTGCAGGCTGTTGACCCTTGGCCAGCGTTGCGTGGCCTGTAGCCAGGCGCGAGCTTCGGACGTGGCGATGAACAGGTCGGCGCGGGCGTTGCGCTCACCTTCTTCGATCTGTTTGCGGGTGGGCGATTGTTGCAGGGTGACCATCTCGGCCATCCAGGCGGCGGCATTGAGCAAGCCGAGATTGGCCTTTTCATCGAGCCAGTAGGGTGTTTCACCGTCACCGCGTACGGCGTTGTAGCGGTCGATACAGTCAAACCAGCGTTCCAGCGCCGGGCGCAGGAATTCCAGCTTCGGATTGCTGATGATCATGCCTTGCATGGGGCTCACCCTTGTTATTGTGTTTGTGGGTTATGGCTCTTTGATATCACCGTGATCAGTGTGGCACAAGATTGGCGCCGGAATATTGGGCGCCAGTCGATATTCCTGCACCGGGCGCCCGGCTTTAATTGACGCTCCACCCCCAACCCTCTAACCTTCGCCGCTTGTTTCAGGTGCTCTGTGGCGCAGGTCGACAGGGTGAAACAGGGAAGCCGGTGAGTGGCCGATGCAATGCATCGAAGGCTGCGATCCCGGCGCTGCCCCCGCAACGGTAAATGAGTGAAAGCTGCGTCTTGAGCCACTGTGTCGACGACATGGGAAGGCGCGCAGCCAGGCCTACGCCGCTCATGAGCCCGGAGACCGGCCTGATTCATCCAAGCGGCATCACGGTGGGCGATGCCAGGCTTCTTGCCATCTATTGTTGTGCCTGCCCGCCGTTATTCCTGCCTCAACGGAGAGCTCCCCATGACTGATACCCCTGATCGTGACGAACGTCATCTGGCGCGCATGCTGCGCAAGAAAGCCGTGATCGACGAGCGCATCGCCAATTCCCCCAACGAATGCGGCCTGCTGCTGGTGCTGACCGGCAACGGCAAGGGCAAGAGCAGTTCGGCGTTCGGCATGCTCGCCCGCGCCATGGGCCATGGCATGCAGTGCGGGGTGGTGCAGTTCATCAAGGGGCGCAACAGCACCGGCGAAGAACTGTTCTTCCGGCGCTTTCCCGAGCAGGTGCGTTTTCACGTGATGGGCGAGGGCTTTACCTGGGAAACCCAGGACCGTCAGCGTGACATCGCCGCCGCTGAAGCCGCCTGGGCGGTTTCCCAGCAACTGCTGCGCGATCCGTCCATCGGCCTGGTGGTGCTGGATGAACTGAACATCGCCCTCAAGCACGGCTACCTCGATCTCGATCAGGTGCTCAGTGACTTGCAGGCGCGGCCGCCGATGCAGCACGTGGTGGTCACCGGTCGCGGCGCCAAGCCGGAAATGATCGAACTGGCCGACACGGTCACCGAAATGGGCATGATCAAGCACGCCTTCCAGGCCGGGATCAAAGCGCAGAAAGGCGTCGAGCTGTGAGTCAGCCCCGTCACTGCCCGGCGGTTCTGATCGCCGCGCCGGCTTCCGGTCAGGGCAAGACCACCGTCACCGCCGCGCTGGCCCGTTTGCATCGCAATCAGGGACGCAGGGTCCGTGTGTTCAAATGCGGCCCGGACTTTCTCGACCCGATGATTCTCGAGCGCGCCAGTGGTGCGCCGGTGTATCAACTGGACATGTGGATGGTCGGCGAGCAGGAAAGCCGTCGGCTGTTGTGGGAGGCCGCAGGCGAAGCCGACCTGATTCTGATCGAAGGGGTGATGGGGCTGTTCGACGGCACGCCGTCCAGCGCTGACCTGGCGCGGCACTTCGGTGTGCCGGTGCTCGGTGTGATCGACGGCACCGCCATGGCCCAGACCTTTGGCGCACTGGCCTTGGGCCTGGCGCGCTACCAGCCGGACCTGCCGTTTGCCGGGGTGCTGGCCAATCGCGTCGGTACGCTGCGACACGCACAGTTGCTCGAAGGCAGCCTCACCGAAGGCCTGCGCTGGTACGGCGCCTTGTCCCGGGAAACCGGGATCGAATTGCCGAGTCGTCACCTTGGCCTGGTGCAGGCCAGCGAGTTGAACGACCTCGACCTGCGCCTGGATGCGGCGGCCGATGCCTTGGCCAGCAGTTGCGAAGTCGCGTTGCCGCCGGCGGTAGAGTTCGCGGCCCCGGATGTGATCGCTGCCGAGCCGTTGTTGGCCGGCGTGCGCATTGCCGTTGCCCGGGACGAAGCCTTTGCCTTTACCTATGGCGCCAGCCTCGATCTATTGAGGGCGATGGGCGCCGAACTGCGGTTTTTCTCGCCGATTCGCGATGCGGATTTGCCCGAAGCCGACAGCCTATATCTGCCCGGTGGTTATCCGGAATTGCACCATGTGGCGCTGGCGCAAAACACGTCGATGCTCGAGGCGATTCGCACGCACCATGCCGCCGGCAAACCGTTGCTGGCCGAATGTGGCGGCATGCTCTACCTGCTCGATTCGCTGACCGATGTCGAAGGCACTCGTGCAGAACTGGTCGGGCTGCTCAATGGCGATGCAGTGATGCAGAAACGCCTCGCTGCGCTGGCCCTGCAGGCGGTTGAACTGCCGGAAGGGTCGTTGCGCGGACACACCTACCATCATTCGCTGACCACCACTGAGTTGACGCCGATTGCCCGGGGCTTGAGCCCTAACGGCGGGCGCGGGGCGGAGGCGGTTTTCCGCGAGGGGCGGATGACGGCGTCGTATGTGCATTTTTATTTTCCGTCGAATCCGGCCGCGATCGCCGCGCTTTTTGCACCTGACCTTGAGGGCGCCTTCGCGGGCAAGCCCGCTCTCACATTGGATCACCTGACCCCTGTGGGAGCGGGCTTGCTCGCGAAGCGGCCATGACAGACAACGCATTCAGCCAGGCCGAGCGCGATGCTGTTTATCGAGCCATCGCCGAACGCCGCGACATGCGCCACTTCAGTGGCGGCACGGTCGAGCCCGAACTACTCCAGCGCCTGCTCGAAGCCGCGCACCAGGCGCCCAGTGTCGGCCTGATGCAGCCCTGGCGCTTCATCCGCATCAGCGACCGCGCCCTGCGCGGCAAGATCCAGGCGCTGGTGGAGGAGGAACGCATCCGCACCGCCGAAGCCCTCGGCGAGCGCACCGACGAATTCATGCAGCTCAAGGTCGAAGGCATCAACGATTGCGCCGAGGTGCTGGTGGCCGCGCTGATGGATGACCGTGAGCGGCATATTTTCGGCCGGCGAACCTTGCCGGAAATGGACATGGCGTCTTTGTCCTGCGCGATCCAGAACCTGTGGCTGGCGTCCCGCGCCGAAGGACTGGGCATGGGCTGGGTGTCGCTGTTCGAGCCGCAGGCGCTGGCCGACCTGCTGGGCTTGCCCGTCGGGGCAAAACCTTTGGCGGTTCTGTGCCTGGGACCAGTGAAAGCGTTTTACCCGGCACCGATGCTGGTGCTCGAAGGCTGGGCGCAGGAGCGTCCGTTGAACGAATTGTTATACGAGAATCATTGGGGAGTGCGTCCATGAGTGTGGCGTTGTTGAGTGTCGCCGCCGTGGCGCTGGATGCGCTGCTGGGCGAACCCAAACGCTGGCATCCGCTGGTGGCGTTCGGCCGTTTTGCCGATCGCATCGAACAACGTTTCAATGCGGGCGGTCGCGGCTGGCGCAGCCATGGCGTCACCGCGTGGGTGATCGCGGTGCTGCCGTTGACGCTGCTGGCCACGGCGTTTTCCTGGGCGCCTTATGTCGGCTGGGTGGTCGAGATTCTCGCACTGTATTGCGCCCTCGGCATGCGCAGCCTCGGCGAGCATGTCACCCCGGTAGCCACAGCCTTGCGCAGCGACGACCTGGAAGCGGCACGCAGCCGCGTCAGTTATCTGGTCAGCCGTAAAACCAGCGAACTGGATAAAACCGAAGTGGCCCGCGCCGCCACCGAGTCAGTGCTGGAGAACGGCAGCGACGCCGTATTCGCTGCCCTGTTCTGGTTTGCCGTGGCTGGCGCGCCGGGCGTGGTGCTCTATCGTCTGAGCAATACCCTGGATGCCATGTGGGGTTATCGCAATGAACGCTTCGAGCGTTTCGGCTGGGCGGCGGCGAAGATCGACGACGTGCTCAATTACATCCCCGCGCGCCTGGTGGCATTGACTTACGCGCTGTTGGGCAAGACCCGACTGGCCCTGAAATGCTGGCGTACACAAGGCCCGACCTGGGACAGCCCCAATGCCGGGCCAGTGATGGCGGCCGGCGCCGGTGCGCTGGGCGTGGAATTGGGCGGGCCGGCGATTTATCACGGCGAACTGCATGAGCGTCCTCAATTGGGTGAAGGCGTCCCGGCAGACGCGGACGCCATCGACCGCGGCTGGCAATTGGTCCAGCGCGGGGTATGGTTATGGCTGCTGATTCTCTGCGTGGGGGCTGAATTTTATGCTTGAGCACGGTGGCCGGTTGCGCAAGGCGGCGCTCGAATACGGCATCGACGAAGCCGATTGGCTGGACCTGTCCAGCGGCCTGGCGCCCTGGCCGTTTCCGGTACCGGATATTCCATTGCGGGCCTGGGCGCGCTTGCCGGAAACCGACGATGGGCTGGAGCAGGCCGCTTGCGATTATTACGGCACCTTACAGGCGTTGCCGGTGGCCGGTTCACAAATGGCCATCCAGTTGCTGCCGCGATTGCGCCGCGCTGGCAAGGTGGGGGTGCTGTCGCCCTGTTACGCCGAGCACGCCGAAGCCTGGCGCCGCAACGGTTACATCGTGCGCGAAGTGCTGGAGCAGGAAGTCGATTTCTTCGTCGACAGCCTCGACGTACTGGTGGTGGTCAACCCGAACAATCCCACAGGCCTGAGCCTGACCCCCGCCCGCTTGCTCGACTGGCATGGACGGCTGGCCCAGCGCGGCGGCTGGCTGGTGGTGGACGAAGCGTTCATGGACAACACTCCGAATCTGAGCGTGGCGCCGTTTGCCCATCAGGTCGGTTTGATCGTGCTGCGCTCCTTCGGCAAGTTTTTTGGCCTGGCCGGGGTACGCCTGGGGTTTGTCTTGGCCGAGCGCAAGTTGCTCAAGCTGCTCGCCGAACAGGTCGGTCCCTGGGCCGTCAGCGGTCCGACCCGGGTGGTGGGGCAGGCTTGCCTGCGCGATACCGATGGGCATGCGCGGCAACGGGCGCGGGCCGAGGAGGCCAGTGAACGGCTGGCAACCTTGCTCGAGCTGCAGGGCTTTAAGCCCCAGGGGGGGTGTGCCTTGTTCCAGTGGCTGGTCACCGAACGCGCCGAAGCGCTTTACGAGTTCATGGCCCGGCGCGGCATTCTGCTGCGCCTGTTCAGCCAAACCGGCAGCCTGCGTTTTGGCCTGCCGGGTGATGACGCCGATTGGGCGCGCCTGACAGCCGCCTTCGAAGCCTTTGCCAGGGACGCTTCATGAGTACGTTGATGGTGCAGGGCACCACTTCCGACGCCGGTAAAAGCACGCTGGTGACGGCGCTGTGTCGCTGGGTCACCCGTCAGGGCATCAGCGTCGCGCCGTTCAAGCCACAGAACATGGCGCTCAACAGCGCGGTAACGGCGGACGGTGGCGAAATCGGCCGCGCCCAGGCGGTCCAGGCCCAGGCGGCTTTCCTCGAACCGCACACCGACATGAACCCGGTGCTGCTAAAACCCAACAGCGACACCGGCGCCCAGGTGATCATCCATGGCCGCGCCGTCACCACCATGAACGCCGTGGCCTATCACGACTACAAGGCCATCGCCATGCAGGCCGTGCTGGCCTCCCATGCCCGCTTGAGCGCGGCTTATCCATTAGTGATGGTCGAGGGCGCGGGCTCACCGGCGGAGATCAACCTGCGTGCCGGCGACATCGCCAACATGGGCTTTGCCGAAGCGGTGGACTGCCCGGTGGTGTTGATTGCCGACATCAACCGCGGTGGAGTGTTCGCCCATCTGGTGGGCACGCTGGAACTGCTGTCGCCCAGCGAACAGGCGCGGGTCAAGGGCTTCATCATCAACCGTTTTCGCGGCGACATCGCCTTGCTGCAACCGGGCCTGGACTGGCTGGAGCAGCGCACCGGCAAACCGGTGATTGGCGTGTTGCCCTACGTGATGGACCTGCATCTGGAAGCCGAGGACGGTATCGATCAGCGTCAGACCGACAAGGCCGATCAGGTACTGAAAGTGGTGGTGCCGGTGCTGCCGCGCATCAGCAATCACACCGATTTCGACCCGTTGCGCCTGCACCCGCAGGTCGATCTGCAATTCGTCGGTCCCGGGCAGGCGATTCCTGCGGCGGACCTGATCATTCTTCCCGGTTCGAAAAGCGTACGCAGCGACCTCACGTATCTGCGGGCCAACGGCTGGGAAACTGCGATCAATCGTCATCTGCGCTACGGTGGCAAAGTGCTGGGGATTTGCGGCGGCCTGCAGATGCTTGGCCAACAGGTGCACGACCCGCTGGGCCTTGAGGGCGCGGCCGGTTCCAGTGCCGGACTGGGTTTGCTGGCGTTTGACACGACGCTTGAGCAGGAGAAGCAACTGCGCAATGTGCGTGGGCGTCTGGTCCTCGAGGATGCGCAGGTCAGTGGCTATGAAATCCACGCTGGCGTGACGACCGGCGCGGCCCTGGAAAACCCGGCGGTACAGCTCGATGATGGCCGTTGCGACGGGGCACACAGCCGCGACGGGCAGATTTTCGGCACCTACCTGCATGGCCTGTTCGAATCGCCGGCGGCGTGCAGTGCGTTGTTGCGCTGGGCGGGGTTGCGGGATGTGCAAGCGGTGGATTACCACGGCTTGCGCGAGCGGGATATCGAGCGGTTGGCGGATCTGGTGGAGAAGCATCTGGACACCGGACTGTTGCGTGAGCTCTGTGGGATTTGAGGTGAGGCTTCTGGCCTTTTCGCGAGCAAGCCCGCTCCCACAGAGGTTGTATTCACCGCCGATCAAGAGTGGGAGCGGGCTCGCTCGCGAAGACGGCAGCGGCCACACCCAAGCATTCAGGAAATGAACACATGCTCCAACTGATCCTCGGCGGCGCTCGCTCCGGCAAAAGTCGCCTGGCCGAGAAGCTCGCAAGCGACAGCGCCCTGGCCGTCACCTACATCGCCACCAGCCAACCCCTGGACGGCGAAATGAACCACCGCATCGCCCATCACCGCGCCCGGCGCCCGGCCAACTGGGCGCTGATCGAAGAGCCTCTCGAACTGGCGCGCGTCCTGCGGGAAAACGCCCGCGCCGATCGCTGCCTGCTGGTCGATTGCCTGACTCTGTGGCTGACCAACTTGCTGATGCTCGACGACGCCGAGCGCCTCGCCGCCGAGCGCGATGCCTTGCTGCAATGCCTGGCGTCGTTGCCGGGAGAAATCATTTTTGTCAGCAACGAGACCGGAATGGGTGTCGTGCCGCTGGGCGAATTGACTCGCCGCTATGTCGATGAAGCCGGTTGGCTGCATCAAGCTCTGGCCGAGGGGTGTCAGCGTGTCGTCCTGACCGTCGCCGGCCTGCCCCTGACTCTGAAAGGAACCGCGTTATGACTCAATCCTGGTGGCAGAACCCGTGCAAGCCGATCGATGCCCATGTCGTGGAGCAAGCGCAGGCCCGGCAGCAGCAACTGACCAAACCGGCCGGCTCCCTCGGTCAACTGGAATCGCTGGCGGTGCAATTGGCCGGGATGCAGGGGCAAATCAAACCGAGCCTGGCGCAGGTCTGGATCGCGATTTTTGCCGGTGACCATGGCGTAGTGGCTGAAGGGGTGTCGGCGTTTCCCCAAGAGGTCACCGGGCAGATGCTGCACAACTTCGTTACCGGCGGTGCGGCGATCAGCGTGCTGGCGCGGCAGTTGGGGGCTTCGCTTGAAGTGGTGGATCTGGGGACGGTGACTCCGTCATTGAACCTGCCGGGTGTGCGTCACTTGAACGTCGGCCCGGGCACGTCGAATTTCGTGCAGGGCCCGGCCATGAGCGCCGCCCAGGGCGAACTCGCCCTTCAGGCCGGTCGCGACAGCGTGCTGCGGGCGAAAGCGGACGGCGCGCAGTTGTTCATCGGCGGCGAGATGGGCATCGGCAACACCACGGCCGCCAGTGCGTTGGCCTGTGCATTGCTGGATTGCCCGGTGGTGCACTTGACCGGGCCCGGCACCGGGTTGAATGCGGCGGGCGTCAGTCACAAGGCCGAGGTCATCGAACGGGCGCTGGCCTCGCACGGCGCTCAGCGTGGCGATGCGCTGCAAACCCTGTTCAACCTCGGCGGTTTTGAAATCGCAGCATTGGTCGGCGCTTATCTGGCCTGTGCGCAAGAAGGCATCGCGGTGCTGGTGGACGGCTTTATCTGCAGCGTCGCGGCGCTGGTCGCGGTGCGTCTGAACCCGCAAGCTCGGCAGTGGTTGTTGTTCGGCCATCGTGGCGCCGAGCCGGGGCATCGGCATGTGCTGGAAACCCTGAGCGCCGAGCCGCTGCTCGATCTCGGTTTACGCCTGGGCGAGGGCAGCGGGGCGGCGCTGGCTGTACCGCTGTTGCGTCTGGCTTGCGACCTGCACGGGCAGATGGCGACTTTCGCTGAAGCGGCGGTGGCGGATCGTCCGGCATGACCTTGCATCTGGATCTGCTGCGCCACGGTGAAACCGAACTCGGTGGCGGCCTGCGCGGCAGCCTCGACGATGCGCTGACCGAAAAGGGCTGGCAGCAGATGCGTGCAGCGGTGATGGAGCGGGGGCCGTGGGACAGATTGGTCAGTTCGCCGTTGCAGCGTTGCGCGCGGTTCGCCGAGGAACTCGCCGGGCAATTGGCCTTGCCGTTGGCGTTCGATCGCGACCTGCAGGAACTGCACTTCGGCGCGTGGGAAGGGCAAAGCGCTGCGCAGTTGATGGAAACCGACGCTGACGCTTTGGGGAAGTTCTGGGCCGATCCTTATTCCTTCACCCCGCCTCAGGGTGAGCCGGTGGCGCAGTTTTCAGTGCGGGTGCTGAGTGCCGTGGCGCGCTTGCACGCCACGTACGCCGGCCAGCGGGTGCTGCTGATCAGCCATGGTGGTGTCATGCGTTTATTGCTGGCCCAGGCGCGGGGCCTGCCCCGTGAGCAGTTGCTCAATGTTGAGGTGGGTCATGGGGCACTGTTCTCGTTGTCGGTCGAGTCCGATGGTCTCTTGAGGGAAGGGCGCTGAACATGCTGCCGTTCTGGATCGCCCTGCAATTTCTCAGCAGCCTGCCGATCCGGCTGCCGGGCATGCCACAACCCCAGGAACTGGGCCGTTCGCTGCTGTTTTACCCACTGGTGGGTGTGCTGTTTGGCGTGATTTTGTGGGCACTGAACTGGGTCTTGCTGGGGACACCGCTGTTGCTGCATGCCGCGTTGTTGCTGACGGGGTGGGTATTGCTCAGCGGCGCACTGCACCTGGATGGCCTGGCCGACAGTGCCGATGCCTGGCTGGGTGGTTTTGGTGACCGTGAACGGACGCTGACCATTATGAAAGACCCGCGCAGCGGGCCGATCGCGGTGGTCGTGCTGGTGTTGGTGTTGCTGTTGAAATTCTGCGCATTGCTGGCATTGATCGAGCAGCACAATGCCGTTGCCCTGATCATCGTTCCGTTGCTGGGGCGCAGTGCGTTGTTGGGATTGTTCCTGACCACGCCCTATGTGCGTCCCGGTGGCCTGGGCCAGGCGTTGGCCGATCATCTGCCGCGTTCGGCCGGTAAGCAGGTGTTGGTGGTCAGTGGGTTGGCCTGCGTGTTGATTGCCGGGCTCAGTGGTGCAATTGCCGTCGTGTTGGCGGTTCTGGTGTTCGTTTGGTCCAGGCACGCAATGATGCGGCGACTGGGCGGAACCACGGGCGACACGGCCGGGGCATTGCTGGAATTGCTGGAAATGACGCTGTTGGTTGGCCTGGCACTCACCCTGTAGGAGCGAGCTCGCGATGAACGTCAACGAATACGCAGGCTCCCTGCATGAACGCGGTGTGTTTGCGTTCATCGCGAGCGAGCTCGCTCCTACAGGGTTCCGTGTAACATAAATTTGCATTCCATCAATCGCGGGTATATACACGCACCATGCTTGATTCCCAATGTTTATGCATCAACCTGCGTCGCGCCGCCCGTGGCGTCAGCAGGCATTACGACGGCGCTCTCGACGGCTTCGGGATCAACGTTGCGCAGTATTCTTTGCTGTGCAATCTGCAGCGCCTGGATCAACCGAGCATTTCCACCCTGGCCGAGGCCATGGGCCTGGATCGCAGCACACTTGGACGCAATCTGCGGGTTCTGGAAGGCGAGGGCCTGGTGGCGCTGGTCGAAGGTGAAGACATGCGCAATCGCATCGTCCGCCTGACCGACGCCGGGGCAGAGCGCCTGAAAGCCGCGTTGCCTGCCTGGGAGGCGGCGCAGCAGCGACTGATTGATCGTCTGGGCGCAGAAAAGCGTGAAACTTTACTGAAGTTGCTGGACGAACTGGCTTGAGGCCGGTTCGTTCGATCTTAAGCGGGTATATACCCGCGACCGGAGAACAAGAATGACATCGATGTGGCGTACATGCGGTTGGGTGCTGTTGGGGAGTGCGCTGATTCTGGCCCTGTCTCTGGGGGTGCGGCACGGCTTCGGCCTGTTCCTGGCGCCGATGAGCGCCGAGTTCGGCTGGGGCCGTGAAGTGTTTGCCTTCGCCATCGCCCTGCAGAACCTGATCTGGGGCCTGGCGCAGCCATTCACTGGTGCCTTGGCGGACCGCTTCGGCGCCGCGAAGGTGGTACTCGTCGGTGGCGTGCTGTACGCCCTGGGCCTAATGTTCATGGGCATGTCCGATTCAGCGACGACCCTGTCCCTGAGTGCCGGCCTGCTGATCGGCCTCGGCCTGTCCGGCACCTCGTTTTCGGTGATCCTCGGCGTGGTCGGGCGCGCCGTGCCGCCGGAGAAACGCAGCATGGGCATGGGCATCGCCAGTGCCGCCGGTTCCTTCGGCCAGTTCGCCATGTTGCCCGGCACACTGGGCCTGATCGGCTGGCTCGGTTGGTCCACGGCCCTGCTGGCGCTCGGGATCCTGGTGGCGCTGATCGTTCCGCTGGTGAGCATGCTCAAGGACAAACCCCTGCCGGTGCTGGGCCACGAGCAAACCCTGACCGAAGCCCTGCGCGAAGCCTGTTCCCATTCGGGGTTCTGGCTGCTGGCGTTCGGCTTTTTCGTCTGCGGGTTTCAGGTGGTGTTCATCGGCGTGCATCTGCCGGCGTACCTGGTGGACCAGCATCTGCCGGCGACCGTGGGTACAACGGTGCTGGCGCTGATCGGTCTGTTCAACATCTTCGGCACCTACACCGCCGGCTGGCTGGGTGGGCGCATGTCCAAGCCGCGGTTGCTGACCGGTCTGTATCTGCTGCGGGCGGTGGTGATCGGGTTGTTCCTGTGGGCGCCGGTCACCACGACGACTGCTTACCTGTTCGGCATGGCCATGGGCTTTTTGTGGTTGTCGACGGTGCCGTTGACCAACGGTACGGTCGCGACCTTGTTCGGTGTACGAAATCTGTCCATGCTCGGTGGGATCGTGTTCCTGTTCCACCAGCTCGGTTCGTTCCTGGGCGGCTGGCTGGGCGGGGTGGTGTATGACCGAACCGGGAGTTATGACTTGATCTGGCAGGTTGCGATTCTCTTGAGCCTGATGGCCGCCGCGTTGAACTGGCCGGTGCGCGAACGTCCCGTGGCGCGCCTGCAATCGCAGATGAGTGCGACATGAACAGTCTGTGGCCGCGAATCACTGTGCTGGCTGTCTGTGCTTTGTTGCTGGCCTTGGCGTGGTGGGGCTGGCATCAGGGCGGGCTGGCGTTGATGCAGTTGGGCATGGGTGCCTGTTAGGGACGCTTGCTAGCAGGAAGGGAGGGCGAGTAACGTCAACCTCGACACTGGCTCACAAGGAAGCACCGATATGCTGATGCGATGGTTGGCAGTTCCTGCATTACTGGTGGCGTTTGGCGGATTGGCTCAAGCGGCGGACTGCCCGGCGCTGCTGCAAGGCTCGTTGCCCAAGTTGCGCGCCAATGAGTCCATCGATCTGTGCCAGCGCTTTGCTGGCAAGCCGCTGGTGGTGGTCAACACCGCCAGTTTCTGCGGCTTCGCACCGCAGTTCAAAAGCCTTGAGGCGCTCAATAAGCGCTACAAGGATCAGGGGTTGGAGGTGATTGGCGTGCCGTCCAATGACTTCAAACAGGAGTCCAAGGATGGCGCCGAGACTGCCAAGGTCTGTTATGTGAATTATGGCGTGACCTTCACCATGACTGATCCGCAGAACGTCCGCGGCGACGATGCCACCCATCTGTTCAAGGTGCTGGCCGAACAGAGCAGTGCGCCGAAGTGGAATTTCTACAAGTACGTGGTGGATCGCCAGGGTAAGGTGATCGCCAACTTCTCGAGCCTGACCAAGCCGGATGATCCGGAGTTTATCGAGGCGGTCGAGAAGGCTTTGGCGTCGCCGCCGTTGGCTTCGGCGCCCTGAGCTGTTGGATGTACCCAATCCCTGTGGGAGCGGGCTTGCTCGCGAAGGCGGCCTTCGGGCCGACCTGGCTGTTGTTGACTGGGTACATATCCGTTGCTGCGGTAACGGCCGCTTAGGGTTTCGCCCTTACGGCGAGTCACTTTTGACAAACGCCTCAAAAGTAACCAAAAACGCTTGCCCCGGCGTCCGGCCCCTCGCTAGGGCTCGGGGTTCCTTCGCTGCGGCATTCATCCGGGGGCATTGCCCTCCGGTTTGCTTCGCTGCACCTGCATGCAATGGGTTCGACTGCGTCGAACGGCGCTGCGCGCCAATCCCCGGCTGAACGCCTCCACTCAGCCTACCGAAGGGGCGGGTGGATCAAGATCAGGAGCAGGCGAGCTAACGCTCGGCCTCATGGCCGTAAGCATTCCCCTGTAGGAGCGAGCTTGCTCGCGATGGTCGTCAACGATAATGCTGGGCGTCTGATGCCCCGCGGTGTTCTCAGCTGCTTCGCGAGCAAGCTCGCTCCTACAGGACGAGACAGCACCCACAAAAAAGCCCCGCGTTCTGCACAGGAACGCGGGGCTTTTTGATTCAAGCGGTTATCAGAAGCGGTAGGTAGCACCGACACCGAAGCCGTTCGCCGAGTTTTCATACTTGGCGCTGTAGGCCTGGCGGCCGTTGTTGTCGTTCACGTGGACCGACTCTTCATGCAGGTACGAGTACGCTACGTCGATGGTCAGGTCGTCGGTCGGGCTCCAGCCGGCGCCCAGGCTGAAGATCGTGCGATCGCCCGTCGGGATGCGTGGGGAGCGGTTTTCGTTGTTGGTGGGTGCCTGGTCCACGGACAGACCGGTACGCAGCACCCACTGCTTGTTCAACTGATAGGAAGCACCGATGGCGTGCGCCCAGGTGTCGTGCCAGTTCTGCTCTTCGGTGATGGTGCCAAAACCGCGCGCGGCCAGTGCTGCCGGTACGCCTTCGTTCTCGACGGTGATGTCTTTCAGGCGGCTCCAGCGAGTCCAGGTGCTGCCTGCGTAGAGTGTCCACTGGTCGTTCAACTGATGGGTCACGGAGAAGTCAACAGACTCCGGCGTGGTCAGGTCCAGGGAGGCGTCGAACTTCTGGTTGGGGTTCTGGCCCAGCGCTGCCAGCAGGCCGTAGTTGACCTTGGTGTCACCGTCGAGCTTGTACTTCACTTTCGAGTGGTAGGTCAGGCCCAGGCGAGTGCTTTCCAGAGCTTGAACCAGGATGCCGATGTTGTAGCCGACAGCGGTATCGTCACCCTTAATCTTGACGCTGCCGTCCGGAGCCGCCGGGTTCAGCGAGAGGTTGGATTCCAGTTTGCCGTCGATGCGGTTGATGGTCGGACCAAAACCGATCGACACCTTGTCGTTGAAGGCATAGCTGACAGTTGGCTGCAGGGTCACGATCTTGACTTCGCTCTTGCTGCCGAAGTAACGGCCGGCGAAGCCGTTCTCGTAGTCGGTCACCAGGCCGAACGGAGCGTACACGCCGAAACCGACGGCCCACTGGTCATCGATCGGCTTGACGTAGTAGCCCATCGGCACGCCCATGAAAGGGACCATGTCACCTTTGTTGGAGCCACCGTTCGGACGGGAGTTGGCATCGCTGATATCAGTGTGCGCGTCGATGAATGCGACACCGCCGGTCACTTGTTCGCGCTTGAGGCGAGACATGCCGGCAGGGTTGCCAAAAATGGTGGATGCGTCGTCGGCAGAAGAAGATCGCCCGGCAAAACCTGTACCCATCCCGCTGATGCTTTGTTCGTTCAGGGCAAAGCCACTCGCGAAGATCTGGGTGGATGCCATGGCAACGGCGAGGCTAATGGTGGTTTTGAGCATTACTTTTTTCATTATTAGAACTCCTGGTGATCACCGGGGCGAAAATTACCAACATTTTCGTCGCAGCGCTATAGGCTGTATCGCTTGATTTAGAGCGGTTTTGTAGGACAATCCGACCAGATTCGCCCCCCAATGAGCGAACTTTGGATCCGGGTGAGATCAGCAGGCTACCTGATTCAGCGGTGAAACACAGGTCTGCCAGGCGCAGGTGAAGTCCCTGAGGCGTCCTTGAGGCTGAAAGGTCTGGCGCCAGATGCGAGCCATTGCCAACAGATCGCCGGCTTCGGGGAGGGGAGTGTTCTGTTCTTCGACCAGCAGCCAGGCGATGGCTGTGGCGTAACGCAGGTTGACGGTCAACTCCAGGTGCGGACCACTGAGAAAGGCATGCTGACTGGCCAGGCCGCGAACCAGACTGGCGCGCTCGGGATCGAGTGCCAGGTAATGGTCCCAGAGCGCCTGATGGCGAGGTTCGGCGATACGGTACAGGCCATGTCCCCGGCGATCATGAAGTGCCGACCCCAAGGCAGACTGGCTGGCGGCAATGCCCAGCAGCAGGGATTCGGCGGTTGCGCTATGGCGTCCCAGGTAGATCAGTGTCGGACGGATCACATAGCGGCACAGTTCGCTGGCAGCGATACCCATATAGCCCTCGAAACTCTAAATGGTCGGCGATACCTGAAGGGTGGGCTTGGCAGCAGTGGATCGAATCAGGCTCGCCGGAAGCGGCACAAGCCGCTTGAGTTGAAGTGTAGTGTCATATTCAGCGCGTAAAGGTCTGTTTTTAAAATATTTCCGGCTGCCAGTTATAACCGTTATATCGGTTGGTGCTTAACTCCGGGCTCGCAAAGCTCAAATGTGGGGCAACAAAAAGCCCCGCTTTTCGGGCGGGGCTTCGATGTTTCAGCCTTGCTGGCGAGTCAGGCAACCAGTGCCTGACGGGTACGCTCGATCACGGCCTGCAGCGGCTCGGCGCTGGAGTATTGATCGGGGTACAGGCGTTCGCTGTGACGGGCGATGCCGTGTTCGTTGACCAGGGTAAAGCTGAAGCAGCCTTTGCGAGCGGCCATGATCAGGCAGTTCATCGGTGCAAAAGCGTTGGTTAGGGTGCGGATGGCATCCTGAGTGTGGATTTGAGTAGACATAGTCATGGGTGTTCCTACAAGCGACACGGATCAGAGCCGTGCAAAATTAAAACGTTCCAGTAACGTCGACCACCGTTGGTCGAACGAAGAACCCGACTGGAACAAAGCAGCCAGTTTGAAGCGCTGATAATTGGCGCGCTTGGGCTGGCAGGTAGGTACTTAGGAGGGCAGGCAACACATCGAGGGCAAAGGTTCTGGGCCCGGGGTGAAGATCCTGATCAATTTGCAGGCTGGTTTGGTCAGAGTAAGTGAACCTGGCAACACCCTTTGCATTCGATTCAAAGGCTGTGTTGGCGCAAGATTTACCTGGAAACCATCGAGGTGGTCGATCCCGCTTGTTCGGTGCAAGGCTTCCTGTGGGGAGGCTGACCGGGGGGATTTGTTCGACCAGAATTGACTTTCAGCTTGGTACTAACGCCGCGGATAGTAACTGAACGTATTGAAGAAAGAAAGCGTGCTAATAAAAACGCCGACCATAGGCTGAGTTCATCGCCGTTTTGGTGGATCACGCGAAGGCGCTTGCGAGTCCAACGACGCTGGGACCTTTTGATCCTTTCGACGAACGGTAGGTCTCTTTCAACCCTCCGAACAAGCCGGATCGCAGGTTTGCCCTGGGTTATCCCCAACTTGAAAGCCCGAACACGCCAAAAATGCACCGCGATATAACCACTGCGAAGGTACTTGTGCACATTATTTGCGTGGTCTGTCACACCCCTGTCATCCAGCGTTCAAGCGCAGTGGGTGCCTGTAACCAAAATTTAAGTCAATGAAAAACATCGCTTTTTTTAACTGGTGAAAAAATCGTCAGTTTGACTGCAGGCCCCATTCCACAGGGCTTTGCGAGACTTCAGGGGCGGTTGTCCACTGAGTTATCCACAGCTTCTGTGGATTGTCCCGAGCGCTTGCTCTAGCACGGGCGTGCCGGGATTTTTTTGACCTTTACCTGTAAGAAAAAAAGAGTAGAGTGGCGCGCCCCGCGATCTGCCCACAGTGCTTTATGAAGTTTCGTACACCTACCGGTTCATCTCTCTCAAAAACTTGCCCCGCACCCTCGACCAAGCGCTTTTCGATGCGCGTTGCAGAGTGGTTGCTGGACAGTCCACACCTGGGCGAAAACACCAGCGTCAAACACATCGCCGGCCGTTTGCTCAAACAACCGGCCCGGGACGGGGTAGTGGCTGCGCAAAGCCGTCTTGGACAGCTGATGTGCCGTGAGTGCGGCAATGCCCGGGACCGTCGGATCGGCCAGGACCTTTTGCGCCAGGCCGCTCGGGCCGGGGATCAGCGCGCGCAACGGGAGCTGGGCCTGCTCGAAGACTGAGCTGTCCAAGACCTGGCGCCTTGGTTAACCTTCAGGCTTTATTTCAATGGCAGGAATGACTATGGCGATGGACTTGACCAGCGCATTGCTCGGTCTGGCGGGGGCTGCACTGCCGTTGCTGGTGTTGGCCTGGCAACTTCAGCGCAAGACGAACGTGGCACAGGCTGATGTGGCGCTGCTGCAAGAGCGGCTGGCCATGGCGCAACTGGCGCAGGACGGCCTGAACGCGCAACTGGAAGCCAGCCGCGATGAAATTGCCGATCTCGGCCTGGCCAATGGCGCCAAACAGGCCGAGTTGGCCGCCTTGCGCCGCGAAGTCGAACTGCTGCAGATCGAACGTGACGATGCGCGCGACGCCGCCCACGCCTGGAACATCGAACGCGCCGGCAAGGAAGCGGAATTGCGTCGACTGGACGCCCAGGCCGCTTCGCTCAACGCCGAGTTGCGCGAGCAGCAGGAAAGCCATCAGCAACGCCTCAACGACCTCCAGGGTTCCCGGGATGAATTGCGGGCGCAGTTCGCTGAACTGGCCGGGAAGATCTTCGATGAACGCGAGCAGCGTTTTGCCGAAACCAGCCAGCAGCGTCTGGGGCAGTTGCTCGACCCGTTGAAGGAGCGCATCCAGTCCTTTGAAAAACGTGTGGAAGAAAGCTATCAGGCCGAAGCCCGGGAGCGCTTCTCGTTGGCCAAGGAACTGGAGCGTCTGCAGGCGCTGAATCTGCGCCTGAGCGATGAAGCCACCAACCTGACCCGCGCCTTGAAAGGGCAGAAAACCCAGGGTAACTGGGGCGAGTTGATTCTGGAGCGGGTGCTCGAACATGCCGGGCTGGAAAAAGGCCGCGAGTACCAGACCCAGGTGAATCTCAAGGGGCCGGACGGCGAGCGGTTCCAGCCTGACGTGATCATTTATCTGCCGGGCGACAAGCAAGTGGTGGTCGACTCCAAGGTCAGTCTTACCGCCTATCAGCAATACGTCGCCGCCGACGATGAAGGCATCGGCCAGATCGCCATCAAGCAGCACGTACTGTCGCTGCGCAATCACGTCAAAGGCCTGGCCGGCAAGGATTACAAGCGCCTCGATGGGTTGCACAGCCTGGATTTCGTGCTGCTGTTCGTGCCGATTGAAGCGGCGTTTTCAGCCGCGTTGCAGCACGAGCCGACCCTGTTCCAGGAGGCCTTCGACCGCAACATCGTGATCGTCAGCCCGACCACTTTGCTGGCGACTCTGCGGGTGATCGACAGCCTGTGGAAACAGGAGCGCCAAAGCCAGAATGCCCGGGAAATCGCCGAGCGGGCCGGGTGGCTGTACGACAAGTTCGTGTTGTTCATCCAGGATCTGGACGAGGTCGGCAATCGCCTGCAGCAACTGGATAAAGCCTACAGCTCGGCGCGCAACAAGCTGACAGAGGGGCGCGGCAACCTGGTCAGCCGCAGCGAGCAGTTGAAATTGCTTGGGGCAAGGGCCAGCAAGAGCCTGCCGGCGGATCTGCTGGAGCGGGCGATGACGGATGTGGATGGTCTGGTGGAGCTGCCGCAATAGCTCGTCGCACGGCGACATTCGCGTCAATGAAACGCCCCCACCACAGGATTGTGACCCGCCTCAGGGCGTCGCTACAACGGCAAATGCCGACTCAACAACGCCCGCAACGCCGCCGGCCTCACTGGTTTGGCCAAGTAATCGAGCCCTGCCGCGTGCACCTGGGCCATGGTCTCCGGGCGGCCGTCGGCACTGATCACCACGCCGGGCACCGGCTCGCCCAACCGGGTACGCAACCAGGCCATCAACTCCGTACCGGTTTCCCCATCGTCCAGGTGGTAATCCACCAGCGCCAATTGCGGCCGCAGGCCCTCTGCGAGCAGCGCCGCGCACTCTTCACGGTTGCGCGCGGTCCAGACCTGACAACCCCAGCGCGTCAACAAACTGTTCATGCCGATCAGGATGCTGTCTTCATTGTCGATGCACAGCACCTGCGCACCGCCGAGCAGCTTGCCATTGAGTTCAGCCGCCTTGGTCGGGATCGAGGCGGGCGCCTTGGCCAAGGGCACGCGGACACTGAACACGCTGCCCCGTCCCGGCCATGAACGCACGCGCAAGCTGTGCCCCAGCACGCGACACAGACCGTCGGCAATCGCCAGGCCCAGGCCCAGGCCTTTTTCGGCGCGGGTCTGGTGGCTGTCCAGACGTTTGAATTCTTCGAAAATCACCTGCTGCTTGTCTTCCGGAATGCCCGGCCCACGGTCCCAGACTTCCAGGCACAGCTCGCCCTCACGACGGCGAACCCCCAGCAGCACCGGGCCTTTGGCATAACGGAAGGCGTTGGTGAGGAAGTTCTGCAGGATCCTGCGCAGCAGTTTGATATCGCTTTCGATACGCAGCTTGCTGCCCCTGACGCGAAACTCAAGGCCCTGATCGCGCGCCAGCGCCTGGAACTCGGCGCCCAGGGTGTCGAACAGTTCGCTGAGGGCAAAAGGCTTGGCGTCGGGGTTGATCTTGCCGTTTTCCAGGCGCGAGATGTCCAGCAGGTCGCTGATCAAGTCTTCGGCCGAACGCAGCGAACTGTCCAGATGCTGCACCAGTTTCTGCGCCTCGGCGGACAGGCCCTCTTCCTGATGCGTCAGGGCGGCGGAGAACAATCGCGCAGCATTCAAGGGTTGCATCAGGTCATGGCTGACCGCGGCCAGGAAGCGGGTTTTCGACTGGTTGGCCGCTTCGGCGGTGCCCTTGGCTTCGGTCAGGGCGACGTTGAGCTGCGACAGTTCATGGGTGCGCTCGGCCACCCGCTGCTCCAGGCCTTCGTTGGCTTCGGTCAGCGCGTACTCGGCTTCGCGGAACGGGGTGATGTCGGTGAAACTCATGACGAAACCGCCACCGGGCATCGGGTTGCCGATCAGCTCGATCACCCGGCCATTGGGGAACAGCCGCTCGGAGGTGTGCGCCCGGCCCTGGCGCATCCAGTGCAGGCGCCTGGCGACGTGCACTTCGGCTTCACCGGGGCCGCACAGGCCGCGCTCGGCGTTGTGGCGAATGATGTCGGCAATCGGCCGGCCGACGCTGATCAGGCCATCGGGGTAATTGAACAGTTCCAGGTAACGACGGTTCCAGGCCACCAGTTTGAGCGACTGGTCGACCACGCTGATGCCCTGGGTGATGTTCTCGATCGCCCCTTGCAGCAACGCCCGGTTGAATTGCAGCACCTCCGAGGCTTCGTCGGCGATGCGCACGACGTCCTCCAGTTGCATCTCCCGACCTTCGATGGCGGCTTTCACCACGGCACGGGTGGAGGAGGCGCCCAATACGCCGGCCAGCAAGCGCTCGGTATGGGCAATCCACTCACTGTCGGCGTTCTGGTTCGGGTTGAAGCCCTTGCCCTGGCGGTAGGCGAAGCGGATGAAGCTCTGGCGGGCGCGCTCTTCACCGACGAAGCGCGCTGCCAGTTGCAGCAGATCGTCGATTTGCACCGCCAGCATCGAGCGGGCGCTGGGCCGAGCGCTGATTTCCTGACCGATGAAACGCCCGGCCTGCCAGTGTTCCGACACCCGAGTGCGCGACAGTACCGAGACCCAGGCGAACAGCGTGAAGTTGCCGGCCAGGGACAGCACCACGCCCTGGGTCAGCGGCGTGATCGGCAGGTTCAGCGGGTTGCTGTGCAACCAGGCCAGGCCCGGGAAGTTGCTCAATGGCAAACCGAGGCTGTTGGCGGCGATCGGCAGAATCAGGGTGTAGAACCACAGGAAGGTTCCGGTGGCGATACCGGCGAACACACCGCGCCGGTTGGCCTGTTTCCAGTACAAGGCACCGAGCATGGCCGGCGCCAGTTGCGTCACGGCGGCGAAGGCGATCTGGCCGATGGTGGCCAGACTGGCGGTCGAACCCAACAGCCGATAGCTGACGTAGGCCAGCAGCAGAATCACCACAATGCTGACGCGGCGCACCGACAGCATCCACTGGCGGAACACTTCGAACGGGCGCTCGGCGTTGTTGCGACGCAGCAGCCAGGGCAGCAGCATGTCGTTGGAGACCATGGTCGACAGCGCGACGCTGGCGACGATTACCATGCCGGTGGCTGCCGACGCGCCACCGATAAACGCCAGCAGCGCCAGGGCCGGGTGCGCCTGGGCCAGCGGCAGGCTGATCACGAAGGAGTCCGGCAGCACCGAGCCTGGCAGCAGCATCTGTCCCGCCAGGGCAATCGGTACGACAAACAAGGCAGCCAGGGCCAGGTAGGCGGGGAACACCCATTTGGCCAGGCGCAAATCCTGAGGATCGATGTTTTCCACCACGGTCATCTGGAATTGCCGTGGCAGGCAGATGATCGCCATCATCGCCACCCCGGTCTGCACCACCATCGAGGGCCAGTTGACGGTTTCCTTCCAGTATTCCTCCAGGCGCGGAGCGAGCATGGCCTGGTTGAACAGATCATCGAAGCCGTCATACAGCCCGAACGTCACGTAGGCGCCGACGGCCAGGAACGCGAACAGCTTGACCAGCGATTCGAAGGCGATCGCCAGCACCATGCCCCGGTGGTGTTCCGTGGCGTCGAGGTTGCGGGTACCGAAGACGATGGTGAACAACGCCAGTACCAGGGACACCACCAGAGCGGTGTCCTGAGCGCGCACCCCCATGGCGTCGGCACCGGCGCCGATCAACAGGTTCACGCCGAGCACGATGCCCTTGAGCTGCAAGGCGATGTAGGGCAGCACGCCCACCAGGCAGATCAGCGCCACCACCACGGCCAGCGACTGGGATTTGCCGTAGCGCGCGGCGATGAAGTCGGCGATGGAGGTGATGTTCTCCTGCTTGCTGATCATCACCATTTTTTGCAGGACCCAGGGCGCGCCGAGCAGCAGCAGGATCGGCCCCAGGTAAATCGGCAGGAATGACCACAGCTGTTCAGCGGCCTGGCCCACTGCACCGAAGAAGGTCCAACTGGTGCAGTAGACCGCCAGCGACAGGCTGTACACCCAGGCACGCACCCGTGGCGGCAAGGGCGCGCTGCGACGGTCGCCGTAAAAGGCGATGGCGAACATGATGGCCATATAGGCCAGGGCGACGGCGGCGATCAGCCCGCTGGACAGCGACATGGGGACTCCAGGGTAAACAAGGACACCCGGGCCTCCCGCCCGGACAGACAGTCTCGCACGATGGCAGGGGTTAGTCAGTGTCGACCAAGGTCGTGGCGTGGCGGGGTGTCGCAGGAGGAGTTTCAGTCAGGTTTGCGTTGGTTTTCCGGGCCTCTTCGCGAGCAAGCCCGCTCCCCCATCAGAATGCATTTCAAAATGTGGGAGCAACTGTCCTCCCCCCTGCCATTCGTCACCGCCCTCGCTGGCAGGCCAGCTCCCACAGGGGACTTGTGTCGACCACAACACCCATGGCCAACCTGAAATACTGTGGGAGCGGGCTTGCTCGCGAAGAGGCCGGTCATCCAGCATCACCGGTAACTGACACTCCGCGTTCGCGAGCAAGCCCGCTCCCACATTGGATTTGTGTCGTCACAACATCCATAGCCAACTCAAAACACTGTGTAGGAGCGAGCTTGCTCGCGATGAGGCCGGGATATCCAACATCAACAGTGTCTGACACACCGCCATCGCTGGCAGGCCAGCTCCCACAGTGGATTTGCGTCGTTCACAACATCCATGGCCCACACAAAACACTGCGGGCTTGCTCGCGAAGGCGGCCTCACGGATTCAACGCGATCTCGATCAACCGATGCACTTCCTCGACCGCCATGGGCGTCTCGGAAAACAGGATACGAAAGACGATGGGTGCAGCGATCATGTTGATCAGCCGATCAACACCGGGGCTGGGTTCATTCGGGTAGCGATCCACAATGGCCTGCAATTGCCCGCCAATGATCGTCGCGCAATAGCTCGGTTTGAGGCTCGCCTGCACGTCACGCAGCATGCAGCGCCCCGGGGCTGAGCTCATTTCGTCCAGATACTGCTCCGCCCACGCCCGCAGGTCGCCTGCCAGGCTGCCGGTTCTGGGCGATTCGCTGTCCGGTTGCAGACGCGCCAGGGCGACGTCCGCCAGCAACGCCGACAAATCACCCCAGCGTCGGTAGATGGTCGACGGCGTGACCCCGGCCCGCGCGGCGATCTGCGGCACGGTGACCGTGGCGCGGTCCTGCTCTTCAAGCAGCTCGCGCACGGCGCTATGGATCGATTCCTGAACCCGGGCGCTGCGGCCTCCGGGACGTAAAGCGGGAGCGGTCATCACGTGTTTCCTGTATTGCGCCGGAGCCTGTGGCGATGCAACCCCGGGTTTTGAAAAGCCATGCATCGGACCTTAACACAAAGAATTTGCTTTAAGCGCAAGGCAGTAGCACACTCCGCAAAAGCAAAAAATTAGCTTTTGCGGAGTGTGCTCATGTCCAGTGTCCCATCCAATCGTGCCAGCCTATGGTTCCTGGCAATCACCTTACTCAGTTTTCTGGCGGCTTCCACTGCGCCGACGCCCCTGTATCACCTTTATCAAGAGCAACTGCAATTCTCGGCCGCGGTTCTGACGCTGATCTTCAGCGTGTACGCCCTCAGCCTGCTGGTGGCGTTGCTGACGGTCGGTTCGCTGTCGGATTACCTGGGGCGCAAACCGGTGATTTTCGTGGCCGTGCTACTCAATATCGTGGCGATGCTGCTGTTTATCCACGCCGACAGCGTCACTTGGTTGATCAGTGCCCGGGTGCTGCAAGGGTTTGCCACCGGCATGGCCACTACGGTGCTGAGTGCGACGCTGCTGGACACCGACCGCCAGCAAGGGCCGCTGATCAACAGCGTGGCGCCATTGATCGGCATGGCGCTGGGCGGATTGGGCTGCGGTTTGCTGGCCGAATTTGCCCCGGCGCCCCTGCATTTGACCTATTGGCTGCTGCTAGGATTGTTTGTGCTGCAGGCGATTTATGTCTGGCGTTTGCCTGAAAGTGTTTCGCCGCAACCCGGCGCCTGGGCGTCGTTGCGGCCCACCTTGCATGTGCCGGCCCAGGCGCGTTCGACCCTTTGGCGGGTATTGCCGCTCAACACTGCGACCTGGGCATTGGGCGGTTTCTTTGCCTCGCTGGCGCCTTCGTTGGTGCGGGCGGCCACCGGCTCGACCTCGAACTTGATCGGCGGCGCAACAGTGGCGACCCTGACCATGACTGGCGCGATGATGATTTTCTTCATGCGCAATCGCCCCGCCAGCCAGGCGCTACGGGTTGGCGCAAGTTCCCTGCCGACGGGCGTGGCGCTGATTCTGCTGGGGGTGCACAGCGCCAGCCTGTCGCTGTTTTTCAGCGGCACCCTCGTCGCCGGTTGTGGTTTTGGCGCCGGTTTCCTCGGGGCCGTGCGCAGCCTGGTGCCGCTGGCCTTGCCCCATGAACGGGCCGGGTTGCTGTCGTCGTTCTATGTGCTCAGCTACCTGGCGTTCTGCCTGCCTTCGTTGTTGGCCGGTAACCTGTCGCACAGCTTCGGCCTGGTGGCGACCACCGATGGTTATGCGGCAGTGCTGATCATCCTGTCGCTGGGCGCATTGTTCGCGATGATGGTTCAGCGCCCGGCGACAACCTGCAGCGCCAATGTTTCGCCCTGAAGACTGTTTCAGCCACACAAAAACGGCGCCCCGCAGGCGCCGTTTTTTTTGATCCGGATTCAGATCTGCGCGAACCCGCCGTCCACGAACAACTCGATGCCATTGATGAAGCTGCTGTCGTCCGAAGCCAGGAACACTGCAGCCTTGCCCACTTCAGCCGGCGCTCCGAGGCGGCCGATCGGTACCTGGCTTGCCAGGAAATCGAGCAGGCCTTGCTGTTGATCTTCAGGCGCGAGATCGGTCAGGCCTGGCGTGTGGATAGGGCCTGGGCTGATGACGTTGACGCGAATCCTGCGCGCCTTCAGGTCCAGCAGCCATGACCGGGCGAAGTTGCGCACCGCCGCTTTGCTGGCGCTGTACACACTGAAGTTCTCGGTGCCTTTGGTGGCCGTGGTGGAGGCGGTGAGGATCACCGAGCCGCCGTCCTTGAGCAGGGGCAGGGACTTTTGCACGGTGAACAGCAGGCCTTTGACGTTGACGCCGAAAATGCGATCGAAGTGTTCTTCGGTGATCGCGCCCAGCGGCAACATGTCACCGCCCCCTGCGTTGGCGAAGACGATGTCCAGCGAACCCGCCCTGGTTTTGATCACATCGAAAATCCGGTCCAGGTCTTCAAGCTTCGCCACGTCGCCCTGAATGCCGATGGCGTTCTGGCCGAGGCGTTGGACCGCGGCATCCAGTTCGGCCTGGCGGCGACCGGTGATGAATACGGTGGCGCCCTGATCGACGAACGCTTGTGCCGAAGCCAGGCCGATGCCGGTGGTACCGCCGGTGATCAATGCAACTTTGCCTTTGAGAGTGCTGCTCATGGGTTGAATCTCCGCAAGTGGTGTAGGAAGTGTTCGGCGTTGATGTTCGCCGTTGAACAAACTCTATGCCTGAAGATTCGGCGGAAAAATCATCTGAATCTGGTTTGTTTGTACATGGTTGTGGACAATAATCAGGGGGTACTGATTTGAGGATTCGCCATGAATCAATTGCTGGCCATGCGGGTGTTCGCTCGCGTCGTGGAAGCAGGCTCGTTTACCAAAGCCGCCGACTCGTTGAACCTGCCAAAAACTTCGGTCAGTAAACTGGTGGCCGAATTGGAGGAACACCTGGGCGTGCGATTGCTGCAGCGCACCACTCGGCGGCTGACGGTGACGGCGGACGGCATGGCCTACTACGAGCGTGCTTCGACGTTGATGGCTGAGCTGGATGACCTGGACGGCAGTTTCGCCAGCGCCCAGGGCCGTCCGCGGGGACGGGTCCGGGTCGATGTCGGCGGCTCGGTGGCCTGCATGCTGATCATTCCGGCGCTTGCGGATTTCCACGGGCGTTACCCGGATATCCAGATCGATCTGGGTGTCAGTGATCGGCCGGTGGACCTGATCAGCGAAAACGTCGATTGCGTGATTCGCGGCGGGCCGCTGACCGAGATGACCCTGGCGGCGCGTCCATTGGGGCTTTCAAGTTGGACCACCTGCGCGGCGCCGGGTTATCTGGCGCGGTTCGGCACGCCGAACCACCCTCGGGAACTGGAGAAGCATCATCGGATTGTCAGCTATCACTCGGCACGGACCGGACGGGTGATGCCAGCGCGGTTCGAGCGCAATGGTGAAAAGGTCGAGGTGAAGGAGCGGGGCGTCGTCAGTGTCAATGAAAGCAATGCGCACCTGGCCGCGGGGCTGGCGGGGCTCGGGATCATTCACACCTTCAACTACACCGTGCAGCCGTATCTGGAGCGCGGTGACCTGGTGCCGATTCTTCAGGACTGGCAACCGCCGCGCTATCCGTTCCATGTCCTGTACCCGCCAAACCGTCACTTGAGTAATCGGGTCCGGGTGTTCATCGACTGGCTGGCGGAGCTGTTTGGCAGCATGGGTTGAGCATTTATCGATCAAGTCGATAACTTATAGAGATATTACCCGTTATATCGATATTCGATCCGGATCTATCATAGGTTCCACTTCACCAGAGGACAGGAGCCCACCATGACATGCCTCAACACCGCCAAGCCTGGCTTCAAGCCGTTCAGTCATCTGCAGCACCCGCGTGAAGTGATCCGTCAGTTCACCCCCAATTGGTTCTCCGCCACCATGGGGACGGGGGTTTTGGCCTCGGCACTGGGGCAGTTGCCCGTAGACAACGTCTTTTTGCATGGCGTGGCCGAGGCGCTTTGGCAGTTCAATATCTTGCTGTTCCTTGTGTTCGCCGGGCTGTATGCGGCGCGCTGGGTGATGTTTTTCGACGAGGCGCGGCGGATTTTCGGCCATTCCACGGTGTCGATGTCGTTCGGCACCATTCCCATGGGCCTGGCGACCATCATCAACGGTTTCCTGCAATTTGGCCTGCCTCGCTGGGGTGTCGGCGTGATCCCGTTGGTTGAAGTGTTGTGGTGGCTGGATGTGGCGATGTCCCTGGCGTGCGGGGTGTTGATTCCCTACATGATGTTCACCCGCCAGCAACACAGCATCGATCAGATGACCGCCGTGTGGCTGTTGCCGGTGGTCGCGGCGGAAGTGGCGGCCGCCAGCGGTGGCCTGCTGGCGCCGCACCTGGCCGACGCCCACGGGCAGTTGGTGATGCTCGTGACCAGTTACGTGCTCTGGGCGTTTTCGGTGCCGGTGGCGTTCAGCATTCTGACGATTCTGCTGTTGCGCATGGCGCTGCATAAACTGCCCCACGAAAGCATGGCCGCCTCCAGTTGGCTGGCCCTGGGGCCGATCGGCACGGGGGCGCTGGGCATGCTGCTGTTGGGCGCCGATGCCCCGGCGATCTTCGCCGCCAATGGTTTTGCCGGTGTCGGCGAGGTCGCGGCCGGGCTGGGGCTGGTAGCCGGCATTGCCCTGTGGGGCTTCGGCCTGTGGTGGATGCTCACGGCGCTGTTGATCACCCTGCGCTATCTGCGTGCCGGCATTCCATTCAATCTCGGCTGGTGGGGCTTCACATTCCCGCTGGGCGTCTATTCTCTGGCAACATTGAAATTGGCCAGCACGCTGCACCTGACGTTCTTCAGTGTCTTGGGCTGCATCCTGGTGGCGCTGCTGACGGTGATGTGGCTGATCGTCGGCAAGCGCACGCTGCAGGGGGCGTGGCGTGGCGAGCTGTTTGTCTCGCCGTGCATTGCAGGATTGAAGAAATAATCGCTGAAGATTAGGTAAGGTGTGGCCTGAATCGGCGCGGGGTATTCCAATAAAGTATCCACGCCGATGTTTACCCAACATCAGCCACACACCACCTGGGACACATGGACGATGAGTCACCCCTCGCAATTCACCTTGCTGCGCACACGGCGCTTCCTGCCGTTCTTCGTGACCCAGTCACTCGGGGCGTTCAACGACAATATCTTCAAACAGTCGCTGATCCTGGCCATTCTGTACAAGCTCAGCATCGAGGGTGACCGCTCGATCTGGGTCAACCTGTGCGCGCTGCTGTTTATCCTGCCGTTCTTTCTGTTTTCGGCGCTGGCCGGGCAGTTCGGCGAAAAGTTCGCCAAGGACGCGCTGATTCGGCTGATCAAGCTCGGGGAAATCGCCATCATGGCGGTGGGGGCGGTGGGCTTTGTGTTCGATCACCTGTCGCTGATGCTGGTGGCGCTGTTTGCCATGGGCACCCACTCGGCGTTGTTCGGGCCGGTGAAATACTCGATCCTGCCCCAGGCCTTGCACGAAGATGAGTTGGTCGGCGGCAACGGCCTGGTGGAGATGGGGACTTTCCTGGCGATCCTGGCGGGAACCATCGGCGCCGGGATCATGATGTCCTCCAGTCACTACGCGCCGGTGGTCTCCACGGCGATCATCGGCGTCGCCGTACTGGGCTATCTGGCCAGTCGCAGCATTCCGCGGGCCGCGGCGTCCTCGCCGCAAATGCGCCTGAACTGGAACATCTTCAGCCAGTCCTGGGCCACGCTGAAGCTCGGCCTGGGGCAAACGCCGGCGGTGTCGCGTTCGATCGTCGGCAACTCGTGGTTCTGGTTTGTCGGCGCAATCTACCTGACGCAGATCCCGGCCTACGCCAAGGAATGGATGCACGGTGACGAAACCGTGGTGACCCTGATCCTGACGGTGTTCTCGGTGGGGATCGCCGTGGGTTCGATGCTCTGCGAAAAGCTTTCCGGGCGCAAAGTCGAGATCGGCCTGGTGCCGTTCGGCTCGTTTGGCCTGACCGTGTTCGGTTTGCTGCTGTGGTGGCATTCCGGTGGGATTCCAGATAGCGCTGCCGGCCATGGGTGGATCGAAATCCTCGGCTTTGGCCACACCTGGCTGGTGCTGTTGGACATTCTCGGCCTGGGCGTGTTCGGCGGTTTCTACATCGTGCCGCTGTACGCCTTGATCCAGTCACGAACGCCCGAGAACGAGCGGGCTCGGGTGATTGCCGCCAACAACATTCTCAATGCACTGTTCATGGTGGTGTCGGCGATTGTCTCGATCATCCTGCTGAGCATGGCCAAGCTGTCGATCCCCCAGTTGTTCCTGGTGGTCTCGGTGTTGAACATCGGCGTCAACGCCTACATCTTCAAGATCGTCCCCGAATTCACCATGCGTTTCATGATCTGGCTGCTCAGCCATTCCATGTACCGCGTGGAGCATCGCAACCTCGATCTCATCCCCGATGAGGGCGCGGCATTGCTGGTGTGCAACCATGTGTCGTTCGTTGATGCGTTGTTGATCAGCGGCGCGGTGCGTCGGCCGATTCGCTTCGTGATGTACTACAAGATCTACAACCTGCCGGTGCTGAACTTCGTCTTCCGTACCGCCGGGGCGATTCCGATCGCAGGGCGGCATGAAGACATCCAGATCTACGAAAAAGCCTTTACCCGTATTGCCCGTTATCTGAAGGAAGGCGAGCTGGTGTGCATTTTTCCGGAAGGGAAATTGACGGCCGATGGCGAGATCAATGAGTTCAAGGGTGGGGTGACGCGGATTCTGGAAGAGACACCGGTGCCGGTGATTCCGTTGGCGTTGCAGGGTTTATGGGGGAGTTTCTTCAGCCGCGATCCGGACAAGGGGCTGTTTCGGCGGTTGTGGTCGCGGGTGACGCTGGTGGCGGGGCCGGCAGTCGAGGCGGCAGAGCCGGCCAAGCTGCAGCAGGTGGTGGGGGAGTTGCGTGGCACCGTTAGATAGTCGGCGTTTTTGATGGCCTTTTCGCGAGCAAGCCCGCTCCCACATTCGATCGCTTTTCTTCCGGAGAATACGGTCGAAAGTGGGAGTGGGCTTGCTCGCGAAAGCGTCTCTGGCCTAAGTGCTGACTTTAAGGCCAACCAACCCGGCAACGATCAGCGCCACACTGGCCAATCGAATCAACGCCATCGACTCACCAAACAGAATGATCCCGGCAATCACCGTGCCCACCGCACCCACACCGGTCCAGATCGCATAGGCCGTGCCCAGTGGCAATTCCTTCATGGCAAGGCCCAGCAGGCCAAGGCTGATGGCCATGGCGGCGATGGTGAGGGCGGTGGGGAGCGGGCGGCTGAAGCCGTCGGAGTATTTCAGGCCGACAGCCCAGCCGACTTCGAACAGGCCGGCGAAAAACAGAATGATCCAGGACATGAAGACCTCCATCGATTGACGGGGTCGTCCCCAGATTAATGACTCGATCGAGCCGCGAGGTCGTCCTCGCGTTGCGCGATAGGGTGCCCAGCATTAATCCGGGGATCAAGTTTCATTTCAGTCGGCGGCCCTTTGCGCGGCGATTTCACGATCCTGTTTCTCGCTCATGCGCCGGAACCAGGTCGACAGCAGAGCCCCGGAAATGTTGTGCCAGACACTGAACAGCGCGCTCGGTACCGCCGCCAGGGGCGAGAAGTGCGCGCTGGCCAAGGCGGCGCCCAACCCGGAATTCTGCATGCCGACTTCCAGGGCCAGGGACTTGCGTTGGGCCAGCGACAGCTTGAACAGGCGACCGGTGAAGTAGCCCAGCAGGTATCCGAAGCTGTTGTGCAGCATCACCACCGCCATGATCAACAGGCCGGACTCGGCGATCTTCGCCTGGCTGGCGGCGACCACGGCAGTGACGATGATCACGATGCTCACCACCGATACCAGCGGCAACACGTCCACGGCATGACGAACCTTGTCGCCAAGCAGGCGCTGGGCCACCACGCCCAGCACGATCGGCAGTAGCACCACTTGCAGGATCGACCAGAACAGCTCCATGAACGACACCGGCAGCCAGGCCGATGCCAGCAGCCAGATCAGCGCCGGGGTCAGCAGGGGGGCGAGGAGGGTGGTGACGGCGGCGATGGCCACCGACAGCGCCAGATCGCCCCGGGCCAGCCAGGTCATCACGTTCGACGAGGTGCCGCTTGGGCAGCAACCGACCAGGATCACGCCGACGGCGATTTCCGGTGGCAAATGGAACGCCTGGCAGAGCAACCACGCCACACCGGGCATGATCACGAAATGCGCCACGACGCCAAGTGCCACGCGCCAGGGATGGCGGGCGACTTCGGCGAAGTCTTCGAGTTTGAGCGTCAGGCCCATGCCGAACATCACCAGGCCCAGCAGCGGCACGATGGCGCCCTTCAGGCCAATGAACCAGGCCGGTTGCAGGAACGCCACGACGGCGAAAATCAGAACCCAGTAAGCGAAAGTGTTGCCGACAAAGCGACTCAATGCAGCCAGTGCGCGCATGGCTTTATCCTTATTATGATGAAAACCGAGTATCCAATGTGGGAGCGGGCTTGCTCGCGAAAGCGGTGGGTCAGTCAATAATAGGTCGACCGGTAGACCGTTTTCGCGAGCAAGCCCGCTCCCACATTTTTAAATCACAAGGCGTTATATGCCCTGCGGGGTTTCTTCACCACCCAACGCCTCGACCAGCGCCGGCAGGAAGTCACCGAAGGTCAGCATCATCAGGGTGAAGCTGGCATCCAGTTGGCCCAGAGCTTCGTCGCCACCGTCCTGTTCGGCCTGGTCTTGCAACAGGTCTTCGAACTTCAGGCGCTTGACCACCATCTTGTCGTCGAGGACGAAGGACAGTTTGTCCTGCCAGGCCAGCGACAGTTGAGTGACTACTTTGCCGGTGCTCAGGTGCAGCTGGATTTCTTCGCTGGTCAGGTCCTGGCGCTTGCAGCGCACGATGCCGCCGTCTTCGTGGGTATCGCGCAGTTCGCACTCGTCCAGCACAAAGAAATCGTCCGCGGCTTTCTGGGTGGTCACCCACTCGGTCATGGTGGCGGTCGGGGACATTTTCACGGTCAGCGGACGCACCGGCAGGGTGCCGATCACTTCACGCAGGGTGGACAGCAGGTCTTCGGCACGTTTCGGGCTGGCCGAGTTGACCAGGATCAGGCCCTGTTTCGGCGCGATGGCAGCGAAGGTCGACGAGCGACGGATAAAGGCGCGGGGCAGGAAGGCCTGGATGATTTCATCCTTGATCTGGTCCCGTTCCTTTTTATAGACCTTGCGCATTTGTTCGGCTTCGATCTCTTCGACCTTTTCCTTCACCGCATCCCGCACGACGCTGCCGGGCAGGATGCGTTCTTCCTTGCGTGCGCTGATCAGCAGGAAGTCACCGCTGACATGCACCAGGGGCGCATCTTCGCCCTTGCCGAACGGCGCGACGAAACCGTAGGTGGTCAACTCCTGGCTTGCACATGGGCGCGCCAGTTTGGTGGCCAGTGCAGTTTCCAACGCCTCGGCATCAACAGGCAGATCTTGGGTCAGGCGATAGATAAGCAGGTTCTTGAACCACATGGGGTGAGTCTCTCCTTTATACAAAGGGGGGCATTATTGTCTTCCGGGTGCCATAGGCCAACCCTTCTCTAAGCCTTTGGAAGGCATGAAAAAATTAATTGAAAAAGTGCTTGCCAGAGGTAGGGGCGCTCCGTAGAATGCGCGCCACACCGAACGTGAAGGGTGATTAGCTCAGCTGGGAGAGCGTCTGCCTTACAAGCAGAATGTCGGCGGTTCGATCCCGTCATCACCCACCATTCGCATTCAGTGTTACGCGCAGCGGTAGTTCAGTCGGTTAGAATACCGGCCTGTCACGCCGGGGGTCGCGGGTTCGAGTCCCGTCCGCTGCGCCATATTCGGTAACCTGGAACACTGAACGCCAGGTCACCACGGAAAAACCCGCTGAGGCGGGTTTTTTTCTGCCTCAAGTTTGCATGTTGTACCCGCGGGATGCGTCGTTTCACCGGTTTTCGGATTTATTTGAAAAAACTTCAATTAAATCAACACATTACGAAAACTTGTGGCATAATGCGCCCCGTAACGAAGCGAAGGGTGATTAGCTCAGCTGGGAGAGCGTCTGCCTTACAAGCAGAATGTCGGCGGTTCGATCCCGTCATCACCCACCATTCGTTTCAAGCGTTTCGCGCAGCGGTAGTTCAGTCGGTTAGAATACCGGCCTGTCACGCCGGGGGTCGCGGGTTCGAGTCCCGTCCGCTGCGCCATATTCGGTAACCTGGAACACTGAACGCCAGGTCACCACACGGAAAGCCCGCTAATGCGGGCTTTTTGCTGTCTGGGATTTGGCTTTTCGCTGGCCCGGCAGGAGCGAGCTGGCTCGCGATGGTCGTCAACGGTAACGCTGGGAGTCTGACACGCCGCGGCGCCCTCAGGTTTTTCGCGAGCAAGCTCGCTCCTACAGAGGGGGCTGATCTGCCTATTGCCCGGCATTGCGGGCATGCCGGTAATCGCTGACCGCTTCGTAGACCGCTTTGCGCAAGCGGTTGATACCACCGATGGGCCGATGCGCCTCCAGGCCAAACCAGGGGTTGAACGACAGGTTGTCGCATTGCAGGTTCTGCGCCGGTGAGTCGAAGTCCTGGGCCGGCACGGTGATCCGTGCAACGGTCTGGAACGGCGCATCACGCTCGCTCCACTCGATGCTGGTGTCTTCGATCGGCATGTACTTGTTCGCGTCCTGACGTTGGATCTGCAACACGAAACAGGCCGCGATCCGATCCGTCGACAATTGCTGGTTCAGGGCGCTGCGCAGGAAATTCGGCAATTTGCGGTTCTGTTCCGCAACGCTGTATTTCGGGCAGCTTTGCGGGTCCGGGGTCACCCTGAACTTGGCGTTGGCGTCGCCGAACTTGTAGGGCGATACCGAAAAATACGTGCTCTGGATCGGGCTTGGCGGAGCGGGGGACAGCGTCGCCAGCGCAATCAATAAATGCCGAACCTGCCAGTGCACCGGGTTCCACCCCGGAAAGAACGCCAGCATCTTTTTGCCATCGGCTTGTGCCGAGATGTTCTGTCGATACTCAGCGACATCACTGACGAAAAAGTTCGGATGACTGAACATCACGAAGTCCTGTTCGTTACGCTGCGGCTGATCGCTTAGCAACTGTTTGCCCGGCACATCATGCAGCTTGATCGCCATGCCTCGCGCATCACGGATGCTGTCGAACTGCGGATAGGCGTTGCCGTTGGACAGGCGCATCGTCGCCTGCCAGGTTTTACCGGGCTCACTGAACACGCCTTGACGCAAGTCGTCCGACAGATCTGGTAATACCTGGACCTGCGCCCTGACGCAGCCATGGGCCTTGGCATGGGCATCGCGAAGGTAGCGGGTATTTTCGCGGTGCTGGTCGACAATCCGTACGGCAGTCTGAATGATCGACTGGGTCATCGCTGCTTCCCCATCTGGAATCAGCTCCTGCGCCGATACCGGCCCACGGTGTTGCCAGGCGAACCAGGCCGTCGCCAGAGCCCAGCCAAGCAACCCGAGCCCCAGCAGACAGAGCAACGCCTTGCCAAGAAAAGCGCCCAGGCGCAGCCAAAGGGTTTTCAGCATGCGCAAATCCTTATGATCATGGCAGTTGTGACTCCAAAGGTCCGCCCAACACTTTCAAGTATTCCAGCAGTGCCCAGCGCTCCTGAGGCTGCAGCAGACGGCCGATCACGCCGTTACCGAGCTTTCCGGGGCGGAATTCGTGACCGCTGTTGTGGTTGCCGGTGATGCGGGTGTCGAACAGGAAACCGTTGGTAAAGGCTTCAGTGCGATAGCCCAGGTGTTGCGGATCGTATTCGAAGGTGCCTTTGTAGAAGGTGGTTGCACGTTCGTCCTGAGGCGAGAGTAGTTGATAAATACTCGGCACCGAGCCGTTGTGCAGAAAGGGCGCCGTGGCCCACACCCCCGCCAGCGGCCGGGCCTTGTAGGCGCGTAGCTCACGCACACCGATCGGCAAGCCGAAACCGTCCATTTGCGGGCGTTCGGCGGGGGTAATGCCTGCTTGACGATAGGCCCGGTTCTCGACGAATGCGGTGACGTAGGCCAGACCTTTGGCCACTGACGTCTGGCTCAGGTCCAGCGGCTGGGTGGGTTTGGGCTCGACATCGAGGTTTTCCAGATCTTTCTGCTTCCACTGCAGAGCCGTCAGGTCGTAGCGATGGCTGGCAATGTTGTCAGCGGCGCCCGGGTCGGTGCCGATGTCGTCCACCGGGAGCATTTTCAGGTGCTGTACATAGCGCCCTTCGCCCTGGGTAACGCGGGGCACATGACAGCCAGCGCAGTTTTCACCGAACAGGGCGCGACCTTTGGCAGCCAGGGTTTTGTCGACTTTGCCGAGCAGCGTTTCCGGCCAGGCGGGCGGTTCCAGCCGTTGCAGGGTTTCTTCGATCAAATGCAGATCGCGCACGCGAACACTGGAGGGATAACGGTCATCGCCCATCAACGGCTGGCGGTTTTTGTCGAAAAAATTCAGCGTGGCGCCTACGCCCAGGGACTCACCGATATTGCGCGCCATGGGCTGTTTGGCCGAGCCGTTCCACTGCACCCATTCGAAGGTCCACATGTCCCACAGTGGCGGGTAGTCGACAGGGGCGTTGGCGATGCGGTAGTTGGCGGGGGAAATCGCGTCGCCGAAGGTGGCGTTGGCGATGCGGCCGAAGGCATCGGTTCGGCCAGGGCCTTCTTCGGTGGGATAGAGCCCGCGATGGGTGTCGTTCCACGCCACTTTAAGGAAGGTATCGAGCGATCGCTTGAATTGCTTGCGCAATTTTTGGTGCCTGGCGTCGTAATCAGACCCCAGAACCTCGCGAGCAAAACGCTCGAATTTCCATGGGTTGTAATAAGTCGAGACCAGACTCGCCACCAGTGCCTCTCCGAAACTGCCACCGCGCAGCGTAGGAACGCTGGATGGCAACACATGCTGCGCCGAGCCACCGTCAATCCGTAGGGCCTGTCCGTTGAAACGCAGTTCTCCGGTATGGCAGGCGGCGCAAGTAATATCCAGAAAAGTATCCGTACTGCCGGGATTCTGATGCCGGGCGAAGCCCACCGGCAGATTGCCGGGGTTGTTCGGCGTGGGTTTTTGGTTGGGCTCGACAAGGAACCCGAAGCGCGCCAGGTACTCGGGGGCGGCGAAACGCTCCCGGGAGAATGGCAGTTCCAGCGCGGTGAACCAGTCATAACGCAGACCTTTGACCTGCGTGCCCTGGGGCGTGAAGTAATAGGTCTGGCGGTCCTCGGCGCTCCACTGCTCCAGGTAATGCACCTGCTGCGCCGGGGTCCAGAGCGGTAGTTTCGGGTTGGCGATGTAATACAGGATCACCGCCAGGACCACGCCAAACAGGAAAACGATCAGAACCAGCAAGCGGAATAAGAGGCGCAAGATGAACATCCTTGTCGATTTATCCTGCCGTTATGCCTGAGCGCAGAGTTGGCGGCAAGTGGCCATTACGCCATGGATCCGACTGCGCAATCATCCTGTGTATGAGTCAGATGACAGAAGTTTCATCGTCTACACTGCGAAAAGCGTTTAAACACCTGAACTTATCGCCATTGTCCGGCTCTCATGCCGGTAGCCATTGGTCGTGGCCGCCTGATAAGCTCGCGGCTTTACTCGATTGCCCTTTAGGCGCATGAACAAGGAAATAGCATGAAACAGCATCGGTTGGCGGCGGCGGTGGCCCTGGTTAGCCTGGTACTTGCGGGTTGCGACTCGCAAACCAGCGTAGAGCTGAAAACTCCGGCGCAAAAAGCTTCCTACGGCATTGGCCTGAACATGGGCAAGAGCCTGGCCCAGGAAGGCATGGATGACCTGGATTCCAAAGCCGTAGCCCAGGGCATCGAAGATGCCGTTGGCAAGAAAGAGCAGAAGCTCAAGGACGAAGAGCTGGTTGAAGCTTTCGCCGCACTGCAAAAGCGTGCCGAAGAGCGCATGGCCAAGATGAGCGAAGAGTCGGCAGCCGCCGGCAAGAAATTCCTCGAAGAGAACGCCAAGAAAGCTGGCGTCGTGACCACCGCTTCCGGCTTGCAATATGAAGTGGAAAAGAAAGCCGATGGCCCTCAGCCAAAGCCGACTGACGTAGTGACCGTTCACTACACCGGCAAGCTGACCAATGGCACCGTGTTCGACAGCTCCGTAGAGCGCGGCAGCCCGATCGATCTGCCGGTCAGCGGTGTGATCCCGGGTTGGGTCGAAGGCCTGCAGTTGATGCACGTCGGCGAGAAGTACAAGCTGTTCATTCCTAGCGAACTGGCTTATGGCGCGCAAAGCCCAAGCCCGGCCATTCCAGCCAACTCGGTGCTGGTATTCGACCTGGAATTGCTGGCCATCAAGGATCCAGCCAAAGAAGAAGCCGCCAAGTAATCGGCTCCCGCTTTGAAATCAACGCCTCGCTTATGCGGGGCGTTGTTGCATCTGGCGTTCAGCGCGGGGTAAACAAAACGAACAGATGCTGTAGGCTGAAGTCATAGGCAGTGTAGGACGGGGTAACCTCGCCCGACCACCAAGTCAATGAAATATTGGGTTTTTTTTGATGAGTAAAAAACGCCCGATCTAAGCCAAGCCCTTGTGCGGCGGGGCTTACAGCTGTGAAAAGCAGCTCTGTTCACAAGGTTATCCACAATTTGTGTGGATAACATTTGCGTGGGAGGAACTCATGAAAGCACCCTGGAACTTCGCTCGCTTCCTGCCACTGGCCGGGCGCCTGCTCGCCCGCGGACGCTTGCCGACCTTATTGTTTGCCGTAGCGAGCAAAGGCGCCGCTCAGGGCAATCGGCTGGGCAAACTCAAAGATGACCTGCGCTTGCTACAGGCACTGTGCCTGGCCTACTGGCGTGGTGAATACCGGGCCATCAGCCCCAAGGCCCTGATATCGGTAGTGGCGGGGCTGATGTATTTCCTGAGCCCCGTGGACGCGATTCCGGATTTCATTCCCATGTTCGGCATGCTCGATGACATCGCCGTGCTGGCCTGGTTGATGAAAGTTCTCGACGATGAACTCAATGCTTTTCGCATCTGGCGCAAACGCCAAGTGCCAGAGAAGCTCGCCGTCGTCGAGCGCCTGCCGGATACACCCGAGCAACTTCAGCTCCAGGGTCCGAAAAAACGCTAAGTTGAATAAGCATCATCCACAGATACATCACCCCGCGACCTTAGCCGCTGTTAGGATTACACTTCTAGGGAAAAGTGCCGACTCGCTAAGTGTTGTTGTCCTACGGGGTAGTCATGGATATTCAGATAATTACACGCGAAGGCGAACCCGAATACGCGGTTCTGCCATGGGCTCAGTATCAGGCTTTACTCAAAGCAGCAGGCATCGATCAATCACCGTCGCGCCCGGCCCCAGCGCCGCCAGCGACAGCCCAGGACCCGATTCTTCCGGGTCTTGATCAACTACGCAGTTTGCGCGAAGGGAAGGGCATCGCCATCGAGGCGCTCGCCCGCACGGTAGGCATCAGCCCGTCATATCTGGCCATGATCGAAAGCGGCGAACGTCAGCCCGACGCCGCGATTCGCCGCAGTCTGGCCTGGGAATTGACGGTGCCAGGGTGGAGGGATCAATCGTGAGCGTACGCATCAGTCGTCAACATTGGGACGGATTGCTGGGCGAGCTGGATCAGGCGCGACGTCAGCGCCATCTTCTGACGTATCGGGCCTTGCTGGAGCGTTTGCAACTGCCGACGCCGGCCATGCAAACCCTGACTGCCGCGCTCGAGCACCTGGCGGCGCTGGATGCCCGGGCCGAACAGCCATTGCGCAGTTCGCTGGTGATCAGCCAAGGGGCCAGCCGCCTGCCACGCACCGGTTTTTTCGAGTGTGTCGAGCGCCTGGGGCGATTTTCCGGACCGTCCGACGGGGTCGCGGCCGCGTCCTGGCATGCGTCGGAAGTGGTTCGGGTGTTTGAATACGAATACCCCGAGTCGGCGGAGGCCTGAGTGTTTTTTCGACTCAAGGCGCGGGCCAGTTACTGGCTGGCGCGCAGGCTTTTTCACTGGCAATGGTTCGTGCGCCAACCCCGAGGCTGGAGCTGGCTCGAAGGCCAGTTCGCCCGCATGGCGAACTTGGGCGATGTTGACGCCCAGAGTTTCTACGGCCACATCCTGACCTTCCGTGGCGTCGGTCTGGGCGCGAAAGAAGAGGGCATTCGACTGCTGCGTCTGGCGGCATTGGCCGGTGATGGCAAAGCGGCCTACCAGATCGGCGTCATCAGCCTGGCCGGGAGCCCGAGCAAGGCACCGGACCCGGCCGAAGCAGCGCGCTTCTGGGGGCTGGCCGCAAAGGCAGGGCATCCACTGGCGCAAATCAAGTTGCAGGAGCTGGCCTCCCGGGATTCGAGCCAGTAACAGCGCACTGTCTGACAGACAAACATGGCGCAGGAGCGCGCTCCTACGCCATGTTTTGGTTTTAGCGAAACGCCCTACATCAACATCATCCTTTCCTGACTTCTTTCCTCACTGATCCCCCGCAAAGTCCCTCGCGCCCTTCCTCCCGTGCGAGAGATAACTCATGTTCGACCCGTTTTTTCACGCCGCTTGCGTTTCGGTGGGCTGATGGATCACACCGTCCGCATCGAGCAGGCGCTCGACAGCTTCCCGCACATCCTCACCCTTTACCGTCAGCAGCTCAAAAGCTGGTTCAGCCAGACCGCCGATCAAGTCAGCCACATCACTGACATGCCCTCGCTCCTGGGCGTGGAGCGGGTGATAAAGCTGGGCAACACCAGCACCGTGGTCAGCAGTGGCGACGACGACTTTATCTCGACGGTTGCACAGTGTTCGCGAAGCGCAACCCTGCACATCGAGAGCAAGTTCGAGTCGGTCTCCGACGTTCCGCTGGGCAACATTCAGGTCGATGTGATTGCGGTGAAGGGTGGCGAGTCGGCGCCGATCACCCTCGATGAAAACGGTAAGGGGCAGTTCGCCTGTGTGCCGGGTGAGTCTTACCGCGTGCGGGTGCAGAGCGAGGTCACGCCGCCGCAGCTTGATGAGCTGTTCCAGTCCTACGACGGGCTGACGCAGCAGCTTGAGCAGTGGCTGCGCAATGAGTGGGGAGGGTTCAAACCGCAGTGGTCGCAATCGACTTTTCTGGCGGCCGGCAATGGAATGCTCGCTGGCAGTTGGGCGGCCATCGAAGGGGTATGGGACGCGATAGGTCTGTTGTCGCAGATCCTCCAGGATCCCGGAAAATTTGCTGATCGCCTGGGCAGCGGCGTCGATCAGTTGAAGAAGCTGGCGCAAGAAACGCCGGCGATGATGGCAAACATCCAGCTGCTGGCCAGTGATGAAGCGGTGCTTTGTCTATTGCTGCGCGCCGCCAGTCTCTGGCTGGAAATGCTGCCGCCCAGTGTGATCGCGGGTGAGACGGCCAAAGCGGTGTCGCAGCTGGTAGTGGAGTTGCTGATCGACATCCTGATCGCCATCGTCCTGACATTCGCCACCGCAGGGGGTGGCGTTGCCTACCTGACGATGCGCTTGGCGGGTCGCGCTGCGCAGTTGATCAGAGCGGTCACACGCCTGGTTGAGTCACTGTTTTCGATCCTCAAGACCTTCATCGATTACGTAGATCGCTACAAGAAAATTGCCGCTCGAGGCGTCGTGGCGGGGCTGAAGAAAGGCCGGATGCAATTGCACTGGAAGCCTCGCAACAACACCACGGTGAAAAAAGAAGAATCCCACCACGACGCTCCAGCGCAGGCCAAAAACCCCAACGGCGACAGCGCCGACACCGCCGCCCACACCGCCACCCATGGCTGCCCGGTCTCGCTGGTCACCGGTGAAGAACTGCTGACCCTTACCGATGCCACGCTCGACGGTGTGCTGCCGTTCGAATTCACCCGCCTGTATCGCACCAGCGCCGTCGAGCTCGACTGTGGCCTCGGTTTCGGCTGGAGCCATTCCCTGAGCCAGCGCCTGGACATCGACGGCGACTCGGTGACCTGGGTCGACGCGGAGAACCGTCGCACCGTGTTCCCGCTGCCGAGCCGGGCACGCCCGGCGATCCACAACAGCCTGTCGCGGGCGGCGATCTATCTGGGGGACGAGCCGCACGAACTGATCCTGGCGCTGGCCGGCGAAGCGCCGCGCTTTTACCACTTCCGCCACGGCCGCCTGAGCGCAATCAGCGACGCCTATGGCAATCGTCTGACGCTGCAGCACGATTTGTCCGACCGCGTTCAGCGCCTGGACAACGGCGCCGGGCGTGCGCTGTGGCTGCGCTATGAGCGTCAGCAGCTGATCGCCGTCGACTACCAGTGTTTTGACTTCAGCGGCGATCAGGCGCCGGTGTGGCGCACCGAACAGACCCTGGCCACTTACCGTTACGACGTCCGCGGGCGGCTGATCGAGACGCGCAATGCGCTCGGGGAAGTCGAGCGTTACGACTACGACGAACAGCAGGTGATCCTGCAACGGCAGTTGGCCGGTGGGGCGAGTTTCTATTGGGCGTGGGAAAAGTCCGGCAAGGCGGCGCGCTGCGTCCGTCACTGGGCGTCGTTTGCGCAGATGGACACGCGCTATGAGTGGGATGACGACGGTGGTGTGACGCTCAAGCATGCCGATGGCAGCGAAGAGCAGTACGTCCATGACGAGCAGGCACGGCTGGTGCGCCGGGTTACCCCCGACGGCGCCGAACAGCACAAGGCCTACGACGCCCAGGGCCGCTTGATCGCCGAGCAGGACGCATTGGGCGCGGTCACCGAATACCGCTACGACGAACTCGGACGGCTGATCTCGCTGATTCCGCCGGACGACGAGCCAACGTCCTACGAGTACCGCAACGGTTTCCTGCACGCGCGTTATCGCGGCAAGGCCAAGTGGACCTACCAGCGCAACGCCCAGGGCGACATCACCTGGCTGATCGACCCCGACGGCCACAGCACCTACCACGAGTACGACGCCCAAGGGCGCCTGCTGCTGAT